>Ga0209755_10001607_pt1 | contig 34234 bp, 36 predicted proteins | sample TergutCo191P1_FD_187301 | JGI IMG/M metagenome (GOLD analysis project Ga0209755, IMG submission 187301) | Cornitermes sp. P1 segment gut microbial communities from Petit-Saut dam, French Guiana - Co191P1 (SPAdes) (version 2) | ecosystem: Host-associated > Arthropoda: Insects > Digestive system... | reverse complement strand
ATTTTACCTTCGATTTTACCTTCAATCTTGCCTTCAATCTTGCCTTCAATCTTGCCTCCATCCCAAGCTTCTTCCTTAATTGCCTGGCGCTCAATTTCTGGGTCATACTCCCATCCTAACATGGCGGACACCTCCAAAAAATGTTCATTCAAAAAATCAACAAGCACACCATCATCAATACACTGCTTTATAGCTGTGTATATTGCCTTATCCCTTGGTTTCTTATCTATACGGTAATACTTTTCAATTAATGATACCAGATAAGCATAGCCATTTAAGGAGGGGCTTTTATCTAAAACCGAGCTACCACTTCCGTACCTTACGTCAATCACTTTTACTGTAAGCTCTATAGAAAATTCGCCGGGTTTTAATACAAAAGCGTCAGAAAGCCTTAATACATCGTTTTTTAATTCCTCTTTGCCGTTGTAAAGTACATAAAATTTTGGCGTAGGTATTTTTACTAATTGCCCCTTATATAATTCCTTTGTATCAATAAACCAAGAATACAACGTATCCGTAGTATAAGGCAAGTACCTAAGCGGAACATTGGGATTTATTGTACTCTGATGTTCGCTAAATACAAGCAGTTGTTCCTCTATGGCTATAGCAGAATCATTGTAACGCAGAGCTAATGAATCTTCCAAATTACAGACTTTAACCTTGGCATTAGGTGGATAGCTAGTACCTTCGAGGGCATTACATAATTCAATGGCGCGTTTCTTTTCCCGAAACAATTTTCTAAAAAAAGTGTCTTTATAGGTCGTTTGGCTTTTCTGCTTAATTTGCGTTTCTTGTTGGCTTTCATCTTTACGACCGTCCATAGCGCACCCCTTTGATGAATTATACTGCCTGCATAAAATATCTGCAAGTATATATATCACTAAAATCCCGCAAAACCATAAAGGCTGATTGGAAATATTGACTTAGTATATTACCATATAGTATTATACTAAATAGGGGTAAATAGATTGAAAACATACGGTGGCTTTCTTATGTCGCAAATAGGGCGTATAAGCCAATCTATATAAAAAGCCCCTCGGCGGCTGTACACTTCTGCAGATGGGCTTGCTATTTTTCAGACTTTGCCGCCGCTTTTGCCGTATATTTTAATTGAGATAAGGACCCATAATCGGCATAGCTTGAATAGTGTCGGCGGCGGCATTTTCAATGACAAACATTAAGGAGAAAAATAATGCGTGACCTAAAAATATCTGTCAAAGAATATATCTGTATTGCGGTGATTTCATTTTTGTATTTAGCAAGCCTTTATATCTCTGGTGGCGAGGAATGGTTGAGTGGTTTATGGCTATTAGTTCCTACTATCCTTGTTGGTGGAATTGCGATATTTATGTTTGGTGGGGGAAGTCCTAATCAATTAAATCGCAAAGAAGGAATTTCGATATTTATATGGTTTATAGTATCTCTAGCTTTAGTTTTTATTAACTTAGTGACAGCAACGGGAACACTACCTCTCGCACTATTTGGAAATGAATTTTTTAACTGGATTTTAATTGTGCTGATACCAGTAGCTATTGTTAAAATTTCAAACAAGTCCTCATTAAAAGAAACACTAAAAATGATTGGATTCCGCTCATCATCTGAACCTAGATGGAAAATGAAAACTTTTTTGATGTGCTTGATTTTATTACCGTTTCTAATTCTGATGGCGGTTGCAAGATTTGGCATAACTTTTACATCATTCACAGACAATATTTTAATGTTTTTGGTTTTTCCCTTTGCTTTCATACTTATGTTATTTACCGCTGGCACAACAGAAGAAATTTTCTACAGGGGAATAATTCAAAGAAATGTGTACAATGCTACTAAATCTCAGATTATTGCTGTTTTATGTTCATCTTTGGCCTTTGCAGTTTTTCATATATCTTTCGCATATTTTTTGTGGCCGCATACACAAGGGATTTTTTTATCAAGTATAACAGGCGTTATGGTTGAGCAGTTTGTCGCAGGCGTAATGCTTGGAATTGTTTATGCTCGTGCAAATAATTTATGGGTGCCAATAGCCCTTCATTCGCTTATAAACTCGGTCTGGATTACTGCTTCTTTTTTCACAGAAAATCCAGTTATAAACATCACATTTGGTTGATATTTTGCATGATTAAGCGGATACCTCCTGCATTCAGTTGGTGACTGTGAGTCACCAACTGAATCTTTTCAACTTCTAGCCATTCAATTTCCAGCCATTCAACTTCCAGCCATTCAATTTATTTGCCTAGCATCATAACCCAAATCCCGCAAAATCATATCATTATCACGCCAGCGCTTCCGCACTTTTACCCACAACTGCAAATTAATAGGCGAGCCAAGCAACAACTCTATATCCTTCCTAGCTGTTGCGCCTATCTTTTTTAACATTACCCCTTTTTTCCCAATCAAAATAGGCTTATGAGACTCGCGCTCGCAGTATACCGTCGCCTCTACGTCCACAAGCTCGCCTTTGTTACGCTTCTTCATAGACATAATTTCCACCGCTATGCCATGCGGAATTTCCTCTTGCAGAAAGGTAAGTGCTTTTTCGCGTATCATTTCCGCTATTATCTGGCGTTCCGGCTGGTCTGTTATCATATCCTCCGGAAAGTATTTTGGCCCAGGGTTTAGATATTTCCCTATCGCAGCTAAAAGCGCCTCGGTATTATCGCCGCTTAAGGCCGATATAGGTACAATCTCGCAAAAATCGTACTTTTTAGAAAAGGCGTCTATCGTCAGCAAAATTTCCGGCTTCTTTACCGTATCGGCCTTGTTTATAACTAAAATCACATTGGCGTTTTTGGGTAGCATAGCCAGATTCTCTTCTTCCCGCTCTGGCGACCCTGGCTCTACTAAGTACAATATAACATCCACGCCGCCTAATGAGCTTTGGGCGCTCTTTAGCATGTAATTTCCCAGCTTGGTGCGGGGTTTGTGTAGCCCTGGCGTGTCTATAAATATGATCTGATAATCCGGCTCGGTTAATATGCTTCTTATCATGTTACGCGTAGTCTGGGGGCGGTTTGATACTATCGCGATCTTTTCGCCCACCAGTGTATTCATTAGCGTAGATTTGCCTACATTCGGTCGGCCTATTAGCGATACAAAGCCTGATTTAAACTTGTTCATCATCTTCTACCTCTTCAATTACCTCTATGCTTATGCTATCTTGCAAAATATTTATCCAGGTGCGGCCTGGGGTCAACTGCATTGGGCGGCCGTTTATAAAATACCAGCGGGTAGGGGAGGTGGCGCTTTCCCGTACCCAGCGCACAGTTACTATGCCGCCGGCTGTTGCAAAATATCCGCTTCCGCTTCCTACTGCCGTTACCTCTCGTCTGCCTTCGCCGTCTACCACACGCATTCTGACATTCTGTACCAGCACATTTGTTACCGTTACTTGCTCGCCGGTGTTCTCGTCTATATGTGGGCCATGAATATTATATACCGCAAATTGCGAAATTTCCGGGTCATACACAAACCGCCTGGGATAACCATTTGAGAACGGCACCGTCAGTTCTATACAATCACGAAACGCTCCGCCGGTCGCACGGGCTAACATCGGGAAGGGTAACTCTTCTACATTAAAAGTAAAGCCTATACCGTCGTCGGGGTTGCGGTCGCGCCTTATATTATGCCTTTCCATGCCCGCCTCTAGCTCTTCGGCACCGGTGAAGGAGCTATGCTCAATTAGCGCGGGTATTCTGCGGCGCTCCGGATCACGCCAAAATACAGTGCCTTCCAGCGTCATGCCGTCCATTCTGTCCAATCCCAAACTACGCAAACGGGCATAACCGGACGGACTACCGCCATGATGCGCCAGTACTGCGTCATTATCTAAGGCGAAATAAGTAAAATACTCCCTCGTAGAGCGCACAGGGCCTATTTTAGGCGCTTCTAGTTGATGGAATATCGCTACCAGCCTTGTGATATTTCCCTCGGCCAATACTTCATAAACTACCTCTGCCTCAGAAATACCGCTTTGCGGCAAAGCGCGGCTATGATTGTTAATTACAACAGCCACAGGCCGCAAAAACTCATTTTCTTCCGGAATAGGCAAGCCGGTCAGCGGGCTTAGTACCATGCCCAGCATAGGGTCTGGCGTTGGCTCTGGGGTAGGGGTGGGAGTTGGCGTGGGGGTTGGGGTTGGCCTTGCCCCTATATGCAAATCTGCCCGTACTACCTCTTGCGGCGGCTCTGGCGTTGTCATCGTTAAAAGTATAGCGAAAACAGCCAAAACAACAAGCAAACCCACAGCAGAAAAAACAATCACCAGCAAAAGAAAGCGATTTTTTTTCGGCTTAGTGTTCGGTACAGCGTTTGGCTTCGGTATAAAAAAGTCAATTTCAGGTTTTTTGTCAGGTTTTGGCATTATTTTAAGTCCCCAAGAATTTTTCTTTGCGCTTCACGCATTATTTCTTCGTCCTCTGGCTCTTCGTGGTCGTAGCCGGATAGGTGCAATAAGCCATGCACCACCAAAAAGCCCAGTTCCCTTCCCAGGGAATGGCCGTAGGTATCGGCTTGGCTTCTGGCTACTTCCGTGCATATCACTATATCGCCCAGGGCTATCGGCAAGCTTTTTTGCCAAGCATTCCACTCGTCAGGATCGCTTAAGGCGAAAGATAAAACGTCCGTCTCACTGTCTATGCCCCGGTACTGCTTGTTTAGCGCCCTAATTTCCTCAGGCTCTACAAAAGAAATGCTAATTTCGGAAGTCTCCGGCGCATTCACGTATTCCAGGCCCCGCTTGATTAGGGCGGTCAGCATATCTTCGCTTTCCGGTAGTTTGTCCCAATAAATCATCATATATTATTTATATCATAAACTGCCACCTATTGACAGCAAATTTTAATCTCGTATAATATAGGAGTATCATAAAAATATTAGGAGCTAACAAATGAGTAAAAGTCATATTGCAAATGATGACAACCGTATGTACCACATAGGCATGGTAAATGGCGACGTAGGCCGCTATGTAATTTTACCGGGCGACCCCAAGCGTTGTAAGGATATTGCCAAGCATTTTGACGATGCCAAGCTAGTAGCAGACCAGCGCGAGTACGTAACTTACACCGGCCTTCTTGAGGGGGAAAAAGTAAGCGTAACCTCTACCGGCATAGGCGGGCCAAGCGCGGCCATTGCCCTGGAAGAATTAGTACAACTAGGCAGTGACACCTTTATAAGAGTAGGAACCTCCGGCGGCATGGCGCAGAACGTACTGGGCGGCGAGGTGGTAATAGCAAGCGGTGCAATACGTCTGGACGGCACAGGCCGCGAGTACGCGCCGATAGAATACCCAGCCGTAGCAGATTATGCAGTTGTTAGCGCCTTAGTATCTGCCTCCAAAAAGCTTAAGCAAAGCTATCATGTGGGCGTTGTGCAATGTAAGGACTCCTTCTACGGCCAGCATAGCCCAGACCGTATGCCCGTTGCGCACGATCTTGTAAATAACTGGAAGGCTTATATACGCACCGGGGCGCTGGCATCGGAAATGGAATCTGCCACATTATTTATTGTGGGCTCTTATTTGAGGGTGCGGGTAGGTAGTATTATGCTGGTATGCGGCAATCAAGAGCGCGCGGCGGCGGGTTTATCTAACCCCCTAAGCCACGATACCGAGATTCCAACACGCGTAGCAATAGAGGCCTTGCGTAAAATGATTTTAGCAGATAGGGGGCAGTAAAATGGACAACGCAAAAATATATTCCTATGTAGATCATACCTTATTAGCGGCTACCTCCACCTGGGAAGGAATCACCGCCTTGTGCGAAGAAGCACTTAAATTTAAAACCGCATCGGTATGTATACCGCCGTCTTTTATTAAGCCGGTAAAGGAAAAATATGGCGATAAGCTAGTAATATGCACAGTAATAGGTTTTCCACTGGGCTACAGCGCCACAGAGGCAAAAGCCGCCGAAATCCAAAAAGCCATAAAAGAAGGCGCTACAGAGCTGGACGTAGTAATTAACATAGGCGATGCCAAGCAAAAACATTTCGACAAAATAACAACAGAATTGACCGCCTTAAAGAAAGCGGCGGGTAATAATATAGTAAAAGTAATAATAGAATGTTGCTATCTGAGTGAAGATGAAAAGATTGCGCTATGCAAGTGCGTTACAGATAGCAGATGTGATTTTATAAAGACCTCCACGGGCTTTGGCACAGGCGGCGCAACACTTGAGGACATCAAATTATTTAAGGCTCATATAGGGCAGGATGTTAAAATCAAGGCCGCAGGTGGTATGCGTACCCGGGAGGATTTTATTGCGTTTATTGAAGAGGGTTGTACGCGCTTAGGGACAAGCTCTGCCGTAAAAGTACTGTCAGATGGCAGTGGCAAAAATTCCGAAGCCTATTAAATATATGTAGTTAAAAACAAGGAGGAAAAGATGAAGAAGGTTTTAAAATTTATTTCAGTAACGTTAGTTGTAGCAATGCTGGTGACATTAGCCGCTTGCGCAGGCCAACAGCAAACACCAGCGGCACCGGCACCAGCTCCGGCGGCACCAGCCCCGGCGGCGGCCCCTGCACCAGCCCCAGCCGCGGCAGAAGCCGACGATGAAGAGGATGAAGAACCAGCAGCAACCGAAGCAACAGGAGAAATACGCATTGCTTTAGTAGCCCACTCGCCAGATTCTATACTGGACGATCATTCCTTCAACCAAGGCGCTTGGGAAGGTATACAACGTTTCATTTCCCGCAACGGCGGCGTGGCAGAATTCTTTCAACCGCACGTAGGTAGCGACGAGGCACGTATTGATATGATTCAAGATGCTATCGAAGGATTCGGCGCAGATATTCTAGTATTACCCGGCTTCCACTTCGAGGCTTCTTTATACGATGCACAAGACATTTTCCCAGATACAAATTTTGTTCTGCTAGACGCTTCTCCAAGAAGAGACGGTAACACAAGAATAGAAAGAAACGTAGCCGCAATCCACTATGCGGAAGAGCAATCTGGCTTCCTAGCTGGCTATGCCGCTGTTATGGAAGGTTATAGAGGTCTAGGCTTTATGGGCGGTATAGCTGTTCCGGCGGTTGTGCGTTTCGGCCACGGCTTTATACAAGGCGCAGAACACGCCGCCGCTTCATTAGGCTTAGAGCCAGGCGAAGTTACAATCAACTACCATTACCTAGGACAATTTTCCCCAGACCCAGCCTTTGTTACTCAAGCCGCGGCTTGGTTCCATGGCGGTACAGAAGTTATATTTGCGGCCGCTGGCGGCGCTGGTGGTTCTGTTATGGCCGGTGCTGAAAGTGCAGGCGGCTCTGTAATAGGTGTAGACGTTGACCAAGGTCATCTTTCACCTTCTGTTGTAAACTCCGCTATTAAAGCTCTTGATGTATCGGTTTACGACATGCTTAACGACTTTGTAAGCGGTACATTCCGCTCTGGCGAAATCAGATTTGACGCTACTAACAACGGCGTTGGCTTGGCAATGGCTTCCTCACGTTTCCAAAACTTCACACAAGCCCAACACGATGCGGTTTTTGCTGAAATAGCAAACGGCACAATTACTGTAGATGCAACCGTTACACCAACACCATCAGAAGCCAATTTAAACTTGAGCTTAGTAAATCTTGTAGAAATTTAATAAAACTAGAGGGGCGCTTTTTTTGGAATAAAAGAAAGCGCCCTTTTTTTATCATGAAAATGAGGTGAACCAATGTATATCATTGAAATGCGCAACATAACAAAGGAATTCCCTGGGATAATTGCAAATGACGATATTACCCTACAGCTAAAAAAAGCTGAAATTCACGCTCTATTGGGTGAAAACGGCGCGGGCAAATCTACCCTAATGAGCGTTTTATTTGGCCTATACAAGCCGGAAAAGGGTAGCATCTACAAAAACGAAAAGCAAGTAAACATAACAGGCCCCGGGGACGCAAACTTACTGGGCATAGGTATGGTTCATCAACATTTTAAGCTAGTACATAATTTTACGGTACTAGAAAACATCGTTTTAGGCGTAGAAACAACAAAAAACGGCGTATTACAAATGAAAGAAGCGCGGGAGAAGGTAGCAAACCTATCCAAGCGTTACGGTTTTGATATTGACCTAGACAAGGAAATAAGGCACATAAGCGTAGGAATGCAACAAAGGGTAGAAATCTTAAAGATGCTATACCGTGATAACGAAATTTTAATTTTTGACGAGCCAACAGCGGTACTAACCCCGCAAGAAATAGAAGCGCTAATGCAGACAATGCGGGATATGGCCGCAGAGGGCAAGTCAATTTTATTTATAACTCATAAATTAGACGAAATAAAGCAAGTGGCCGACAGATGCTCGGTTTTGCGCAAAGGGCAAATGATAGGCACAGTAGACGTAGCCTCAAGCTCTAAGGAAGAGCTATCTGAAATGATGGTAGGCCGCAAGGTAAGTTTAAGCCTAAACAAGGCAGAGGCCAAAGTAGGGGACACAATACTAAAAGTGAGAAACCTAAGCCAAAAGTCTGCTGAAAAAGATAAATTAAAAAATATATCCTTCGATGTAAAAGCCGGGGAAATCTTATGCATAGCCGGAATAGAGGGCAACGGCCAAACAGACCTAATATACGCCCTAACCGGCCTGGACGACATAGACTCTGGCGAAATATACATGGAAGGCGAAGATATAAGCAAGGCAAAAATAAGAAAGCGTACAGAGGCGGGCATAGCACATATACCGGAAGATAGGCATAAACACGGCCTGGTATTAGACTACAGCCTGGCATACAACACAATTTTACAGACCTACTACAACAAGGACTTTCAGCAAAACGGATTTTTAAAAAAGCAAACGATTTTAGATCACGCAAAAAGACTAATAGACCGCTTTGATATAAGAAGCGGACAGGGCGCGGAGACTGTCGCTCGTTCAATGTCCGGCGGTAATCAGCAAAAGGTTATATTGGCAAGGGAAATAGATCGTGATCCTAAGCTGTTAATAGCTGTGCAACCAACACGCGGTCTGGACGTAGGCGCTATAGAGTATATCCATCAGCAACTACTGGCGCAAAGAGATTCCGGCAAGGCGGTTTTGCTAATCTCCCTAGAGCTTGAAGAGGTCATGAATGTATCCGACAGAATTCTAGTAATGTACGAGGGCGAAATTGTAGCCAACGTAGACCCCAAAAAAGTAACATTTCAGGAATTAGGTCTATATATGTCCGGAGCTAAAAGAGACGAGGTGGCTGTATGAGACTTCCCGGCGGGGCACTTAACTTTTTATCTTCCATCTTAGTAATAGTCGTGGGGCTTGCAGTCGGCTTTATAATTTTGCTTATAAGTGACGCAGGTCAGGCAATACCGGCCTTTACGACTATACTTACCTTCGGGCTAAGCTCTATGCGTAATATAGGCGATGTGCTGTTGCTTGCGACGCCTATTATTTTAACGGGCTTATCCGTAGCTTTTGCTTACCGTACCGGCTTGTTTAATATAGGTGCCAGCGGACAGTTTACCTTTGGCGCTTTTGTTGCCGTTTATATTAGTGTAGAGTTTACCTTTTTGCCACCTGCTGTGCGTATTTTATCCGCTATAGTGGCGGCCGCACTGGCCGGGGCTTTGTGGGCGGCTATACCGGGCTTATTAAAAGCCTACCGCAACGTACATGAGGTTATATCTTGTATTATGACGAACTACATAGGTATGTTTTTCGTTAATTTTATGATAATAAACCATATTTTCGATCAAGGCCGCGGAACCAGCTTACCACTACCAAGCGATTCTAACCTACCAAGCCTGGGAATGGAAAACATATTCCGGGAACCGATGGGCGCGACCTTTAGATCGTCCAACGTAAATATAGGAATAATAATCGCTATAGTGGTAGCAATAATAGTTTATATAATCCTAGAAAAAACCACTTTCGGCTACGAGCTTAAGGCTTGCGGCTTCAACAAAGACGCGGCCAAATACGCCGGCATAAACGAGAACAGAAATATAGTAATGTCAATGATGTTCTGTGGAGCCCTAGCAGGTATAGCTGGTGCGTTAAACTACATGAACGGCACAGGCCTATCCATGAGCGTAGTAGACGCCCTTGCAATGGAAGGTTTTACAGGCATTTCCGTCGCCTTCCTGGGCTTGAACCACCCGATAGGCATTATATTTTCAGGAATTTTTATTTCCTACTTACAACTAGGCGGCGCTCGTATGCAGGTTTTTGGCTTCTCTATCGAGATCGTTGAAATTGCCATATCCGTTATAATATATTTCTGCGCCTTTGTATTTTTAATTAAATCGCAGTTAGAGAGGGTGTTTGGTAAATGAACATATTCTTTTTTATAATTCAAGCCACCATGTTTTTTATGATACCCCTTATGATAGTGGCGCTGGGCGGTCTTTTTTCAGAAAAATCCGGCATTGTTAATATTGCCCTTGAAGGTAAAATGATAATGGGCGCGTTTACGGGGATTTTGTTTATTACGACTTTTCAAGATCGTTTGCCCGGCCAGCCTATATTGATATTAGGGATTATTGTAGCCGCGCTTACGGGGATGCTGGTCGCGTTTTTTCATGCATACGCCTCCATTAACCTAAAAGCCAGCCAGATTATAAGCGGTATAGCTATTAATATGTTTGCCCCGGCTTTTGCTATTTACGTAGCCAGGTTTACGACCGGCACGCAAAATATACACTTCTCTAACCAGTTTTGGATAGAAAGTGTGCCGTTTTTTGGCTCTATACCTATACTTGGGCAGATGTTCTTCCAGGGGACTTATATCACAACTTATTTTGGATTTGTACTGTTGGCTATAACCGCCTTTGTGCTGTACCGTACAAAATTTGGCCTACGGCTTAGGGCTTGCGGGGAACATCCGCAAGCGGCGGATTCCGTTGGGGTTAGCGTTGTAAAAATGCGCTACGCTGGGGTGCTTATTTCCGGTGCGCTTGCCGGTATGGGCGGTGTTATCTTTATTGTGCCTATTTCTACGCTGTTTAGCGGAACTGTGTCTGGTTATGGCTTTTTAGCCTTGGCCGTGCTTATATTTGGCGGATGGCATCCTGTTAAGATATTGTTTGCCGCGTTCTTCTTCGGGTTAATGCAAGCTATAGCGGCAAGTTATTCCGGCATTCCATTTTTGCTTAATTTGGGGATACCCGCGCACTTTTATAGAATGGCACCGTATATTGCTACTCTTATTGTGTTGGCCTTTACTTCTAAGAATACGATGGCGCCTAAAGCCGCCGGACAGCCTTATGATAAGGGCGGCAGGTAGCCGTGCTTCAAGTATTTATAGATAACAAAATGTTCCGTAGGTTTTTAGCTTACGCAACATTTTCGGCGCTTGGTGCCGGGGTTTTACAGCTTTTCCTTTTGCTGTCTGTTCATATGCTTTATGAAAACCCAATGTATACGGGCATTGTTGGCTTTTTAATGGCGGCTCCTCATATAATTTCCTTTGTTGTGGGGCCTGTAATTGATAGGAATAACAAGGTTCTTGTAATGCGCATAACTACTTTATTTGAATTTATTGTTGTGGCACTGCTTGCCTTTACCCCCTTGCTAGAGCAGTTTGGGGTTGTAATAATGTTTGTTGTTGCGGCAGTATTTTCATTTGCCGCCCTGTTTGAAAGACCAGCAACAACGGCACTATTGCCGCAAGTTGTGGAAGAAAATCAAATTTTACAAGCAAATTCCTTATTTCAGATGGTGGCCACCTTTGGCGGGCTTATAATTGCGGTAGCGCTGTTTCTTCTGCTGGGTGCTGGGAATGCTAATTTTGCTGTAATTTACGGTGTTTCTGCTGTGTTTTTAGCTTTGGCGTTTTTGTTGTCTTTATTTTTGAAAGACCCATCGGAAAAGAAAATAGAAACAGATTCGACCTCATATAACTACCTGAAAGACTTGAAAGAAGCTGTAAGGTTTATACGCAGTAATGTCTTATTATTTATAATCATAGCAATGGTTTTAAATCAATTTTTTGCGGAAATGGCTAATGTAAACCGCCCTGCATTTTTGGAATATCATGTTGGCGTACAAGGCTACATTATATTTACTGTGGCGGCGTTGGTTGGTAATATTTTTGCTTCTGCTTTGATGGGTAGTTTGGGTAAAAAGGTTAAAATAGGTCGTCTTATCTTTGGTGTGTTTGTATTGGCAGGTGTTATACGCATTGCTTTTGCGTATGTTTTGCCTGTCAGTTTCGCTGGTGGCCTTGCTACTATAATGATTTATGCGGTTTTTATTAATATGCTAGGCATTACCGTCCATTCCCTACATCAAAAAATCCCGTTAAAAGAAATGGTTGGACGGGTTGATACCATGTCCACAACTTTTCAATCAATTTTTGTGACCTTTGGTGCGCTGGCTGGCGGTTTTTTAGGTAGTATAGTTAGCGATGTAGCCCATGTCTTTATTTTCCAAGGGATTATGCTTTTGCTTATTGCTTTGTTTGTTTTGTTTATTCCAAGTATTCGTAAACTGCCTGTTATGGAGGAGGTTTTATAAGAGCTTCTGCATTGCGTTTGCCATGTAGTACACGATAGATTTTTACTATGCCTCTTTTCTCATCTACTTGATAAAGAATCAAATAACCAAATATGATTACAGCTTTGCGGTATTTTGGGTTATATTCATATTTACTGAACATCAAAGGCATATCCGCAACTTGAATACAAAAACTTTCAAAACTTTCCCGAAATTTTTTAGTTGGGCTATCGCCGAACTCTGATAAGTATTCCCGTATCAGTTTCAAGTCAGTCCTCGCTAAACTTAAAATTGATATTTTCATAATTTAACAGCATCCCAGCTATCCCATTCGCTAAATAATTCGTCAATGTCAGACCATTCATTAGGATTATCAGCTATAGCCTCAGCTTCAATTAATTTTTCTTTGACATAACGAATGTGTAGAAATTCTTCGTAGTTTATAAATTCCTCATACGGAATTAGAACAGCTTCGCTTTTACCATTGTTTGTAATAATTACATGGTTACGGTTTTTAACTATTGATGCCACTTCTGGGTAATTATTTTTAAGATCACGAACAGCCTTGACATGTGTATTAAACATATTACACCTCCTTAATACTGTGATACATAACGTATCACGATTTTGTTGAATTTTCAAGCCACAATCACCTTGACATTTGTTTAAGACGCATGTAATATATGTCTAAGACTTACGTCTTACGAAAGGAGCCTCAGCATGAAAAAACTACCGGATGCAGAGTTTGATATTATGAAAGTGGTTTGGGCAAACGATCCGCCCATCACAACTACGGAAATTATGAAGCAACTGGGTCATCAAAAAGAATGGAAAATACAGACTGTCGTATCCCTAATGCTACGCTTAACCGAAAGGGGCTTTCTTCGTTCAGAAAAGCATGGCAAGGAGCGCAGTTACTTTCCTATAATAAAAAGAGAAGATTATCTGAAATTTGAAACCGGAAATTTTATGAAGCAATTTCATGATAATTCTTTTCCCAAGCTGGTTGCTACCCTGTACGATGATAAAGCCCTAAGCGATAACGATATTGAAGAGCTACTTGAATGGGCAAAAGAACGGCGGGGCAGTGTAAAATAATACAACAAAACTGACACCGTTTAAAACGATGCCAGCCCATGTAATCTTTTATAGGCGCTTGTAGCTTCAAGCGCTATTTTTTATCCTGTACAGCCCTACCGGCCGTTTACAGAATCGCGCAAAGCTTTGCCCACTTTAAAGCGTGGTGCTTTAGAGGCGGCTATTTGCATTGGTGCGCCTGTTTGTGGGTTTCTACCTTCACGGGCGGCGCGCTCTGTAACGTCGAAGGTACCAAAGCCAACTAATTGTACTTTGCCTCCAGATACCAGAGTCTCGGTTACGGCTTCTTCAAAAGCTTTCAGCGCTTTTTCAGAATCCTTCTTCGTTAAGCCGGATTTTGCAGCCATTGCAGAAATCAGTTCTGTCTTGTTCATTTACATGTTCCTCCTTGTTAATTCTGGCGTTAGCCAAAATACTTCCGTTTATTCAGATTCAGTTATAAACTCTTCCATGGCGTTTGTCAAGGAAAATTCAGCTTTTCTTTGCATTTTATGTGAAATGGGGGCTATTTCACATAACAACCAGCCATTAAATTCCTCATTTACCATCTTTGCCATGCTCTTTCTTCTCTTTCAGCTTGTTAGCCTCCCAGATTTTTGCCACCTCTTCCGGGCTTTCTGCCTTGTCGTCGCCGAAAACATGCGAGTGGCGCCTTATTAATTTTTCCGATAGCCCATCTATTACCTCTTTTAGGGTAAAATGGCCGTTTTTTTCCGCTATACGGGAATGTATGACCACCTGTAGCAAAACATCGCCAAGCTCCTCACATAGGCCATTTTTATCGTTTTTATCTATGGCCTCTACTACTTCCTGGCTTTCTTCTAAAATATGCGGACGCAGGCTCTCGTGAGTTTGGGCTTTGTCCCAGGCGCATCCGTTTTCTCCTAAAAGCGTGTCCATTACCTTGCATAGCTCGCTAAAACTCTTTTCTTCCAAAGGTGGCCTCCCAGTCTTTTGTGAAATCGTCTACCGCTTTAGAAATAGAGGGTAGGTTAAATGCCTCGTTTAATAGCGCCGGCTGAACGGTAATTGTATGGGCGCCCGCCGCTATCGCGCTATTTACCTGCGCTATGTTTTTAAAGCTGGCGGCAATAATTTTGCTTGGGAATTTATTTGCGTTTATTATATCGGCCAAAGCTTTTATTGTGTCATTTGCGTTTATGTCCTGAGTTTCCATTCTGTTATAGTAGGGCGCTATGAAGTCGGCTCCGGCGGCCATTGCCATAAAACCTTGTATTTTGGAATAAACAGCGGTAGCCGTAACGCCTACATCCTGCTTTTTTAAGGCTTGCATTGCCTCAAGCCCCGCTTGCGTTGTCGGGATCTTGATGTATACGTCCCTATCGACATTGGCGAGTATTTTTTCGGCTTCTTCCAATATACCTTCACAATTTTGAGCCAAAATCTGTATATGCAGACTGCGCTTGGCGCCTATAATCTGGCGTATGGCTTTGAAATGCTCAAAAAAGTTGATCTTCCCTTCGGCTTTGATGATGCTGGGGTTGCTGGTCACTCCTGTATATGGGAAGCATTTGCCGTATTTTTTAATATCTGCGATATTTGCTGTATCGAATAGAAATTCCATCTAAGCGCCCTCCAATCTCGCTACATTCTGCTTAAACAGATAATTAACGCCAAGCATAACAAGCATCATTACGGCGCAGATAAGATAGGCCATAAAGAATGTGCCGGTGGTATCGTAGATATAATCGGCCAGCACGGGCGCCACAACGCCGGAAAGCCCCCAGGCAAGATAAACTACCCCATAATTAGCGCCGTAGTTTTTAAGGCCGTATTGCTCTGCCGTTAAAGCCGGGAACAAGCTTAGAAGAGCGCCAAAGCAGAAGCCTATGCCGATTATGCCAATTATAAGGGTCGGCAAGCTCGCGTAGAACATAAAACCAAGCATATTAAGCATTTGCAACACGAAGATCAAAAATAGCGTGTTTATGCGTCCTATTCTATCTGAAATAAAGCCGCCTATTATTCTGCCAGACATATTGGTTATAGCCATAAATGATACCAAAAAGGCCAGCGTAGCCACATCCGTTATTCCCATTTGGAGGGTGGCTATTCTGGTTACGTTGCCTATTACCATCAAGCCCACGGACGATGTTATTAGGAACATAATAAACATCATGTAAAAACGCGGGGTTGCCACCATTTCGCGCCAGGTGAAATCTGGGCTTTTTACTGCTGGCTTGGCGGTTGCTTTTACTTTTTCCGGTTCTTCTGGAACGTAGCCTTCCGGCGGATTTTTAATAAACTGCGCAATAGGCACGCTTAGAATAATAACGCCTATGCCCATGAAGATAAAGGCGCTTTCTATCCCAAAATTATAAAGTAAAGCGCTGGCTAGTGGCCCAAAATACACCGCGCCGAAGCCAAAACCGCCTACAATTAAGCCGCTTACCATGCCTTTTTTGCTAGGGTGAAACCATTTAAGAGCCGGAGGGGTAACACAGCCGTAGCCGAAACCTATTCCACTGCCTGTCATTATGCCAAAGCCTATGGTAATTCCCACAGGGCTGTTGCCGACAAGGCCAGAGACTATCATACCAAGCCCCGTCAGAAAGCCGCCGAAGGTTACTACCCAGCGTGGCCCTATTTTATCTTGTATTCTGCCGCCGGCCAGTAAGCCCAGCGCAAAAAATACCACCGCAAAGGTAAAAGGGCGGCCGGCTTGTGCGCTAGTCCAATCCCAGCCGCCGGCGCTTATTGGCTCCATCATCCGGCCTCGGATTATACTCCAAGTGTATAGCATACCGATTGATAGATTGAATAGTATACCGGCTATTAAGACGATTTTTGCCCTGCTATTTAGATTCTCCATAGGCTACGAAGCCCTTATAACAGTACCACTTTCGCCTTTAAGGGCAAGCGCCGCTTTTTCCAGTGAGCCTACTATCGCTTGGCGTTTTTGTTGAGCGCTATCGCCGGAGGCAAACAGGCAGGCCGCTTGCACCTTTGGCAACATGCTTCCCGGGGCAAAATGGCCTTCTGCGATATATTTTTCGGCTTCGGCTACGGTAATGCTTTCAAGGTCTTTTTGGTCGGGCTTATTGAAGTTAAGGCAGATGCGATCTACCGCTGTTAGGATTATGAAAACGTCCGCGCCTACCAGGGCGGCCAGCTTTGCCGCGGCGAAATCTTTATCTATAACCGCGTCTATGCCTTTAAAGTGGTTGCCTTGCTTTAATACAGGAATACCACCGCCGCCACAGGCTATAACTACATGTTTGGTATCTATAAGTGCTTTTAGTGAGAGTTTTTCGTAAATATCCACCGGTTGCGGAGAGGCAACCACGCGGCGCCATCCCCGTCCTGCGTCCTCTACGTATTTGTCGCCGGTTTTTTCCATTATGGACTTGGCTGTGGCCTCGTCGTAGTAGCCGCCTACCGGTTTTGTTGGGTTCTTGAAGGCCGGGTCGTTTTCGTCCACAATAACTTGCGTTACCATGGATATTACCGGAATCCCCTTATGCCCACGATCCATAAGCTCTGCATCTATGGCCTGTTGCAGATGATAGCCTATGTAGCCTTGGCTCATGGCTGTGCATTCTGGGAATGGCATTACAGCCGGGCTAATGCCGGTTTTTTGGGCGTTTTCGTAGGCAAGCCTAATTTGCCCTACTTGCGGGCCGTTGCCGTGGGCAATTACAAGGCTGTGGCCTTCTCCGATTAAATCTGCAATAGGCTTGGCCGCAAGCTTACACTTCTCAATTTGCTCTGATGCCGTGTCGCCTAAAGCGTTCCCGCCTAGGGCTATAACGATTTTTTTCATGGATGTGTACCCCTCTTTCAATTTTTTGCCTAATTATAACCTCTGCTTTACTTTTTGGGAATAGCTGTGTTAGGATAACGAGAGGAGGGATCAGCAATTATGCATTTTTCAAGTACACGTGGCACAGTTGAAACCACAAGCGCATCAAAAGCCATAATAAACGGACTAGCGCCAGACGGCGGCCTGTATATACCCTGCGAATTCCCGGCTTTGGGAAACTTTATAGGGCTATCCTATGAACAAATTGCATCAAAAATTCTTCAATTATACTTAGACGATTTTTCGGCAGATGAAATAGACGAATATGTAAACAAAGCCTACTGCAGTAATTTACCCGTAAAAATAAACGGAAACTTTCTTGAGTTATTCCACGGGCGCACCTTGGCTTTTAAGGATGTTGCCTTGCAAATTTTCCCGTATCTGCTGACTTGTTCTCTCAAAAAGAATAATATCGCTAAAACCGCTGTAATACTAACGGCTACCTCTGGCGATACCGGCTCTGCTGTGCTGGCTGGGATGGCCGATGTTCCCGGAGTAAAGGCTCTTGTGTTTTATCCGTCTGGCGGTGTAAGCAACATCCAGCGCCTACAAATGACAACGCAAGAGGGCGCTAACCTCCATGTTTTTGGCATAAATGGCAACTTCGACGAAGCCCAAACTGCTATTAAGGAAGTTTTTAACGATAAAAACTTTTTGGCTAAATTCTCAGATAAATTTTTATTTACCTCTGCAAACTCTATAAATATCGGGCGCTTGTTGCCGCAGGTGGCTTATTACTTTTTTAGCTATTCTGAGGCGATTAGGGCAGGAAAACTAAAAGAGGGCGATAAAATAAATTTCCTTGTCCCTACCGGTAATTTTGGCAATATACTTGCGGGTTATTACGCAAAAAAGATGGGGCTTCCGGTTAATAAGCTGATATGCGCGTCAAACTCAAATTGCGTGTTGCACGACTTTATTCAAACGGGCGTGTATGACAAGATGCGGAAATTTAACACCACTGTATCCCCGTCCATGGATATTTTAATCTCAAGCAACTTAGAGCGCTTTATATACGATATTGGCGGTAGCGATTTGGTTAATACAGCTTATTCTTCCTTGGCAAGTACCGGGAAGTTTAGCGTAGATAAAGATATGTCTGACTTCGACTCTGACTTTGCTACGGATAGCGAAACTATCGCCACAATCAAGAAGCTCTACGAAAGCGAAAATTACCTAATAGACCCGCACACAGCGGTAGCCCAGTGCGTTTATGAAAAGTACAAGGCGCGTAGCAGCGATGACACTTTTACAATGATACTATCTACGGCCTCGCCGTATAAATTCCCAGAAACAGTGGAAAAGGCGCTGGGGAAATTACCTGCGGGCGAACCGGCTAGTATTGCCGGCTTAGAGGCTAAGGCTGTTTTACATAGCACAGAAACTAACGATATTAAGGGAACGATAGGAGCAGTTTTAATATGAAATTAAGCCGCTTTATCTTTATAGTTGGCTTGCTATTGCTTGCAGTCGCTTGCGGAAATGGCGAGCTTGAGCCTGAACCTGAGCCTGAGCTTGAGTATGAAGCATACGATAAAAAACCAGAGCTAAGCGAAACAGATTCGCGTTATGATCTAATGTTTTCTGGCCGTTATCGTTCAGAATATCTTGACGATTTGGATTTTCTCTATAACACCTTAATAGAAAATTTTCCATTTATAAACGTAATATATAGAAGGTCGGGCGTAGACCTGCACTATCATTTCCGCATATTGCGGGAGCATATCGAAACAATAGAGAACATTTGGGATGATCAGCATTTTGCTGGTATGCTGGATGGATTATTTATACAGCACGCGCAGAGCCAAGGGCATTTTGACATGCTTACGGACAGAAACTTCATAAAAGACCACATCGAATTCTTTAGCTATAGCGTTGCTAATAACAATTACAGATTCAGCCATTTCCTACAAGAATTTGACAATCCCGCAACCAGAAATCTACATAAGTTTACAGACGATGACTTTAAGCCGCCACAAACAGGCGAGCAAAGCTCTATATATGCTACAAGCTCTAACAATATTCAAACAGACATCCTGGAAGATGGAAGAATCGCCTATGTGAACATTCTGGGGATGAGAGGTGATACAATGCACCTTGATAGGGAAACTTTGTTTGATTTTTTTCATGAGGTAGCTGACTACGAGCATTTGATTATAGATATAAGGCAAAACGGCGGAGGGCATAGCAACTTCTTCCCAAATCTAGTAATGTACCCCAACCTTAACGAAACAAAAGAGTTTTACTTTTACCTATTTATGATGGGCGGCGACCATAATAGGCATATGCTTAGGCCATGGTTTGGTGAGTTTGGAGAGGCCGACGGCTTCCGGCCTATAAATGACGCCATAATAGAGCGTTTACCGTATCTTAATGCAGATGATTTAGTATTTTTGGACTACTACTCCCCCATGCATTTCTATTTTGAGCCTGTTTACGGTAATGCTATATTTGGCGGTAAGATTTGGCTACTGGTTAGTGAGGTCAATTTTTCTGCATCAGAATTAGCCGCTGACATGGCCAAAAATACAGGCTTCGCTACATTGGTAGGAGAAACAACCAGCGGCGACGGAATAGGCTTTCAGCCGCTGATTTTGACGTTACCAAACACAGGCATAGTAATACGATACTCTGCCCCTTACGGCACAGATAGCTTAGGCCGCAATAACCAGGAATTTGGCACTGACCCGCATATTTTTAACATGCCAGGGAAAGACGCGCTAATGACTACTTTATATCTAATCGGCTAAGCCTTCCGGAGCTTATACGACTATCACCGCGCTAAAACACCCCATATCATCCGGCTCAATAACAAATTCCCGCGCAGTAAATCCACCCGATAAAAAGAAAATATCCTCCACCGTTTTCGCTTGCGGAGTAGTACTTACTTTCGCTTGCGGAGCTATCACCGGCAACACAAACTTACAACCCTCGCTATTACCTTGCACCCGTCCTTCGATAGTAAGACGATCTGCGGCGATTGTATATTCTAACAAGCAAAGGCAATCACGCTCTAAACGCTGTTGATCTAAAGTCACCAACGATGCTGATACCTCCACCTTTATTTCCTCCCCGGCTTGCGTAACTTTTATATCCGAGCCAGTGTCGTAGCACTGTGAATACCGTACATCGTCCTTAAATAACTCTAGCCGTGGCGTTATGCTTCTGTGGCGGTGCGTCTTTAGTGATAGTTGCATGTTTAAGCGTTCCGGTAACCAATAATCTACCATAGAAGATGCAAGTATAGGCCCGGTTTTTTTGTGCCAAAGCAGTGTGATTGTACCGCCGCTTGCGTGCCCTGCTTCAAGACTAAAGTCGTAGCCCGTTACGGTAGCTTGCATATCCTTAACTGCCAGCTTCCATGTATCAAGCTCCTTGAAATACCTAATAGGCTTAGGCGCATCACAAACAAGAGCAGTACGGCCAGCCGGTTCAGTCAGGCCTGCTTCCAAGGCGGCCGTAAGCGCGTTTGCATGTGTAAATGTATGATGAATACAGGGCGGCTCGCCAGCTTTTTCGTAATCTGGGCCGCCGTATAGTAAGCCGTTTTTGGTACAACGCGCCATAAGCGCTATATTACGATGGGCGACCTCGGCGAAAATAGGCTCCTCATGCATTAGCCCGTAGCCGCCCGCACAGCCGTCTGATGTACGGCTTCCCCAATAAGTCCATTTATTATTGCGGGAACCCATGCTGTTATCCCAAGCGCCGTCTGGCATAAAGAAATCTATCTGCTGATGAAGTATAGTTTTTAAGCGCTTTAAAGCGTCATTATCTGATTGCGCGATGGCGTATTTTAATAATGAAGGTACGGATTCCTCTACATTATAACCTATATCAATAGGCCTACAGCCTCGTTTTGTTATTGTGTCAATAGGCTTGCCCTCGCCGTACAGTATGCCGTCCTCGGTAAACCTATCCAAAACAAAATAAGCAAGCTCTCGCGCTCTGGTTAGAAATTTTTGATTATTAAAATAGTTGCCTATAAACGAAAGCGCCGCGGCGTTGGTCGCCATGTAATTTATGTTTGTTGGCGTGCTTTCGTTTAGATTATCGTGTAGCCAATTTCCCATTCCTTTAAGGCGTTCTTCCCATTCAACTTTTTCCTTAGCTTCCAATAGATTGCTATGATAGTGCAAAGCCTCATAAAGAGCAGTGGCGCTAAACACCGTAATACCACGCCAAACAGAGTTTGCATCGTTATAAACACTACCATCGTCGCAAAGCAGATTTTTATGCCAGGCAAAAAGCTTACGGGCGGCGTCCATATATTTTGCTTCCCCTGTTTTATTTGCAAGGTACATCATTGGATAAACAGCATCTGGACAACGACCGTGTATCAGTTTACATGACGGACACATTATACCGCCGTCAAAATTCTCGTTGCCAATACCCGATAGCTGATGCTCTATTAGCCCGTCGCACCAAGTTTTAAGTAAATCTATGTACATGTGATTTCCTCCTCATCATTAGCATTATAGCATAGCTTACAAATTCACTATTGTAAAATTCCATAATATATATTAAAATGGTATTATTTTCCAGGAAGGGATCACTGCCACAAATGATACAGGCAATGCGCTACCTAACAATAACCGGCCCAATAGAGCAGACAAACTGGGCGATAGAGCATTATTTAAGCCGCTACGAAATGCATCTTGAGTACGCGCCGGGTTTTCGTTTATTGGGCGGGGATAGCCCTTACCGGGAAGCGGCACAGCAAGCGGCGTTCTTTTTGGAACTGTTGGGGGATACCCCAGCGGTTTATTTTCCCATGACAGGTAAGCAAGCGCTAGAAAGCCTGGAAGCGACCGTCCAGCAATACGAGGCCAGAAGCTTGCACATTAAAGCGCTTGAGCAAAAGCAGAGCATAATCAAAGAATATTTGACTAATATGCGCCCATTTTCTTCATTAAATACAGAACTGAGACAAATAGATAATATGAAGCATATAAACTGCATTTTCGGAAAAATCCCCTTAAATAACTTTTTGCAATTTGAAACCTTTTTATATGAAGATGCCCCAATAATTTTTATAGAGACGTCCCGCGATGAAGAAACGGTATGGGGCTGTTATTTTGGCGTGGAAGTTTATGCTATGCTTGCCTCATATAATTTTGAGCATATACCCATTTCGGCTGAGGAAATACCGGGAACGGTAGCAGAAATAATCGCTTACCAAGAAAACGAGTTAGTTTTAATAGAGTCACAAATCAAAGAAAAATCCGCCGAAAGCATAACAGACAAAAACAGCTTGTTGGCAGCTTGCCGAACGATTTTATCACTAAATAAAATATTTGAAATAAAGCAATACGCCGCTAAAACGGCAGATCACTACATATTTGTAGGCTGGATGCCCAGCCACTTAGCCCAGGCCCTAGAACGCGAAACAGCAAACGACGAAAACATAATAGTAAGCCACTACGAATCGGACAAGCTACCGCCTACGAAGCTAGTAAATTTTCCTGGAATACGCTGGTTTGAGTTTTTTGTGCGTCTGTACGGTTTACCAAAGTACAACGAAATTGACCCAACGCCGATTCTGGCGGTATTTTATGTAATTTTCTTTGGAATGATGTTTGGCGATGTAGGTCACGGGCTTGGGCTGGCGCTATTGGGTTGGTATTTGTTGCCAAAGTATCAGCTAGGCGGCGTAATGATAGCCGCCGGGCTTTCTGCCACTTTCTTCGGCTTTTTATACGGTAGTATTTTTGGCTTTGAAAACGCAATACCGGCATTATGGCGACATCCCAGCCAGGATATTGCGCAAACACTTTTTTTTGCGACAGCGCTGGGAGCTGTTACGATTCTCTTGACATTTATTCTTAATATGGCTAATGCCTTTAGGCAAAGAAACTACCAGAAATTGTTTTTTAGCCCAAATGGTGTGTCTGGCTTAATGTTTTATGTTAGCACCTTGGCCGCTGTGTTCGGTTTAGTCCATTGGGCGCTCGCTTTGGTGCCGCTGGCCGCTATTGCGATTAAGGGCATGGCTCACCAGGAAAAGGCGAGCCTTGGCATGACAATATTCCAAAGAGCGCTGGGCTTATTTGAAATTTTGCTGGCTTACCTTACCAATACAGTATCCTTCGTTAGGGTAGGGGCTTTTGCCCTTAGCCACGCCGGAATGATGCATGTTGTAATGATGCTCTCACAAGGGGCGTCAGAAAGCCGTAATTTTATAATAATTATCATAGGCAACATAATCGTAATGTCCATAGAGGGCTTACTGATAGGTATACAGTCGTTGCGGCTGGGCTTTTACGAGATATTCAGCCGTTTTTATGAAGGGGGAGGGGATCCATTTGAAGTGGGTTTTAGCGATTAATATAGCCGGCTTTGCGGTTTTGTTTTTGGGCTTGGCCTTTATGATTTTTTCAACGCCGGTGCAAGCCGCCGCTATGGAGGAAACAGCAACTAATCCAGCTTTAGCGGCGGCGCTTATAGGCGCGGGCATAGTTACAGGCTTGGCCTGCGTGGGCGCCGGAATAGCCACCGGCTCTGCGGCTTCTGCGGCCATAGGCGCGGTTAGCGAAAACGAAAACATGATGGGTAAGGCGCTTATTTTTGTAGCCATGGCAGAAGGCATTGCCATATACGGCCTATTAATCGCCTTTATGATACTTAATCAAGTATGACAGTCCAGCAAAAGTTAGCGCTGTTCTCTGAAAAGGCAAGCACAAACGTAAAGCAACAGCGGCAAGAGTTTTCCCGGGAAATGCGCAATTTACTAAAAAAAGCCCAGCACGAGGCCGAAATAACAGCGCAAAAGGAAGCGGCAGAGCAAATAAGGCTGGAAAAACAGAAGGTGAACCGGGAAATGCAAAAGAAAATCAACACCGCAAACATGGAGGCCAGGCAAAAGATAGCCGCCTTACAGGAAAGCTTTGCAAAGGAGCTATTTTCAGAGCTAAAAGGTGACCTGATAGCCTTTTCAGCAAGCCCGGCTTACGGCGACTATTTATTAGAAGGAATAGTAAAGCATATCGAGCTAGGTTTCAGCATCGTCCAGCTAATGGCAAGGGACAGCTCATACAAGGAGGCAATAGAGGCCGAAACCAGCTTTAGGGTAGAGCTAACGGAAGAAGATTTTATCGGCGGCTTTAAGCTACTATCCGAGAATAGGCGCATGATAGCCGATTTTAGTTTACTTAACCGTTTGGAGGAAACAAAAAATGATTTTTGGGATAAACGGGCCGGTACTGACGGTAGTTGACGGAAGCTTCCAAATGGCCGAAATGGTATGGGCGGGCGAAAAGCGGCTAATGGGCGAGGTCATTAATCTGCAAGAAAACCGCGCTATAGTGCAAGCTTTTGAGGATACGGCAGGGCTAAAGCCTGGGGAGCCGGTGCAGGGTACGGGCTATCCGCTATCCGCACAGCTTGGCCCCGGTTTGCTAGGCAGAATCTTTGATGGCATACAGCGACCCTTAGAGGAATTTGGGCTATTTATGCCCCGTGGGGTCGAGATTGACGCTCTTGACGGCCAAAAAAAATGGCCAGTTAAAATGCATGTTAGGGTAGGGGACATGGTGGCTTCCGGAAGCATAATAGCGGAATTGCAAGAGACAGCGGCTATTGTTCACAGAATAATATGCAGATTTGAAGGTGAAATAGATTTCGCCGTCCCGGACGGTGACTATACAATCAAAGAAACTCTAGCCACAGTAGGCAACAAGGCGATAACAATGCTTGAATACTGGCCGATACGCGTAGCCAGACCGATTAGACATAAAAAAAATCCGCATCAGCCGCTAATAACCGGCCAGCGGGTAATTGATACCTTCTTCCCGATAGCGAAGGGGGGGACAGCGGCTATTCCCGGCGGCTTCGGCACGGGCAAAACCATAACCCAGCACCAACTGGCAAAATGGTCAGACGCAGATGTTATTGTATACATAGGATGCGGCGAGCGCGGCAACGAAATGACAGAGGTGCTAGAAGATTTCACCAAGCTGACCGATCCGCGAAGTGGGCATTCCCTGATGGATAGAACGGTCTTAATAGCCAATACCTCCAACATGCCGGTAGCCGCCCGCGAAGCCAGTATTTACACGGGCATTACGATAGCGGAATACTACCGCGACATGGGCTACCACGTGGCAATAATGGCAGATTCAACCTCCCGCTGGGCAGAGGCACTGCGAGAGCTATCCGGCCGCTTGGAGGAAATGCCGGCAGAGGAGGGCTATCCGGCATATTTGGCTTCCAGGCTTGCCGGCTTCTACGAACGCGCCGGATATGTGGAAAGCCTAAGCGGACACGAAGGCTCGGTCACTATAGTAGGCGCGGTTTCTCCGCAAGGTGCAGATTTCTCTGAACCGGTAACACAGCATACCAAACGCTTTGTACGCTGTTTTTGGGCACTGGATCGCGCACTGGCCTACGAACGCCATTATCCGGCTATACATTGGCTTAACAGTTACAGCGATTATAAGGCAGATTTATCAAATTGGTACGCCGAGAATGTTAGCCCAGATTTTGAAAACTGCCGCGATGCTCTTTTTAGGATATTGTACGAAGAAAGCAATCTGCAAGAGATGGTTCAGTTGATAGGCGCCGATGAATTGCCCGATAGCCAGCGTAAGATTTTAGAACTGGCGGGGATTATACGCCGCACTTATTTACAGCAGAATGCTTATAAGCCGGAAGATGCTTATGTGGCTTTGGATGAGCAGTTGAGGATGATGCGTGAGATTTTGGGCTTGGATTTTAACTATACAGTATGATAATATAGGACAAGCAATTTAAAATATGCAACTATTCGTAAAAGTTGTCTTTCGCGAATAGTTTCTAAGCCTTCGGAGGGATATAAAATGCGCATGGTAAAGTTTGGTGTAAGCATCTACAGTATTAGCCGCCATATAGTAAACGGAAACATAACGCCAGAGCAAGCCGTCAAATGGCTATGCGAGCACGGTACAGAAGTCATTGAAATTGTACCATTTGGAATAGATATTTTAGAGGACAAGACCCTAGCAAAGCGCCTAAAAGCCGTGGCGGATGAATATGATGTACCAATCGACAACTATTCCGTAAACGCGGACTTTTTGGGCGATCTTCCCGCAGAAATAAAGCGACTAAAAGCCCATATGGAGGCGGCAAAAGAGCTGGGAATTTCCACCTTCCGTAGCGACTGCACGGGCTACAGGCGTCCTATTGTGGAAAATACCATCGAAACCTTTATAAAAGAGCTACCCATCTTCACAGAAACCTACGACCAACTGGCAGAATACGCCAAAACGCTTGGCATAAAACTACTTATCGAAAACCACGGCTTCCATGCCAACGGCGGCGAGCGTGTGCGGCTTATTCTTAAAGGGGTAAAATCAGCCAACTTTGGCCATCAGTTGGACGTAGGCAATTATATCTGCATGGATAATAAGCCGGAAATTACCGTAAAACAAATGCTACCCTTCGCAGATGTGGTTCATATGAAAGATTTTTATGTACGCCAAACAGACCCCGGGGACGCTACTCAGTTTGAATGTTCCGGTTCCTGGTTCCGCTCTGTGGGCGGGCAGTATTTACGCGGCTCTATCTTTGGCCAAGGCGATTTGGATACGCCCGATATTATCCGTAGCGTGAAGTCCTCTGGTTTTAACGGGAATATCTATATAGAATACGAGGGCATGGAGGATTGCTATTACGGCACTAAAGTAAGCTTGGATAATTTAAAAAGAATGTGGCTTGAAAACTAGTTGTTTTTATGATATACTCGCGCCGAATAGGAGGAATTGACTATGACTGTTCCGTATATACTTTTAAGCCTGCTTTATATAGCGGGGTGCATTGGGCTTATGGCTGTTATTCTATTGCAAAAAAAGCGTTCTGCCGGTATGGGTAGCGTGGCCGGTATGGGCAACGCCGATACCTACTGGGACAAAAACAAAGGCCGTAGCCTTGAAGGTAATTTGGAAAGATGGACTAAAATCGGTGGCGCTGTTCTGCTTTTGTTTACGGTGGTTCTGTGCCTAATCTAAAAAAGTTTGTCAAAAAAGCTAAAAAGGCTAAAAAAGCCTCACGCGGAGCGCCGTCCCGGCAGTCAAAAGCTGTTATAAAGGTCGGCGTTTTTTCTGCTAGTTCCCATGGCTATGGCTTTGTTGTTACAGCCGATGAAGGGGAATCAGATATATTCATCCCCGCAAGTAAAGTAAACGGTGCGCTTCATTCCGATACTGTAGAATGCCTTGTAAAATCAAAAGCTGACAATACCCGCCCGGAAGGGGTAATCACTGAGGTAGTTTCCCGTGGTACTCCCCTACTCGCGGGTACTTTTTGTGCTGGTGGGAACATTAAAGCTCTACAAGCTAAAATTCCATATACCTTCCCTGTTTCGCCCTCTGTCATTAAAAGAATGGGCTTGGCAGAAGGTCACAGGGTGATGTTCTCTGTTAGCGTAGACGGGCACGTTAAGGTTCATGAAATTTTCGGCCATAAAAATGATCCGGGCTCGGATATTTTGAGCCTTATACATCAGTATGCCGTGCCTTATGTTTTTTCTGAGGAAGCGCTTGAGGAAGCGGGAAAGCTCCCCTACTCTGTTAGCGATGACGACATTTTGTCAAGCGGACGCGCAGATTACCGCGACCAGCATATCATCACCATAGACGGCGCCGATACAAAAGACTATGACGATGCTATTTCTCTGGAAATTTTACCGGACGGGAGTTTCGCGCTTGGGGTACATATCGCGGATGTATCTCATTATGTGGTTCCCGGTAGCGCATTAGACGAAAGTGCGCGGGCGCGTGGTACCAGTATTTATTTGGCAGACCGAGTAATTCCTATGTTGCCGCACAAGCTGTCTAATGGCATATGTTCGCTTAACCCCGGCGAAGATCGCCTTACGCTTAGTTGTATAATGAAGATTGACCAGCAGGGCGATGTGTTAAGCCATAAGCTAAGGGAGTCAGTTATCCACAGCAAGGAGCGCCTTGTCTATGACGATGTTGCTTTACAGTTGGAAAACGGCACAGCGCCGCAATATCTGCAAGATATGCATAAATTAGCGGAGATTTTACGCAAAAAACGCATGAGCCGTGGCGCTTTAGAGTTTAATTTTAGCGAAGCCAAAGTAACGGTAGACGAAAATGGCTTTCCGACGGCGATAGAGGCTCGCAAATCTAATTCGGCTACTTCTTTAATAGAAGAATTTATGATAGTCTGCAACGAGACGGTAGCGGAACATAGTAAGAATGATGCTTTTGTGTTCCGTACTCATGATAGTCCTGACCTGGATAAAATGTACCAGTTATCTGCTTATGCCCAAAATTTAGGATATAATTTACCTGTTTCTGAAAGGGGTATTTCTGCCAAGGCTTTGCAAAAGTTATTGGATAAAGTGCAGGGTACGCCGGAAGCCGCGGCGCTTGAACCTGTTGTTTTGCGTAGCCTAAAGCAAGCCAGATACACAGCAGAGAATATAGGTCATTTTGGCCTGGCTTCTAAGTTTTATTGCCATTTTACCTCTCCTATACGGCGCTATCCGGATTTGCTGGTGCATCGCAGTATAAAATATGGCTTAAAGAAGCGCGGTCTGACGGATTTATGCGATCACTGCTCTAAAACGGAACGAAATGCCGAAGAGCTTGAGCGTGAGGTATTGCAACTTAAAAAAGTACAGTTTATGCGAGATAAAGTCGGCCAAAGCTTTGATGCGATTGTCTCTGGGGTGGTATCTTGGGGTATTTTTGTGAAACTGCCTAATACTGTCGAGGGCTTGGTGCCTATGGACTTGCTTAAAGGTGATGAGTATGTCTTTGTTGAGAAGCAGATGGCGGTCTTTGGCGTGCGTAGTAAAAATCGGATTCGTTTGGGTGATCCTATTACCGTAACGCTTTCGCGGGTGGATGAAGAAGAGCGCAAGCTGGTGTTTGCGCCCTCTGAGTAATATAGTATTTGCTTTATGAAATTCATTTTGTTTTTAACTTTTCAAACGCCGCCTGTGCGCGTTTAGAAACAGCATCAATTTCTTCGGCAGTCATGCCCGAAACTAATCGCATTTCATTCATTTCTAAAATGGCTTTTAATCCTTTAACATCACCGGCGTTTAAAAATTCTTGTGTAAGTCTATTGTCAAATAAAGTTTGTTCTTGCCGCTCCTGTAGTTCTCTGCTTTGCATAGCCTCGCCGCCCTTTCTTGCTCGTTTGATAGGTGAATATTTATAGTGCCTTAACACCTATTATTTTTTCACAATACGCCACATCTTCCTGCTCCATGGCTACTACAGCGTTTTCTAATTCCATTTTTAATATATCGTTTACTGTTCCGCCATATGATTGTTTTATACGCAACAGACTACTCAAATGCCTTTTTTGCCAGTCACGCAATTCTAGCGCTATCGCCATATCCTCATCTCCTTTGTTTTTTTCTGCTTTAGTTAGCATAATAGAGAAAAAAAACAAAAAAATCAAGACCACAAAGCAAGTTATTTTATTTGCCTATCTTTTAAGTTTTCCTAATCCCTGCCATTACGAAGCAACTTCCCATTCATCGCTCCGGTAAATTTCCCCTTCTCTATCGTAACGCCGCCACCTATCAACATCGTCTCTATACCCTCGGCATAGTGCATTGGGTCTTGATATGTGGCTTTACTGCGCAAAGTTTCTGTATCCATTACGACAATATCGGCTTTCATTCCCGGGCGTAATATGCCCCTGTCGAATAGGCCGATTTTTTGTGCCGGCATTGCAGACATTTTATGCACAGCCGCCTCTAATGTTAAAAGCTTGCGCTGGTTTACAAAGTCGTAAATGGGTTTTGCAAAACTGCGGTAACTGCGTGGGTGCGGTTTAAAATCTACCTCTGATGGTATTACCGCGCCGTCTGAGCAGATAATTGTCAGCGGATGTTGGATTATAGCCAGGTTTTCTTCTTCCGATACACCGCCTGAAATTATCCCTATGTACCAGTCCTTCTCGCATAGGCGTATTGCCGCTTCCCAGGGGTTTACTCCCATTTCTGCGGCTACCTCTGCTAGGGTTTTGTTTATGATTTCGGGCATTTCTGTGCTATCGTTAAATATTGTGTCCTCTGCTGTGCAGTCTCTTAGTATATTTTCCCAGGTGGTTGAGGGGTGATCTAACTCAAAAATTAGTTTGGCACGTAGCTCTGGATTTTTCATCATTTCGCAAAAGCCTTCGTGGGCTTGGGCGCGTGCCCAGGGCGGTAAACAACTTGCAACACCGGTGTTGCAGTATATTTCCGGGTAGGCATCGCAGGTGATGTCCATTCCGAAACGGCGGTAATATGTCATTAAATCTAAAAGCGTAGCGGTTAGGCCAAAGTTTTGACGGCCAGAACCTTTTAAATGGCAAATTTGTAACCTTGCCCCCGAGCCGCGCACCCCGTTTACTGCCTCCATAAAGGCGTCTACCATCAGGTCAGACTCGTCCCGCATATGTGTGGCGTACATGCCGCCGTATTTTCCTACTATTTTAAGTAGACGGTTTATTTCCTCTGGGCTTGAAAAAATGCCAGGGTCGTAAATTAAGCCGCTACTCATGCCGTAGGCGCCTTGTTGCATTGCAAGCTCCATCATTTCGGCCATTTTTTTGTGGTCGTCCTCGCTTAGCTTTACGTCCTCTATGCCCACTACTTGTGCGCGTATCATTCCGTGGCCGGCTAGTATGGCTAAGTTGTTGCCCATTGGTAGATTTTCGAGCTTATCCATTGCCCTCGGAAAGGCATCGTAGTCGCCAGCTTGTACGCCAGTTCCCTGGGAATAGCGGTAAAGACTGTTGCCGCAGTTGCCGCCTAGCATTGTTGTCACACCTTGGTATATGTAGTTTTTTGCCTCTGGCTCTAGGGTTATAGACCAGTCGCTGTGGTTATGTATGTCTATAAAGCCTGGTGTGGCTGTTAGGCCGTCTGCGTTAAATACACGGGTGCCGTCTAGCCCTACGCCTATAGCGGATATTTTATCCCCCACTACGCCTATGTCACCGTAAAAGGCCGGTGCGCCTGTTCCGTCCACTATTCTTACATTTTTAATTACTATATCATTTTTCATTTGCTAAAAAACCTCCTTTTATACACGCAACAAGATGATCCGGCGCAACTTCTGTAAGCTCTGGTCGGGTCTTATTGCAGGCCTCTTCTACAAAGGGACAGCGCGTGCGCAGTCGGCAACCCACTACCCCGGCTTTAAGTTGTTTTTTACTGTCATAATGCTCTATCTGACTGGCAATTTCACCTATTAAGCGAAAGCGCTTTTCTGCCCTCTTTTTAGGGTCGTTTACCGGCGCGGAAGATAGCAAGCCATAGCTGTACGGGTGCGCTGTTTTGTTCATCAGCTCTTCTGTGGTTGCGCATTCCATCATTTGACCTAGGTACATTACGCCTATGCGGTCGCTCATGTAATTAACTACGTCCAGGTCGTGTGTGATAAATAGATATGTCAGCTTATCCTGTTCTTGCAAATCTAATAATAGATTTAAAATATGCGCTTGCACCGAAAGGTCTAAAGCCGAGGTAGGCTCGTCTAGCAAAAGAAATTCCGGCTTTAGTACAATGGCGCGGGCTATGGATACCCGTTGCTGTTGCCCGCCGCTTAGTTGATGCGGATAACGTTTAATTAAATCGCGGCCTAGCTGTACCTTTTCTATCGCTTCGTCTACGCGCATAGCCGCTTCTTTTGACGAAAAGTTATGCACTTTAAGCGGCCTAAGCAGAATCTGCTCGACCGTTGCGCGTGGGTTAAGTGATGCCGCCGGGTCTTGAAAAACCACGCCTATCTTACGGCGTAATTCTTTTAGGCCTGATCCGCTTAGCTTAGAAACATCAACGCCATCCACAAGAACACGGCCAGATGTGGGCTTTTCCAAGCCCAAAATAACACGGGCAACGGTAGTTTTACCGCTACCGGACTCGCCCACCAGACCAAAAGTTTCACCCTCGCGGATATTAAACGATAGCTCATCCACCGCGCTAACTACCGAATAGCTTCGCTTGAAAAAGCTGGTCATGTTAATAAATTTTTTGGAAATTTTCTCAATCTCGATTTTATTTTTCATCACTTATGACAGCCCCCCATTATGACAAGCCCAGCGATGCTCTTTTGAACCATGCCAGGGTGCAGATTCACTTTTACACTTTTCGCCGGCCTTAGGACAGCGGGTAGAAAATCTGCAACAAGGCCCAGAGTTTACAAACAACTCAACACTACCAGGTATAACCTCTAAGCGTCCTTCGTGCTTACGAATCGTAGGCAGGGCGCGTATCAGCATTTGCGTATAGGGATGGCGCGGCTTTTCAAAGATAGAAAAAACGTCGCCCTCTTCCACTAGCATACCCGCGTACATTATACCGACCCTATCCGCAAGCTCTGCAACCACGCCAAAGTTATGCGTTATAAGCAAAACCGATACACCCTGCTGATCGCGCAGACCCTTTAGTAACTCCAATATTTGCGCCTGGATGGTTACATCAAGAGCCGTAGTTGGTTCGTCCGCTATTATTAGCTTGGGGTTTCGGCTTATCATCATTCCTATCATTATGCGCTGGCGCATTCCGCCGCTTAGCTCAAAGGGGAAGTTACGCGAGCGCTGCTCTGGGTCTGGTATTTGCATGTCATTTAGTATTGCATTGGTAATTTCCAGGGCTTTTTCACGCGGTACTTTGTCTAGCATAATGGCCTCGCCAATTTGGGTACCTGCACGTAATACCGGGTTAAGTGAATCTAGCGGGTTTTGGAAAATCATGCCTATATCGTGACCGCGATATTTTACCATCTCTTGCTCGCTGAGGGCTGTCAACTCTACATCTTCCAAGTGGATACTACCGCCCGTCATCTTACCGGGCGGCGGAATCAACTGCATGATAGACGAAGCCAAGGTACTTTTACCGCAACCGGACTCGCCTACTAGTGCAAAAATCTCTCTCTTACCTATTGAAAACGACACGCCATTGACCGCCGAAACTGTTCCTTCCGCGCTTTCGTAGCCGATTGACACATCCTTTAATTGAACCATAATTAACAACTCCTCTTTTGTCAGAGTTTCATTTTGGGGTCAAGCAATTCTCTTAGTCCTTCGCCGGCCAAATTAAAGCCCAGCACCGTAATAACAAGCGCTACGCCGGGCGCAATTGCAAGAAGCGGCGACTGACGCATAAAGGCGATACCGTCCGAAAGCATACGCCCCCAGTCCGGTAGCGGAGGATGCGCGCCAAGCCCCATAAAGCTAAGCGCAGAGGTGGATAATATGGCCGTGGGCAAAGCCAGCGTAGCCACAACTAAAATAGGCGACAGCAGATTAGGCAAAATATAACGCACAATAATAGAAAAGTGCGATTCGCCTATAGCGCGTGCCGCCTCAACAAAGGGCATATTTTTGATACTTTGGGTTTTAGAGCGTACGATCCTGGCAAACTGCGCCCAGGAAATAATGGCGATAGAAATAACCACATTCATAAGGCCGGGCCCGATTGCCGCTACAATAGCCAGGGCTAAAATCATGGGCGGTATAGACCAGGTTAGGTCGGTTATAAACATGATAACGCTATCCAGCTTTCCGCCAAAATAGCCGCTAAGTAAGCCGAGCGTAACCCCTATCACTGTTTGAATAGCAATAGCTATTAGGCCAACTTGCATGGCGATTCGTGAGCCATGTATTATCCGGGAAAATAGATCCCGGCCAAACTGATCTGCCCCAAGAAGATAGGGCGAAGTTGGGTCTACAAATGAAGGTTCACGTAATCTATGTTCTATAATAATATTATCGTAGCCGTCCGGAGCAATAAAGTCGGCAAAAATGGCCGCCATACTAACCAAAAGCAAAAGCGCCAGACCAAGCATAAAGGAAAAACTTCGCATATGTCCCCTACCCTTTTCTACTTAGAAATTAAGCCGCTGGCCCGCGTAGCTCGTTACGTATGCGCGGGTCAAGCCAGCCTGTTAAGAGA
>Ga0209755_10001606_pt1 | contig 34244 bp, 38 predicted proteins | sample TergutCo191P1_FD_187301 | JGI IMG/M metagenome (GOLD analysis project Ga0209755, IMG submission 187301) | Cornitermes sp. P1 segment gut microbial communities from Petit-Saut dam, French Guiana - Co191P1 (SPAdes) (version 2) | ecosystem: Host-associated > Arthropoda: Insects > Digestive system... | reverse complement strand
GACTGGCTCAACAACTACCCTCGCGCTATCTTCGGCTACCAATCCGCAAACGACATGATACCTTGTATCTCAATTAGTTAAAAATTTTTTCACTTTTTGTCCTATTTAATATTGACATTTGCCACAGCGCCTTGCATTAGCATTGCCAGTGCCACTTTTTTAAACCCCGCAATGTTTGCGCCTAAGACCAAATCTCCTTCCTTGCCGTATTGCTTGGAAGTTTCATAGCAACTATTGAAGATGTTCTTCATTATGCCTCTGAGTTTTGCATCAACTTCCTCAAAAGTCCAAGACAGGCGCATACTATTCTGAGACATCTCCAGAGCCGATACTGCTACACCACCGGCGTTTGCCGCCTTGCCGGGAGCAAAAAATACTCTGCTCTCTTGCAGGATTTCGGTTGCCTTTATGGAAGTAGGCATGTTTGCTCCCTCTGCCACGTATTTGCAACCATTTGAAACAAGAGCCTTTGCGCCGTCCTCCAACAGTTCATTCTGAGTGGCACACGGCAGAGCGATATCGCAAGGTACAGACCATACTAAGCCGCCATCGACATACTCGGCATTTTTTCGAAACTCTAAGTAATCCTTGATGCGCCCTCGCCTGACTTCCTTAATCTCTCTTAAAGCGGCTATATCAACGCCGTCGGAATCATAAACGAAACCGTCTGAATCGCTGACAGTCACAACTGTAGCCCCAAGCTCCGTCGCTTTTACAGCAGCATATGTAGCCACATTGCCACTACCTGAGATAACAACTCTCTTGCCCTTAAAATCGGTACCATTTGCCGCTAACATATTTTCTGCCATGTAGACAGTGCCGAAACCCGTTGCCTCTGTGCGCCCTAAAGAACCGCCATAGGGAATACCTTTACCTGTGAATGCGCCCTCATATGAGCCTGCCAGACGTTTAAATTGACCATACATATAGCCAACTTCACGTGCGCCGACACCAATGTCGCCCGCCGGGACATCTCTGTCTGCACCGATGTAGCGGTAAAGCTCGCTGATAAAACTCTGGCAAAACGCCATAACCTCACTGTCGGACTTGCCCTTTGGGTTAAAGTCTGCCCCGCCCTTGCCTCCGCCAATAGGCAAACCTGTGAGTGAATTTTTAAAAGTTTGCTCAAAGGATAGAAACTTCATTATACTCAAAGACACGCTAGGATGGAATCGAATGCCTCCCTTATAGGGTCCGATTGCACTGTTGAATTGTATTCTGAATCCTCTGTTTACATGGACGTTTCCGCTGTCATCCACCCATGGCACTCTAAATATAATTTGACGCTCGGGCTCCACAACCCTTTCGAGTATACCTGCCTTTCTGTATTCGGGATGTTCAGTGATAACAGGCTCAATTGTAGGAAGAAACTCTGTTAAGGCTTGATGAAACTCATTTTCACCCGGACTTTTTTCTTTTATCTTTTCCAGCAGCTCTTGTGTATATGGCATTATGGTGACAATTCCTTTCGAAAATCATGAGAAGCAAAACGACTTATGAAGTTTTTCGGTATTATAACATATAAAATTTGATAATGCACCATACATATGATAGAATGACGGTGGTGATTTTTTGGAAACTAAGATATTAGATGCAACTTTCGATGAAAACATTAAACTTTGTGCAGAAATTATCAAATCAGGTGGACTTGTCGGGGTTCCTACAGAGACTGTTTACGGACTTGGTGCAAACGCTCTGGATGGTAATGCCGTTAAAAAAATTTTTTCCGCCAAGGGACGCCAGCCTGATAATCCGCTCATTGTACATATTGCCGCACCCTCTGATGTCGGGATGATTGTAAGAGACATTCCCGATACGTTTGATATATTGGCCGAAGCTTTTTGGCCGGGTCCGTTGACACTCATTATGAAAAAGTGTGAAACTGTACCTGACAGTGTGACTGCAGGACTCGATACCGTGGCTGTGCGTATGCCGGAGCATCCGGCAATGTTAAGCTTAATCAAAAAGAGCGCTACGCCTATTGCTGCTCCCTCGGCTAATCTGTCCGGAAAACCCAGCCCTACTAAAGCAGAACATGTGCAAAAAGATTTACGCGGAAAAATTCAATATGTATTGGATGGCGGAAATTGCCGTGTCGGACTTGAATCTACCGTTGTTGATATTTCGGGAGAGATTCCGCAGATTTTGCGCCCCGGCGGCGTTACTTATGAGGAACTTGCAAAAATTCTGAAAAACGTAAAAATTTACGATGCTGCAGATGATTCGATGACTGAGGCACCACGCAGTCCGGGAATGAAATATCGGCATTATGCCCCGAAAGCCCGGATGATTGCAGTTGTCGGGTCACCCGAGATGACAGCAAAATACATTCGGCAACGTTTCGATGATTCAGACAATACCTCTGAAAACAGTGGAGTTTCAAAGAAAATTGCGGCACTTATGTTTGATGATTTTGCCGCTAAAAATCAGGCAGTCGTGACTTTTGGAGCATGTACTGATTATGGAGCACAGGCCTCCGGGCTTTTTGACTCACTAAGAAAACTTGATAGCATGAATGCTGAAGTTATTTATGCGCAGGTGCCTGATGAAAAGGGGTTGGGTTTCGCTGTTGCAAACAGGATATTAAAGGCTGCTACGGCAGTGGAAAAACTGTAAAGGAGAGGGTTTATGGAACTGGTTATTAAAAATGGTACGGTTGTCACTGCAAGCGAGATGTTTACTGCCGACGTCGGCGTTTCGGATGGTAAGATTGCGGCCATCGGGAGAGATTTATCAGCTAAAAAGACTGTAGATGCAAGTGGCCTACTTGTTCTGCCGGGAGCTATTGATGTCCACACCCATTTGCAAATGGATGTGGGCAAATTTTCTACAGCAGACAGCTACTTTGCAGGAAGCAGGGCAGCTGCGTGTGGAGGAACAACGACTGTTTTTGATTTTGCGCTGCAAGATTTTGGCGAAAATATGGTTGACACAATAAAACGACGCGATGCTTTGTGCGCACCCGAAGCAGCAGTTGACTACGCTTTTCATGTCGCCATCAAGGATATAAGAGGAAACTTGATTGACTCGATGAAGCAGGCAGTGGAATTTGGTGTGCCTACTTTTAAAGTATATATGGTATACGACATAGGCATAGGCGACGGTGATTTTTACAGGGTTTTGGAAGAATCTGCAAAAATTGGTGCCCGTATAAGCGTTCATGCTGAAAATCGTGAAATTATAGACTTGCTCACTTCTCGTTTTGTCAGTGAGGGAAAAACTGACCCATGGCATCATTATCTTTCTCGAGCTGAGTTTACCGAGGGTGAAGCTGTCAGCCGTGCGATAACATGGGCGATTGCTGCAGGAGCTCCACTCTATGTCGTTCATCTGGCGTGTAAGGAAGGTGTGGAGGCACTCGTCAGAGCTCGAAGCGCAGGATATAAAATCTACGCCGAGACTTGTCCTCAGTATCTTAATTTTACATCTGATGTATATAAGCGTGAAGACGGCCATTTGTTCGTTTGCAGCCCTCCGATAAAAGGTAAGGAAAGTAATGATGCGATTTGGGAAGCTATAAAAGACGGGCATATTGATACTATCGCCACAGACCATTGTCCGTTCCAAAAAGCTGATAAAGATATAGGTCTTCGTGATTTCACAAAAAGTCCTAACGGCTGTGCAGGAGTTGAGAATATGTACCCATATATTCTTTCTGAAGCAAACAAGGGACGTATCACCTTTTCTCGCGCTGTCGAGCTATGTTGCACCACGCCGGCGACTTTATTCGGTTGTGCCGATAAGGGTTCTCTTACACCGGGGAAAGACGCTGATATTGTGCTTTATGACACTTCACGAAAAGTTACGATTTCCAATGAAAATCTGCATTCTGACGTTGACCACACTATTTGGGAGGGGGTCTCCCTTTGTGGGTATCCGGTGCAAACTTTCTCCAGAGGTCGCCTTGTATATAAAGATGGTGAGTTTCTCGGCTCGCCGGGATGGGGTAAGTTTATTAGACGAAATCTTGACAATTAAACTTTAGATATGATATAATAAGCAGGGTTTTTGTCTCTTTTTGCAGGGTAAAATATTGCTTATGGCAGAGCAAATTCTATATTTAAGGATGACTGCATTATGAAAACTTTTATCGTTGCGATTCCTTTCTTTGACTCAAATATGTCAGTGGATGCGTATAGGCTCAGCTCCAGAAGCGGGAAAACTCTTGTGGGTATGTTCGCTGAAGAACTGAGCGTGTCTGATGCTGTATTGTCACCGGGTCTTGATCTCATTAAAACTCTGGGTGTTGAACCGTTGACAGGTGGTGCCCCACTGTTCGTTGACATTAATGAGTACCATTTGCTTATGCGAACCCCGATTATGCTTGGTATTAACCCGGAACACTTGGTATGTGTTTTACCTAAGCGTGTGAATGCCGATAATGCAGTCCTTGAAAAAGTAGCCGAGCTTAAAGAAAGCGGATACTCTGTCGCTTCTGATGGCTTGCTTCCTGAAAACACAAAAAGCCCTTTGTTTGAGTTTATTGACTATATCATTCTTGATATATCTGATTTTACTATCGACAGTAAATTTATGGAAACTGTAAAAACACTTGCCAAAGTAAAGAAAATAGTTCTTTCAGAAGTCAACGATATGGAGACTTTTGAAAAGCTTGTCGGAATACCAAACACCCATTATAGTGGTCTGTTTTTTAACCAACCTATCACAAAAGGCGTTAGCAAAATCTCCCCTCTCAAAATCAATGCACTTACACTTTTAAAACGTATTAATGAGGAAGATTTTGACTTGGGTGATATTGCCGATACTGTAGGTCAGGATCCGTTTTTGTCAATTTCTTTGCTAAGATTCATCAACACAATAATGCCCAAAGAAATTGAATCTCTCCGCACTGCTGTTACGATATTGGGTCAAAAAGAGGTTAAGCGTTGGGCGACTGCCGCTATTTCAATTCGCCTCGCTGATGACCGTCCAAATGAGATTACAAAGCTCAGTCTGATACGTGCAAGATTTGCAGAAAATCTTGCTAAGGCCTTTGATTTGGCTATTTTTTCACAAAGCCTTTTCATGCTTGGGCTTTTTTCGCTCATTGATGTTATTTTGGAATTGCCGATGGAGAAGGCTGCAGATCAAATTGCCGTGGATGAACAAGTTAAAGAAGCTCTCGTTGAAAAAGAAGGCAATTATTATAAAGTTTTGCAGTTCATCCATGCATATGAACATGCCGACTGGGACGAAATCGCTATTTTGATGGTCAAGTATGACCTTCAATTAGATGATGTAACAAACGCTTTTGTCGATGCACTTGTCTGGTACAAAGCACTGCTTGATGCGATTTCGGAAGGGGAGGACAAAAAATAATATACTTTGCTTAGATATTCGAAAGGCGCATTGTAAATGACTGAAGCGGAAAATCAGGTGAGCGTAAGGGAGAGAAATGTTGTTACTGCATCTGCCCTATCTTCTATATTTATTTTCTCTTTTATAATTGCCCTTCCGGGGGTGTTGATAAACGAAGTAGTCGAGGCATTTTCTCTTGGCGGCTTTGACGAGGGACTCATGGGGACCTTTACGAGCATTGGCTTTATGGTCTCCATGTTTTTTGTCGTTTTGGTGCAGGGGCGGGTGAAGAAGACCACTCTGCTCGTTTTCGCATTTTTTCTGCAAGCTGTGGCTCTTTTTATAAGCGGCTTTTCGCCTACGTTTTTTGTACTTTTGCTTGGCAGCTTGATTTTGGGGTTTAGCAGTGGTTTTATAGATTCTTGCAGTAATTCTGCCATTGTGGATGTTCAAGGCGAAAAAAGCACTAAATATTTAGGGTATCTGCACGGTTTGTTTGGCGTTGGAGCTCTGCTTGCACCGCTTATTTTTATGCTTGCACTTAATTTTACCGACTGGCGGGGAATACACCATGGTTTGACCGGGATTTCTTTGTTGATAATGGTATTTATATTTTTTCTGGCGCGCGGGATTGGCGGCAATAAGCAACAAGCGACTGCGGTGCGTGAGCACTTGTTTACAGCATCAGACTTGATGGCTTATTTGCGAGTGCGACGTAATGTGGCACTTTCACTTGCAGGGCTATTTAGCATGTTTGCTATTTCTGCTATTTTGATTTGGCTTGTCAGGTATATGACTTTACGCTTTGACGCTGAAAGCATTGGCTTACTTTCTGTCACAGTCTATTGGGTTTGCGCCACAATCAATAGATTTTTGTTTGCAAAGTTTGTGAAAAATTCGTCTATGTTGCTTGTCACCATTGGCGCAGTTCTCAGCGGTGTTGCTGTGTTTTTTGGCATTGCGTCAGGTAATCCGATTGTTTTGTGCGTTATGATGGGTGTTTTTGGTTTTTGCAGCGGACACTTTATTCAGGTTCTGGTCGCTGAATGTGCTGCCGGCTACGAGGGTCGCACGAGTTTTACAACATCTTTTCTGATGCTTGTTATGTGCATCGCTCGTATCGGTGCCCCTGTCATAATGGCGTTTGTTGGTACGCAGATTTCGTTATCCGGTGGTATGATGATTCCCGCCGTGGCATGTCTGCTGACCGCAGCTTTCAGTTGGTATGCCGTAAAAGCGAGCAAAGCAGCAAAAGCATGATTTTTTTCTTGACGAAACTACCTGTGCTGTGGTATTATACCCTTTGCCGACGAAAGTCGGTAAAAATATCGCGGGGTGGAGCAGTCCGGTAGCTCGTTGGGCTCATAACCCAAAGGTCGGTGGTTCAAATCCGCCCCCCGCAACCATTTTCACCTAAGACAGACTTTAATGTAGATGTTATGTTGAAGTCTGTCTTTGTTATTACGTCAATGCGCTCTATGAGTAAGTGGACAGCCTTTTCATCAGGTGCATTTTTGAGTGAAGATAGCCATGTTTCTATCTGCTCGATTGTGTAATCCTTGGGTGGCTCGGTCTCAATGAGAGCATCCATTTCATCCTTTAGTGCTTTCATGCGCCTACCTATATCTGAGACCACTTCGGGCGGCAGCTCTCCTGTAGATAGATTACTCATAAGTGCATCATACTGCGATTGCTTCTCGCTGACTTTTTTCTTTATCGTGGTGTTGAAATCTCCTACCCTGCCACTTTCGCCAGCCTGATATTTTTGCAGTGCCTTGACTATTTTTTTCTGATTACTCGCTGATAGCAATAGTTTAAGATACTCCGTAGCGGCATTGTCAACGTCCGACATTTGCACTGTGCCGAAGTCACATCGATTATCAGGGTTCTTCCTGGCCGAACATGAGTATATCTTATAAACGTGCCCTTTCCGTTCTGGTGACGAGCCGTGCATTTTTGCACCGCATGGACAATATACTAGACCGCTACACAGATAACCTGCTCTTTTCCCTGTCTGCTTGCGTTCATTCATAATACGCTGTACCTCCTCAAACTGTGCCTTGCTGATTATTGACGGCAAGGCATTTTCTATTCTTATAGCGTTGGGCTTTGTGCGTCGGTCTACACGGTTTCTTTCCTCTTGTGGGCTATATGCGTACACACCGGCATATTTTTCGTTACGGAGCATCTCATATATTTGTGTGTATTTTATGAGCTTGCCGCGCTTTCCTTTTACCCCGGCTGATTCAAGCTCAGCAATAATTTCAGTAAAGCCTTGACGATTCACCGCTGCATCAAAAATCTTGCGGACATATCCGGCTTCAAGGTCGTTAATGATATATTGCTGTTCAACAATATCGAATCCGAACGGAGCAACCCCTCCCGTGTGCAAGCCTTTTAAGGCTGTTTCTTTTAATCCCTTGCGTGTTTCGTCTGCGAGGTTATCAATGTAATACTCACTCAACGCCCACATCATAGTGCGCATTATTTTCGCCTCATTGGATGCACCGAAATCTTGCGACACGGCAATCAGTGTCACACCGTTGTGGCGTAGCTTTATTTCAAGGTTGACATGCTCCCCGAGATTCCGGGCTACACGGTCGTACTTATGTATCAATATTGTGTCGAATATGCCCTTTTCGCTATCACGAAGCATTCGTTGATATGAGGAGCGAGAAAGTGTTTTACTACCCTTTCCACTTATAGCCTCATCAATGTACTCCCCGGCAATCGTAAAGCCATGTGATTCTGCGTATGACATGCAAGCGCGGCGTTGCGCTTCAATACTGTCTTGGTCTTGCTTATCGGAACTATATCTGGCATATATATAAGCTGTTTTATTCATCGGAAATATCTTCTTTACTTTCTTGCTCCTTGAGATAGTTTATATAGCTCAATGCGGCTTTTTGATTGTCCGGGGAGAGTTCGCCAAATGCCTTACCAATTTTTGTTATAATTTCTTTCGCTGTACGAAGTGAAGTGTCCGGTGCTGTGTCTATTATTGCCCTAGATAGATTGCTAAGCTGCTCTTTAAATCCTATGAAAAATTCTTTGTACTTCTCAAATTCAGCCATATATTCGGCAAGTTTAATTTCATCAGTTTCGTTCTCGATAAGTGTTGCTAATTCTTTCGCACGTTCAAGGTCAAGCCCCATGGAATCATCAGCTTTTATGCGGACTGTGCCGTCATAAGACCTGTGTGGGCGTTCTTTTAGCGTGTTTTTGTTTGATGATTTTGCATCTTCAAAACCCTCTAAATCCCCAATTTCAATTTCAAAGTGTCCTATTCCTAATAATGCTTCAACTGGTTGGTTTAACACGGATGCTATTTTTTCAAGCATATCGAATTTTGGTTCTCGATTACCTGATTCATAGCGCCGAATAGTCATAACAGACAACCCTAACTTTTCAGCTAATTGAAGTTGGGTTAGTTTAGCAATTTTTCGCGCAATTTGAATGTTTTCAGATAAATCTACGTCAAGCAATTAAATCACCTCATTAATTAGTATATCACATATAGAACCAAAGTGGAACTGTTTTTTACATTTTCTTATTGACACAGAACCGAAATGGTGCTACAATGATAACTACAGAACCAAATTGGAACACTTTTATAAGAGGTGAGTACATTGAAAATCAACAGACGTAAACTTGAAATAATATTAGCGAAACAATGCAAAACAGCAACCGACCTACGGGAATATTTTTCGCCGCAAACGATTACTCGAATGCGCAAGGGGTATAATGTCAGTACAAAAACAGTCGGTAAAATCGCAAAAGCCCTAGATGTAGACGTAATGGAATTAATCGAAAGTGAGTAGGAGACGGTAATGACAGATACAATCACAATTCCTGTCAGTGCTGTCATGGTTAAGCAGCCGGATGGGAGTTATAAAATTAGTAATGCGGAATATGCGGAAATCACGCCTGAGACTATAGCATATCTTTTTGCATCAGCATTTAATATGCGAGATGGAAAACTTTGTTATGCTCAGAATTTATTACAAGCTTGAGGATGTGAGAACATGGCAAATAGACGAATGCTTTCAAAAAGTGTAATGATGTCGGATAGTTTTTTAGAGTTGACCCATAGTGCAGGGTTTCTTTATTCGATTCTCTCTGTGAATGCGGACGATGATGGATTCATCGGAAATCCTAAAACGATTGTAAAAATTGCTAACTGTAAAACAAAAGATTTAGAAGAGCTTGTTGATGCCGGATATGTGATTATGTTTGAAAGCGGAGTTATAGCTTTAACGCATTGGAAAGTGGGTAATTCCATTCAAAAAGACCGATACACACGCACTGAGTATCAGAAAGAGTTTGAGCAGCTTGTAGAAAATGGAAACAAGGTGTATACACTTTGTATACAGGACGGAAACACAGCGGAATCAGACAGTGAACAAAATGTATCCAACACAGCTACATGTATACAAAATGTTTCCAACTTGGAAACGCAGTATAGGCTAGGAGAGGATAGATTTAGTTCTAATACAAGTATAAATAAATTAGGGGAGGTGCAGGAGGGGGGAGGCGCAGAATGTTTTCCGCAAGAGTTTTCCGGAAATGTGGAAAACTCTGCTGAAATATCAAATATGCAAGCAGAGGCTCTTAGCAAACTTGATGACTATAAAATAACACTTACTTATACTTAACAGAAAGGAAATTAAATCAATGTCTACTCAAATTAAATTACCGTGGCCAAAAAGCGATGCAACAATTGAACAGGAGGTAATAAATACTTATGAAAAGGCAATAAATGTTCTCCTTGAAGACCCTCTAACAAATTACAACGCATTGCAAAATGCATCGTTTCGGGAATGCTTGAAAACCTTACTTGAATCACATAGATACATCAGGGAGGTTGATGTGGAGTTTGGCAAGCACAAAATGGAAACCTCCGGAGATATACGTGAGCATGTAGAAAAACTTGCACAAAAGCACACACAATACGCACAAGAGAAAATCAATACGGCGTGGAATGCACTGGAGGCATCGCTTTTATCGCCGCTGGAGACACTTAGAGAACAAGCGATAGAGCAAGGAAAAACAGACTCGCTCGACCCGAAGAAAATTGAAGATTATAAATTGCTAGATTTGCCGGTACCTCTAAAATCAGATGAAATACAAAAACTTTATAACAGAAACTGGAATAACGAAGTCTTTGTACGTGCCTTAAAGGATTACGAGCGCACTAACCGACTGAGCGGGAAACTTGTAGGCGAAAGCGTAAACTATACAGATCCTTACCAATCAGCTATGCAACGGATTAATGTTGTTTTGAATCGCCTGAACTCTCATCTCAATGTATTGCCGGGTGGACAGAGAATACTTGCGGATAATCCTAACTTGCTACAAGAATGGGATGCTGAGATAAATAACGCGTATGATAGCGCAATTACACATGAGGCTTAATAGTTGCAAGTTTCTTTCATCCCAAAATGGCCACTGGAAGAAAAATTTTCGGACATTTCGGACACCCTCACACGCGCGCGCGTGTGAGGAGCGAACCGATATGAAGCGAGGGTGAATAAAATGAAGTTTGGTGAGTTATCAAAAGAGCATCATAGTGAGTTATCGGCAAAAGGCGGCAAGGCAAGCGGAGAGGCAAGGCGGCGCAAAGCTGAAAAACGCAAAATATATGAAGCTACTGTGATAGAAAGTCTAATCGCCGAGGGATTGAAAAACGAACTTGAAATGTTTCTCGAATGGAGAGCAGAAAGAGAACGCCGGCATCTTTCTAAACGAAAGAAGTCAGAAAAAATAGAAATGTCAGATATGAGGCCGGAAATACTCTCTGAAATCTCTCTTGAAGAGTTGCCGAGGGTAGAGAGATTAAATTACTAAAAAAATTTAGTGAATTAAGTGAGACCCTCACACGCGCGCGCATATGAGGAATGAAGCGATATGAAGCGAGAGAGGCATATAAATGATTAAACAGAATTTTCTATATTGCCGGAAATGCAAAAAGAAAATCATGCCTATATTTAAGCGAGACTTTATCTGTGCTACCGTTTATTGCTCAGTATGTAAGAGTTACTATCGTGTAAAGATTCAAGCCGGGTGCTTATTAAACAGTAGCGAGGAATCAGCGGATAAAATAAGAGAGGAGGTAGGGGCTAAATGACTTTTACAATACCAGAGTTTTGGATAGGTGTTTTATTGACATTAGCAGTCAGTTTTGCTATATTACTTGTATATGGAATAATCAGTAACAAGCGTAGCAAAAATGGGAAAAGCGACAAAAATTAAATAAATAATTAGCACATTTAGTACCTCTAGTAGGTCGTCAATGACGGATACTAGGGGTACTTTTGTTTTATATCAGGTTGCATTTTTACTTATATTCAAAGGTGGTGGCATCATGAAAACTCATAATCTCAATGAGAGAGACCCGGCTTTTTTCTATGTGATTGTGAACGATAATCCGGGTCGTGTATTGAAGTGGCACAAAAGCGATAAGAATTTGAAGCGCAGAGTGGATAAACTAATAAAGCTCTTAGGTAACATAAAAACAGATATGCTTGCACAGTTAAGCGCAACCTCAGACGTTACATATTCATGGTTTGAGCGCAAGGGGGATGAACTAACCAATACTTTTGATAAAACTTTTGGAGACGGCGCAAGTAAGGCGGTCTTTCAGGGGAATCATCCGCTATTCATATCAGGAGAGACAGGAAAAATGCTGATTATAGAAGCACTTGACGAAATAATGCCAAATGTACAGAGGTTTGAAATGGAGGCTGACAATTATGTCATATAACGGAGATGTCAAAATTAACACTAAAATTGATGAATCCGGCATAGCAAAGGGTTTTTCTAATATAAAACGTAAGGTCACTCAGCTTGAGAAAACATTTGAGGGTGCGACAAAAGCTGTCGAAGTACAGGAAAGAAAAGTTAAAGACCTCTCTGACCAGATGGATAAAGCAGCCGTTAAAGCCGATAAACTGAGAGCTGCCGGTGATACGAAAGGGTACGCAAAAGCCGTCAAAGAAGCGGACAAGCTCGGCGATGCCTTTCACAGGGCTCAAGACAGGCTTGACGGCATGAAAGACGACCTTGCACGAGTGCAAGGGAAATTAGATGAGGCTCGCCGCGGTGACACATTCAATCTTGTAGGAAGGGCAAACGAGACTCGCAACTCAATTAAAGAACTCGAAGATGCAATCATGCTACTAAAAGAGCGGATTGCAACCGAAAAAGACCCCGCCATGCTCAAAGCGTTACAATATGAACTTACGGAAACTGAAAAGGCTTTAGTAAGGCTTAGAAAAAATATATCAGAACCTATCACAAACATTATGCAGATTCAGGACGTTCAAAAAGAACTCAGTGAAGCTCGTGGCGAGATTGAGAGACTCAATAGCTTAATCGCTATGGAAACAGCACCACTAACAATACTCAGGCTCAAGAATGAACTCAGGCAAGCCGAGAATGCCGCCGGTACGCTCGAAACAAGATTATCGCAGATGAGCAATGTTGATATTGGTATTTCAGCAGATGGTGCTGAGCAAGTCATGGCGAAAGCAAGCAGAATAAAAAGAGCTTTTGGAGCTATAGCGCAAGGTGCAAAGTTTACAGGTAAAATTGCCGGGGGTGCGTTGCGTACACTTGGCGCGGGAATAGGCAGAGCCGCAAGTTTAGCACTCAGGGGAGCGGCTAATATCGGAAAAATGGTGCGTAAAGTAGCGACTTTAGGCGTATTTTCCCGCCGTTCTTCTCGTGGCATGAATATGTTTAACCGTCAACTTATGCGCGTTGCTCTTATGGGTACTGTGTTCATGGTACTCAGGCGCGGCTTGCAAGGCTTGACAGAATCACTAAGCAATGTCCTTATGCGCAATCAAGAGTTTGCCGCCTCGTGGAATGCAATCAGGGTAAATATGCTTACAGCGTTTGCGCCTGTTTGGGAGGTTATAAAGCCCGCACTGATTAGGTTCATGCAGATATTAGCACAAGTCACAGCGCAAATAGCGCGTTTCATGGCAATACTTTTTGGCACAACAGTGGATAATGCCCGCGCCGGAGCGAGGGCATTACATGAGCAAGCTCAAGCCATTGATGCCGCCGGTGATGCCGCAGAAAAGGCAACAGGACAACTTGCAGGGTTTGACCAGATAAACCAGTTAGCACCTGATTCTGATTCAGGCGGCGGCGGTGGCGGCGGGCTTGACTTCAATGTTGATGAGCCGGAGAGTATCGGATGGCTTGATGAACTTGCCGAAAGATTAAGGACAATATTCAGCATAGCAGACCCTGAATATTGGCATGGATTGGGCGATAAATTAGCTGAAACTATCGCAGGTGCGCTCATGTCTATTCCGTGGGGTCGCATTCAGAATGCGGCTTATATATTCGCAATCAACTTAGCATCATTTCTGAGCGGATTTCTTGCAAATACTAATTTGTGGAAAGCTGTTGGATATACTATTGCACAGGGGCTTAATACTGCTTTGATATTCTTACACACGTTCGGTACTTGGTTTGACTTCTCAGGGGTTGGAACTGCAATAGCGGCGGGTGCGAATAAACTGTTTGAAACATTCGATTTCAGCTTATTTGGTGCAACGGTCGGTGTATGGCTTCAAGGTTTGTGGGATTTAATTTGGAGTTTTGTCGGCACTTTTGATTGGGGCAATATAGTTTGCGGAATAGCTGACGGCATTGATGGGTTTATTGGTAGCATAGATTGGGCAAATGCGGGGCGTGTTTTCTATGACGGAATAAGAAACTTGATTAACACGGTAAGTACCGCAATTCGTGAAACTGACTGGATTGCTTTAGGCAGACAACTCGCAGACGGTGTTCGCAACTTCATAGGCAACCATGACTGGGTGCAACTGGTACGCGACTTGGCGCATACTATAGGCATGGCACTAGGAGCATTGGCGGGCTTTTTGTGGGGATTTATTCAAGATGCGGTTCGGGCAATCGGAGACTACTTTATGCAGTTTTTCGGAGATTGGTCTGATATGTCTTGGTGGGAGATTGGATGGGATATTTTCACAGGTATACTAGAGGGCATAGTTAGAGCCGTTGTAGGCATCGGTCAATGGATATGGAATAACATCTTTTTGCCGCTTTGGGATGGCATCCGCGCAGTTTTTGGTATCAATTCACCGTCTACTCGCATGATGGAGATTGGTGTATGGCTCATTGAGGGATTGCTACAAGGTCTAATGAATGTCGCAGAGCTTATTATCGGATTCTTTGTATCCCTTTGGAATGGAATTGTCGAGATTTTCTCGGTAGTTCGGCAGTGGTTTGGCGATATGTTCTCCGGTGCATGGCAAGCTATTCAAAACACTTGGAATGTCGTTGTTGAATGGTTTCGCGCTGTATGGGATGGGATTGTGCGTATATTCATCGTGGCGGCTCGATGGTATGCAGACAGATTCCGCGAAGCGTGGCAAGGTATACAGCACATTTGGAGCGTTGTTGTAAGTTGGTTTAGAGAAATATGGAATGGCATCGTAGCCGTTTTCTCAGTAGTCAGACAGTGGTTCACAGACAGATTCCGCGAAGCGTGGCAAGGCATACAAAATGTATGGAATGTAGCTGTCAATTGGTTCAGGAGCGTTTGGGATGGGATTACCGGCATATTCAGGAGTGTTGGCACTTGGTTCACGGACAGATTCCGTGAGGCGTGGAACGGCATTGTCAATATTTTTGGCGGCCTGGCTAACTGGTTTAATGTCAATGTATGGCAGCCGATAGTCAGCCTCTTTACGACAATTGGAACAGCCGTAGGAAACGCAATAGATGGAGCGGTGCGAGGTGCTGTCAATGCGGTGCTTAATTTCGCAGGAAACGCCATAAACGGATTTATTGGCGCAATCAACACAGCAATAGGAATAATCAACCTTATACCAAACGTAACTATTAGCACTATACCGCTACTAAATATACCTCAGCTTGCACGCGGTGGTGTTGTTGATGGCGCAACAATCGCCATGATAGGTGAAAAGGGTAGAGAAGCGGTTGTGCCTCTTGAAAACAATACAGGGTGGCTCAATGAAATTGCCAACAAGCTCAACGAGTTACAGGGCAATAAAAACAACGCTCTCTCAGCACCTGTGGAGATTGTACTTGAGCTAGACAGATGTGTTATAGGTCGCGTCATGCTACCAATACTGGAAAAGGAAAATCAGCGTAGAGGTATACGCATACAGGCAAGAGCTGTTGTGTGAGGGTGCCTTGTTATGAAAATAAATATCTCAGAACTCGCAATCGAAGCTAGGTCTGATAACAAAAAAATGGAAAATCTTTGGAATGCCGTATACCGTTTGATTGCATGGTGGGCCAATAAGTATAGCACCGACCAAGGTACTCGCAACTGGGAAACAGATGATTTGATTCAAACTGGATTTTTTGCACTACACGAGGCGGTGCAATCATTTGACCCAAAAAGAAGCGGTTTCACAACACATCTAAGGTATTTTATAAGAAGCCACTTTTCAAAAGTCATAGGTACACGAGATTCTAAAATAAGGCCAGAGTTGCACGCAATTTCGCTTAACGAAACAATAGACGATGAATCAGGCACTACTCGCACTGAACTATTACCAGACCCCACCGCTGAATTTGAGGATAATATAATTCACACTGAATCGGTAAGGCAAGATTTTGCGACATTATTCACAGAAATAGAAAAACTACCGGATATGCAACGCCGTGCATTGATGTTGACGGCTTATAAAGGGCTGACATTAGAAAAAGCGGGGGAGCGCATGGGCGTTTCCGGACAAGGTGTAAATTATGCACGAGCATCGGCTGTAAGAGCAGTAAGACGTTCGAGAGCATTTAGGCTGATGAATCTTGAGAGAAGAAACCTTTTCAAGCACGTCAGTGTTAAACGGTATTTTCACACACGCATGAGTGCAGTAGAAATTATCGTACTTGACGGGCTAAATGGCAAGTAAGAAGAGGGGACTATGACAAATTCAAAGTATCGCCAACAAGCATTTTCAGATGAGATTATCAAGAACATTGCCGCTGAGTTCCGAAATTACTTTAAACGCAGAGCGCAAGGTGACAAGGCGCACATATGGGATACTCTGTTTGACGAACTAATTAAACAAAACAAAAAATACCCCGGAACGCTGAATATTATATATCTTTCTTTCAAGGACAGGCATAGTCATACAGTGATTTGTGACGAACTTTTTATAAGCACTACGACATATTACAACCTGAGGCGTGTTATTCTCGAACAGGCAGCACTGAGAGCCTATTGCCAAGGATTGCTAACTATTACTTAATTTTGAGCAATGGCAATTCTCCATGAAAAAGAGCCGCCCCAGCGACCCCTTCTGTAATGTTTTTGTACTTGTCTAAGAATAAGTCATTGAGCGAGTCAATATTAAGACCGCACGACTTATTGACATCATCCACTATTTGCTTTTCTACAGTTTGGAAATCCGTCATACTTATTCAACCTCAGTTTATATAGCTACAGGAACCGCTAGCCCAAGCCTTTTTAGGGCTTCTGCTGTACGCATCGCAGTGTCGCTACGCCGTTCTTCTGAGGTGGCATCCTTTAACCGCTCATAATTCCATTCGCGGAGTTTATGTATGTCATCAATAGTGAACTCCGGGCTTAACTCAGGTTTTGGTATGTTATGTATCATCTTCATTCCCTCCCTCGACCAGCATTGTCGGCGTGTATATAGGCATCTCCTTATATCCGGCTCTTGCGTTTACACTCTTAACGCCTGATATGGTCTTAAAATTCACAAGGTGCTTGAAGTTCCATGAAATAAGCATATCGCAGTCATTAGAGCAAGCATAGGCAATGTGCTGACAATCATCAAAACTCTTTTCTCGCAGAATCCCTGCATCGAGATAAAGCTTTGCGAGATTTATTACTTCATCTGTCTCAGATAGAAGCGTATAGCGTATTGCTTTGAGGCTCGATACTAAAAATGACTTTTTTGGCTCCGGACAGTTATCGACTTCTAGTACCACTATAGGCGATATGTATACATCATACTCTCCCGACTTTATTAAAGCCCATAGTTTGCGAGAATCCTCTTGCTTTTCCGGCACGTCAGGCGCATCTAAATGGCTTATAACAGATGTGTCAAGGTATAGTTTCAGTTTTTTCATGCATCGCCCTCCGACTCGCGCTCCATGCGCTCATCTACAGCCTGTACGACATAACCATTAAGACTCTCGCCTTTGCTTTCCGCATGGGCCTGTATTTCTGCTTTTTTTCCTTTTGGTACACGTACAAGAAACTTGTCGTAAGCCTTATTCTCATACTTTGCAACTGCTTTTTGCTGCGCCTTGCTTGCTGGCGACATTTTTGCACCCCCGAAGATTTTAATGAAAACATTGTATCACAACTATATATCGATAACAATATATATATTCAACAAAAATATATCGCTATCTTTGGTGAATATGTCTATTGATATATCGCTATCGATATAGTATTATAAGTATACAAAATAAATTTATGGAGGTACATGAAGATGTCCAACTTCACAAGAATCAGCTTATTTAACAAAAAAGGGGAACTAATAGGTCAATCACACTTACAATTGCCACTCGTTAAAGATGTAAACAAATGGTTGAACGAAAATGCACCTGTCGCAACAGATAAAGTATACAGCTCATTCCCTGATGGTTGCAACTATTGGCATACAATGAAAAACGGATTTTACAGAGCGCAACCAGAATCTAATGGCTAAATAACGAATCAGAGCAACCGCCTCCGGAACGGTTAAACTACGGCAGAAAGGATAAGCACAGCGTAATGACAAATTTTGAAAAGAAAATCGGTAAACTATTCTTTGACACAGAAACACAACGCATTGACATTAAGTTTGAGGACGGCACGTATTACGGCGGTTTGCATTGCGGTGAAACACTTGATTACTTGAGAAATAACCAATGGACTAACCACGAATGGATACAGACAAGAATTGAGTCAGATGTTGACGGCGAATGGTATCTTGTTGGACTATATGACGGAGGAATGATACCGTGCGAAAATACGGTTAGGAAATGAAAGGAGGTTTGTAAAAAAATGAACATCACAGCAAACATACATAGCTTGAAAAACGCTGATATACCGACAGTCACGGTTACAATAGTTTCCAGATACTCGCATGATAATATCATAGCTGAGTACAACGGCAAATTATATTCCGCAATATATAACGTGTTTGATGGCATGTACTATGTGAACGACATCTACGGAGCAATCAACAAAGCAAGAAAAAGAATGGAGGACTAAGTTATGCACAGCATTGAAATCAAGCCAGTTGCCACATTCTCTATGTGAACAAAGTGGCCATGTAAGGGCTTAACCACCGCCGGAGCAGAAGGAGTGCATAGCAATTATTTTGCTCCGAGAATCAAGTAAAATTTGGAGGGTATTATGAGTACAAATAATTTAATCGACAAAGTGGACGGTGTTGTTGCGTTTTTAGAGGATGCTTTAAAAGCATTTAGCCATGCAAATGATTGTGCCGCAGAGGAACTGCGACATGCCAAAGGGGAAAATAGAGCTGTAGTTGCGCTAATCTTTTACAACTACTTCCCTGCGCTTCTGGCAACATATGAAGTAATTGCGCGAGATTTGAACGCACAAATAAATGAGCTAAATGAGGTCGTGAATGAATACACGAAAACTCAATAACGCTTTGAGACATTGGAATTATCGTTATGTTTTAGACAATCTGGCTACACAAAAAAACGGTCATGGTATGCTCTGGCAAGTGATGCCAATACAATCTGCAATAATACGGAGCAGTCTATGATGACCGCTCCGTATTATTTTGTGGTATGATGAATAAAAAAAGGAGTCTTTTATGATTACAGTGCAAATAGACATACCTGCTCTCGCAAAGGAAATAGGAAGTGAACTTGAAAAGCTTAAAAAATCACAAGAATCAGACCACTTACCGGCAAATAAATTGAGGCATACCCCATTTGCTCTATTGCGACTACGTGTTGAAGAACTAGGATACGACTGCGCATATTTTGCCCGGAAACTCAATATGTCAAAGGCAACTATGAGTAGCCGTATGACAGGCAAGCGACCTTGGCTCATAACTGAGATGTATGCCGCGATGGACTTACTCATGCTCTCTCACGACAAACTGCATGAATATTTCCCGAAAAATGGCTATCCAAAGCATCATAAAACCCAAGAGAAAGGGAAAGCATAGCGAAAATCAGTTGACAAAGGTCCGCAACTATTGAGTATAATTTCGCATCGTGACACAAAGGCGATATGTCGCTGCGGCGGCTGATTATACCCTTTGAGTGCTGAAGTAAAACAGAATCCTAGGCAAAACATGTTGCGCTCCCCCGCAACCAGTAGGAGTGTTCTTACCGTACTTGACGGTGAGACACTCCTTTTTGATGAAATTCGGACTATGTATGGTTCTGGTGGCAAGGTGGATAGCCACGGTACAGTGAAGATTAACGAGAGTGCATAGGGAAAACGAAAACGGCAGGGTGCAGATTTGATTCTGTACCTTGCCGCTTTTTTCGTGTTACCACAATTTGTCCACCCACGGAAGCAAACTTATATTGTCATCATCGGTAATTAACGTCAAACCATCAATGCACGCCTGTGCAACAAGTAATCTGTCAAATGGGTCACGGTGAGACCAGTCCATTTTTCCTGCGTAGTGGGCTTGGCTGTTGCTGATAGGAAGTTCATATACGCCAAATTCTTTAATAACAGTTAGATAATTTTCAGCTATATACTTAAATTCAACCAGTTTCCCAATTTGATATTTATACATAATCTCATATGCACTCACTGCTGAAACAAATTTGTGATTCCTATCGTCAGCAATAACGTTTCTCGCAATTTTGCTCAATTTTTGACTATCGCGCAACGCCCATAAAAGAGTATGTGTATCAAGCAGGTAACCTTTCAGAATCCCCATGAATGTTTTCCTTCCCATGCTTGTAAATCTTCTTCCGGCAGTGGGTCAAAAAAACTATCCGGCAACTCCGGTACTTTGTCTTTGAGAAATCCCAATTTAACTCTTTGCCTCGGTCTTTCTTCCGCTATATCTGCAACAGGTAATATTATAACTTCAACTCTTGTATCACGTAATGTAGGAGGCAAGTTGAATATACCGCTCAACTGCTCGCTAGCGATTGTCTGCCGTACAAATTCCATAACTCTCAACTCCTATTTTAGAATATGTGTTTATTATACTACACTTGCTCTAAATTGCAAGAAAAACTGGTTTTTCGCTATGTTTTGTGATGAACTGCTTGTATTGTTTTTTCGTCTTGCATCTAACCAAACATAAAAAAGTATCTTTTGGCTATCTGCCTGCAGTGTGGTACTTTTTGAAGATTCATTTGTTGTAACCCTTGAAATTACTTGCTTTTTCGGTGACTGCGTAACACAATGCAATACTGCTTAATCTTGAATAATATTGCATGTATCGCTCTCATAACCCAAGGTCGGTGGTTCAAATCCGTCCCCCCGCAACCTCTTAAACCGCAATGGTTTGAGGGGTTTTGTCTTTCGCTCATATTTCTCATCCATTCTGCCCTTTTGGTCATTTCTTACACTTTTCCCTTAATATTTGCTTGCAAATTCACTACACTTTATTCTTGACATTTGCGAGAAATTGGGTTACTATCTGTAGCTGTGCAGCAATGTATAAAAATTCAATCAGTGAACTATGGCGTTCGTCGCATGTTGCATGAGTTACGGGACTTGTGCACCCTACGGCGGGCGTTTTCTTCAATCAAATAGGAGTCGTGATGACACATACTCCGCATTGCCTGAATATACGGGGGAGGGCTGGTCGCATGCTGAAAGAAGGGCAAATCAGAATACCATCGGGCTGCGCAGTATCGGGGATTATAAGCAAATCGGGCAAACGCATGAGCGGTGAAAACATTATCAAGTCCATTGCAGTGATGCATGACAGATCCAACGGGCTTGGCGGCGGATTTGCAGCTTATGGAATTTATCCCCAATACAGCGATTATTATGCATTTCATGTGTTCTATGACAGCCCGGCTGCAAAAAAGGAATGTGAAGACTTTATAGAGCGGCATTTTGATATTATCAACCTGTCCAAAATACCCACGCGTAAAATTAAAGAAGTGACAGACGAACCCTTAATATGGCGGTATTTTGTCACGCCGCTGCCTACAAAACTTGCAGCCAGCCAGCTTGATGAGCGGGAGTTTACGGCAAAGTGTGTGTTTCGCGTGAACACAAGCATAACGGGGGCATATGTGTTTTCAAGCGGGAAAAACATGGGCGTTTTTAAAGCTGTGGGATTCCCGGAAGATGTCGGGCGTTTTTATCGCCTCGAAGAATATTCCGGATGGTGTTTTACCGCACACGGACGCTATCCGACAAACACCCCCGGCTGGTGGGGTGGCGCACACCCATTTGCGCTGCTTGATTATTCCGTGGTGCATAATGGTGAAATCTCCTCATATGACGCAAATCGTCGCACTATTGAAATGTTCGGATATAAGTGTACTCTTAAGACAGACACGGAAGTTATCACCTACATTATAGACTATCTTCACAGAAAGCAAGGACTTACCTTTGAGGAAATTGCGGCTGTCATTGCAGCACCATTTTGGAAAACAATAGACGGCATGACGCAAGAAAAAAAGGAAACGCACGAATATTTACGCATAATGTTTGCCGAGCAATTAATAACAGGGCCGTTTTCCATTCTTGTAGGATTCGATGGCGGACTGATGGCGTTAAACGACAGGCTCAAACTTCGCAGCATGGTCGTAGGCGAAAAAGATGATATGGTCTACATTTCCAGTGAGGAAGCTGCAATCAGGATAATTGAGCCAAATCTCGAAAAGATTTGGGCACCAAAAGGCGGACAGCCTGTGATTATTCGCTTAGAAGGGGGTAATCAGCAATGAACTTTATTTATCCCGAGTATGAAATCGTGCGTAACTACGATAAATGCACCAATTGCTGCGTTTGTGAAAAAGAATGTGCCAATGAAGCTCACGAATTTATTAAAAGCGCAAGCAAAATGGTCTGCGACGATGCGAAATGTGTAAACTGCCACCGTTGCAGTGTTCTTTGTCCCACCAAAGCAATTAAAATTGTGAAAAGCGACAACACATACAAAGAAAACACAAACTGGAGCAACAAAACCATAAACGAAATCCAAAGACAGGCGGAGAGCGGTGGTGTACTGCTATCAGGCATGGGCAATCCCGAAAACTATCCTGTATACTTCGATAAAATTCTGCTCAACGCCTCGCAGGTGACAAACCCATCCATAGACCCCCTACGCGAGCCGATGGAATCAAAGGTACACCTCGGTGCGCGGCCTAAAAAAATTGAGCGCGACACAGAGGGGAAAATAAAAAACAACCTAAAGCCGCAGATGTTTTTATCCATGCCCGTTATGTTTTCAGCTATGAGCTACGGCTCAATCAGCTACAATGCCCATGAAAGCCTTGCACGCGCAGCGACAGAGCTGGGAGTTATGTATAACACCGGCGAGGGCGGATTGCATGAAAATTTCTATAAATACGGCGAAAACACTATTGTGCAGGTAGCCTCGGGGCGATTTGGCGTTCACCCGACATACCTAAACAGTGGTGCGGCAATCGAAATAAAAATGGGACAAGGCGGAAAACCGGGAATAGGCGGACATTTGCCGGGAACAAAAATAGTGGGGGATATTTCTGCCACACGCATGATTCCTGAGGGTACAGATGCAATTTCTCCTGCGCCGCACCACGATATTTATTCAATCGAAGATTTATGCCAACTGATTTATTCGCTCAAAGAAGTCACAAACTATACGAAGCCCGTGATTGTCAAAATAGCAGCGGTGCATAATGTGGCGGCGATTGCAAGCGGCATAGCGCGTAGCGGTGCAGATATTATCGCACTGGACGGCTTTCGAGGCGGAACGGGCGCAGCACCCACCCGAATACGCGATAATGTGGGACTTCCCATAGAATTGGCTCTTGCCTGTGTTGATGCCCGCCTGCGCGATGAGGGCATACGCAATAATGTTTCAATCATTGCGGGTGGAAGCATCCGAAGCAGTGCTGATGTTGTAAAAGCCGTTGCCCTGGGTGCAGACAGTGTTTATATCGGTTCGGCGGCTCTTATTGCACTTGGGTGTCATTTATGCAGAACCTGCCATGCAGGCAACTGTAATTGGGGCATTGCCACACAAATTCCCGAACTTACAAAACGCCTCAATCCGGAAATCGGCTACAAGCGCCTTGTAAACTTAATGAATGCATGGCGAAATGAAATAAAAGAGATGATGGGCGGCATGGGTATAAACGCTATAGAAAGCTTAAAAGGCAACAGACTCATGCTTCGCGGAGTAGGAATGAATGAAAAAGAACTGGAAATACTCGGCATTAAACATGCGGGTGAATAGTCAAAAAACCAAATGTCAGGAGATGAAAGTAATGGTTATTTCGGCGGCAAAGCTTGATTTTCGGGAATTAAACGAGAAAATAAAATCCACATCTGAAGATGCCTGCATAAACGACTGTTACGGTCAGCGGTTCATTGCGTGCGGAGCAGCAGATAAAACCATTACAATAAACGGAACGCCGGGTAATGCACTTGGAGCGTATCTTGACGGAGCATTGGTTCAAGTCAACGGCAACGCACAAGACGCTGTAGGTGACACAATGAATGGCGGGAAAATAGTTATCCACGGAAATGTGGGGGATGCACTCGGCTACTCTATGCGAGGCGGTGAAATTTACGTAAAAGGTGACGCAGGCTACAGAACAGGTATTCATATGAAGCAGTACAAAGACATAAAACCTGTTATTGTTATAGGAGGCTCTGTCGGGAGCTTTTTGGGAGAATATCTTGCAGGAGGCATAATTATCGTGCTTGGGCTCGGCGCAGAGGATGTTCCGATGGGACACTTTACGGGAACGGGGATGCACGGCGGACGTATTTATATCCGCACGAGCGCAGATGCAGATGCACTTTGTGCCGAAAATCTCTTAGTTACGCAAGTTATAGCAGAAGAAGCAACTCCGGACGACCTCACAGAGATAGAGGCGTATATATCTGAATTCGCTGCGCATTTTGGTATGGATAGTGAAAAACTGGCAAATGACCGCTTTTTACTACTCAAACCAAATACAAATAATCCGTATAAGCAATTATATACCAAAATTTAGTAAGGAGTGAAATATTATGAAAAACGTACCGGAACTATTCGGCAGCATGGTCTTTAATGAAACGGTAATGCAGACGAGGCTACCAAAAGACATCTTTAAGGCACTGAAAAAAACTATGCTTAGGGGCACACATCTGGAACTTGACCTTGCCAACGTGGTAGCAAACGCCATGAAAGATTGGGCGGTGGAAAAAGGAGCGACACACTTTACACATTGGTTTCACCCGATGACAGGAATTACCGCAGAAAAACATGACAGCTTCATTTCGCCCGTCGGCAACGGAAAAGTAATAATGGAGTTTTCGGGAAAAGAACTCGTGCGCGGGGAACCTGATGCGTCCAGCTTCCCATCAGGCGGATTACGCAACACTTTCGAAGCGCGAGGCTACACCGTCTGGGATATTACATCATATGCTTTTATCAAGGACGATACACTATATATTCCCACAGCGTTTTGTTCCTACGGAGGCGAGTCGTTAGACAAAAAAACGCCACTACTGCGCTCTATGGAAGCACTTCACATTCAAGCCTTGCGTATTTTGAGGCTGTTCGGCAACAACACGGCAGAACGTGTGATAACAACCGTGGGGCCTGAGCAGGAATATTTTCTTGTTGATAAGGAAGTTTACCTGAAACGTCCTGATTTAATCTACACGGGCAGAACATTATTCGGAGCACGACCATCTAAGGGGCAAGAACTGGACGACCATTACTTCGGCAGTCTCAAACCCCGAGTGGCTGCATTCATGAAAGAACTGGAAGAAGAACTTTGGAAGCTGGGGGTATATGCCAAAACCAAGCATGACGAAGTCGCACCCGGTCAACATGAAATGGCTCCCATCTTTACAACAACGAATATCGCAACAGACCATAACCAGCTCACGATGGAATTCATGAAAAAGATTGCACTCAAACATGACCTCGCATGTTTGCTCCATGAAAAACCTTTCGCAGGAGTAAACGGCAGCGGCAAACATAATAACTGGTCGATTACCACAGATATGGGCGGAAACTTGCTGGAACCGGGAGAAACACCTCATGAAAACGCTCAGTTTCTACTGTTCTTAGTGGCAGTGGTAAAAGCTGTGGATACTTATCAAGACTTACTGCGTGCCTCGGTCGCAAGTGCCGGAAACGACCACCGTTTGGGAGCCAATGAAGCACCGCCTGCTATTGTATCTATGTTTTTAGGCGATGAACTCGCTGCTGTTTTAGACGCCATAGAATCCGGTGAGGATTATAAAGGCTCAAACAATAAACCAATGGAAATAGGCGTTACCGCACTTCCCCATTTCCCAAAAGATACAACTGACCGTAACAGGACTTCCCCTTTTGCTTTCACCGGGAACAAATTTGAATTTAGAATGTTAGGTTCAACCTTTTCCATTGCAGAAACAAACATCGCATTAAATACGGCGGTCGCCGAATCCCTGCGTCAGTTTGCTGATATTTTGGAAAAAGAAGCAGATTTTAATACAGGACTTGCTGCACTAATAAAGAAGACTATCAGCGAGCACAAGCGTATTATTTTCAATGGCAATAATTACGCAGATGAATGGGTAACGGAAGCAGAGAAGCGCGGACTCTCCAATCTTCGAAGCACAGTAGATGCGTTGCCAGCTATGACTCTACCGTCAAATATTGAACTTTTCAACAAGCATAGTGTGTATAGCGAAACAGAAGTGCGCTCACGTTATGAAATTCACATGGAAAGCTATTGCAAAACAATAATAATTGAAGCACTCACTATGGTTGAAATGGTTAAAACAGGCATTATCCCCGCGAGTGTGGCATATCAAAATGAACTCGCAAAACTGCTGAAACTAAAAAAGGAATTCGGTGACTTTAGTTACTCGCTTGAAGACAGAATGTTAGAAAAAATATCGAAACTCTGCAACTCTCTTTTGAAGAAGCTTGATGCGCTCGAAGAAGCACTGGAGAAAGCAGAGGATGACCACGATATTCTTTCTCATGCAAAATTCTGCCGCGAAAAAATATTTACGGCAATGTCGGAGCTTCGTATAGTAGCAGACGAACTGGAAACACTCACGGATAAAAAAGAATGGCCTTTCCCATCATACAGCGAGCTGCTCTACAGCGTTTTGTAGGTGTGAAGCATGGGCGAAGCACAGGGACGGGGGGTTCTGCTTCACGAAGCGAGTGAAGCAGAACCCCCGTCCCCGTGCTTCACTTTATAATGACATTTTTTTCGCCCAGCATTTCTATCAGTTCCCCTGTGAAAGCCTCGTGGATTAAACATTTTGAGCCAAGTGTTTTTCTGGATTTTTCAAAATGGATTATCATTTGGTCTTTACCGGGGAACATTTTGCTTATAAGCAGTAAACGCTCATGCTCCGGAGAGTCTTCAGCTTTCAGCTTTACATACAATTTTTTGTCGAGGGGGCTTTCCCCGGCATCGTCTGTGAGATGGCGCAGAGAATCTACCACGATTTGTGGGTCTTTATCGTCTCTTTCGGAAATTTTTCCTTTTACGCAAACGGGTGCATCTGACTGCATGTAAGACCCGAACTCATCAATGGCTCTTTGAAATGCAAGTAATTCTAAACCGCCTGTACCATCATCAAGCATTATGTATGCCATCAGGGTATTATTTCTTGTCGGTCTTGTTCTCACGGATTCGATGATTCCTGCTAAAGTCACGATCTGACCATCTTTAAACTTTGTATTCCCGCCCTCACTTTTGAAATCAGCAAGGATATCTCCAATACGTACCGCACCTTTGCGCTCAGCTTCAGACCTGAACTCGTCCATTGGGTGACCTGAGAGGTAAAGCCCTGTAACCTCTCGCTCCATGCGTGTTAGCTCTCCTTTTGAAAACTCCTGCACATCAGGCAGCTTTATCCCCGAGAGACCGGTTGAATCAGATTGCTCTGTGAGACCGAAGAAATCAATCTGCCCCTCTACATTTTTTCGCCTGTCATCTGCAAGGCTTTCCAGTACCGGTCCGGCAATCATCAGAAGCTGATGTCTATTTGCGCCAAGACCATCAAAGCAGCCGCACTTTACCAAGTTTTCTAAACCTCTGCGGTTTAACTCTCCACCGTACAAACGGTCGCAGAAATCCTCAAAACTTTTAAATTTACCGCCCTGCTCCCTCTCTGCGGTTACATTTGCGATGAACCCTCTGCCTATGTTTTTTACAGCGACAAGTCCATAGCGCAAATCATTACCCGACACGGTAAACAGTGCATCGGATTGATTTATGTCAGGCGGGAGTAAATTGATACCCATATCCCTGCACGCCCCGGTGTAATCTGCAACTTTTTCAGGCAAACCAAGTATAGACGAGAGGAGCGAAGCCATGTATATTTGCGGATAATGGCACTTTAAATAAGCGGTTTGATATGAAATAACAGCATAGGCGACAGCGTGGCTCTTGTTGAAAGCATAATTTGCAAATGCATAAATTTCATCGTAAATACTTGATGCTATATGTTTAGGTATACCGTTTGCGACCGCACCGCATATTCCGCGCTCAGAATCTCCATCAACAAAGGCCTTTTTCTCGCGGTCGATTTCCGCAGCTTTTTTCTTAGACATCGCTCTGCGTATCATGTCTGCCTGTCCAAGTGAAAAACCACCGAGTTTGCGGAAAATATCAATTACCTGCTCCTGATAGACTATGCACCCGTATGTCACTGAGAGTATTGGCTTAAGCAGTGGGTGCTTATATGTTATCCTCTCCGGGTTTCGGCTCCATTCGAGAAACCGCGGTATTGACTCCATAGGGCCGGGGCGGTAGAGAGCTATTACAGCGGTAATATCCTCTATGCTTTTCGGACCAAGGCCCACGCAAACACCTGTCATACCTTGCGATTCGAGCTGAAAGACGCCCGAAGTCTTGCCGGCTGAAAGCATGGAAAATGTTGCCTCATCATCATCAGGTATTGTTTCTATAGAAAACTCGGGATTTGATTTTCTGATTTGCCGTACTGCGTCCTCTATTACGGTGAGATTTCGCAGTCCGAGAAAGTCCATTTTTAGAAGACCCAGCTCTTCGAGGGTGTTCATGGGGTACTGCGTGGCTATGGAATCATCCTTTTTTGAAAGAGTTAAGGGCACATACTCGCTCACGGGCAGCTTTGTTATGACCACGCCCGCTGCGTGTGTGCCACTATCTTTCGGCATATCTTCAAGCGCCATTGCAGTATCAAGAACCCGCCTTATGCGGTCATCTTCTTCATACAAAGTATGTAAGCGATTTGAGGAGAGTAAGGCATCGTTTATGGTTATGCCGAGGCGGTCAGGAATTTCCTTAGCAAGCTCGCTTTCCTCCTGAAATGTCAATGCGAGTGCTTTTGAAACGCTGCGCACGGCGTTTTTTGCTTTGAGAGTGTTGAAAGTAACTATTTGTGCAACTCTATCCTCGCCATACTTTTGCTTTACATACTCTATTACCTCACCGCGTCTGCGCTCACAAAAATCTATGTCAATATCGGGCAAACTAATGCGCTCGGGATTAAGAAATCGCTCAAAGTAAAGACTGTATTTTATAGGGTCAACACCTGTTATCCCAAGACAATAAGAAGCCACACTCCCCGCAGCACTGCCCCTGCCGGGCCCTACAGGAATATTTTGACTCTTTGCATATTCTATAAAATCTGCGACTATGAGAAAGTAGCCGACAAAACCCATGCTTGCAATCATGTCAAGCTCATAGTCAAGCTGTTTTTTTATCTCATCTCTGTTTGCTCCGGCCTTTGCATAACGACTTTCAAAACCCTGCAAGCATAATTCTCTGAGATAATCTTCTGAATTGGTTTTTCCCTCGGGTAGAGTGAATTCGGGCAAATGGTGAGTTTCAAAATCGAAGTCGAAACTGCATTTATCTGCTATTTCCACTGTATTATCAATGGCTTCGGGAAGCTCGGGAAATAGCTTTCGCATTTCATCTTCCGATTTTAGATAAAGCTGGTTTGAATCAAACTTCATCCTATCGGTGTCATAGAAAGTCTTTGCGGTCTGTATACACATCAATATATCTTGAACTTCTGCACCGCCACTGTCAACATAGTGAGCATCGTTAGTTACGACAGGCTTTATACCCGTATCATTGCTGAGTTTTATCAGCCCCTTTTTTGCCACTTGCTGATCTTCCAGACCGTGGTCTTGAAGCTCTATGTAAAAGTCTCCCATGCCAAAGATTTCTTGCATTTCAAGAGCCTTGTTTTTAGCTGCTGCATAGCTGTCTTCCAGTATTAGTTTTGAAAGCTCACCATTTACGCACCCCGAAAGGGCAATGAGTCCCTCACTATACTGTCTGAGCAAATCCATATCAACTCTGGGCTTGGTGTAAAAACCCTCTGTGAATGATTTACTGACCATTTTGCACAGGTTTTTGTAGCCTGTTTCATTTTTACAAAGCAAAGTGAGATGGTGACGCACAGAATCAACACCATGCTCTTTATCATGGCGCGACCGAGCTGCAACATAGACCTCGCAGCCTATGATAGGCTTGATTCCGGCATCTTTTGCAGCTTTATAAAAAGCAACTGCACCATACATGACACCATGGTCTGTAATGGCAACGCTTTTTTGTCCCAATTCTTTGACTCGTGTAATAAGGTCTTTTATCCGACAAGCTCCGTCAAGTAAGCTATATTCACTATGCACGTGCAAATGTACAAACCCCAAAATTATACCCTCCTATATATTCAATGTCTGCTCCCAAGCACCAGCAGTAAATATGCAATTTACGGAGTCTTTTTTGCGAGAACAGTGACGACGATGTTGCTGGCTCGCAAAAAAGCGGAGTGAATTGCATAGTTGCTGTGACCAGCTAGAGCCATTTGTTTTTCTTCAATATAACATAGATGAGCGTGCTGACAGCGAGCATTACGACAAGAGCGAGAGGATAGCCGAAGTACCATGCGAGCTCAGGCATGTTTACAAAATTCATGCCATAAATACCGGCAATCAGTGTTGGCGGAGCAAAAAACAAAGTTATCATAGTCAACTTATTTACCGTTGTATTCATTTGCGCTGAAGCTCTGCTGTCGTGAAGATTCAGCAGGTCGTTCGAGCTGATGTATAGACTATCAGCAAAATCATAGAGCTTAGAAAGCCTGGTATCTATATCTCTGAAGTACCTATGCAGTGACTGATCCAGAAACTCGTGCTCATCCATCAAAACTTGGTCACCCACATATGAAAGGGCACGCAGCAACTTTCTGTAAGTGTAAGTCATTTTCCTGAGCGGCACAATACCCTTTATCTGCCCCTTGTCAGGACTTGACTCTATGATATCAGAGAGCACCTCTATTTTATCTTCTATTTTTTCAAGAGAATCTGTGTAGTAAGAGGCGAGATTGTCGAAAATCACATAGTACAAATGAGCGAGTGGGGAAGTGCGCGTCAAGGCATTCGGAATTGCCGTTAAAAGGCTATCAGCGAGATTAGAAAGGCTTGCGCTTGGATTTTCGGGCAAAACAAGAGCCAAATAACATGATGAAAAGAAAATATTTACCTCTTGTTGCTTTACAGAAAAACCCTCAGACTCGGCATAAATAAGACTGATAAAATCGTAGCCCTCGTAATTTGTGAAACGTATTTTTTCGTCGAGATTTGAGCACTCATCGACTGTATCCTTATCCCAGCCAAACACATCGAGCAAACTATAAAGCTCGCCTGAATTGCACACAACAACCAAGCGGGACTCTTTTGAATAATCCGGAATATTTCCGTTGAAAGGACTGTTTGCTACTAAGTCGAAACCTCTCATAGTGCGCCTCCGCTTTTTTTAAAGAAATTCTTGATATAGTCTACCTTTGCCTTTTGATGAGGAAGTAAAGTTTTATAGGGAGTGCCTGCCATAGCATAGATGAACGGGTCGGTTACATCTGTTTTTTGACCGCACAGTTCCTCTATAATGGCATGAGAGCAAAACGGGACATATACGGGGCAATAGCCGCCCTCGTGCAGACAGACCATTTTGCCGCCCGAGTGCCTATCTGCCAGTGATTTTGTTGTCTTTGCCATATACCTGTAGCCATCGGCTGAAAGCATCAAACGAGCCAAAGGATCAAAAATGTTGCCGTCTTGCCCTGCTGAAACGAGTATCAGCTCAGGCTTAAAGTTATCCGCAAGGGGAATGACAATTTGCTCAAAAGCATATTCATACACGGCATCTCCCGAACCTGCGTCCAGAGGAATGTTGAAGTTATAGCCCGCTCCGGCACCCTTTCCGATATCTTCCATATATCCCCGATTTCTCGGCTCTAAGAGCTCTTGGTGAAAAGAGATGAATAAAACGCCGTCATCCTCGTAAAAGGCATCCTCTGTGCCGTTTCCGTGGTGTGCATCCCAGTCAAGGATAAGTATTTTTTTCACGCCAAGCACGTTTTGGGCATATTTAGCAGCTATGACAATATTATTAAAAATGCAAAACCCGTTGCCCATATCTGCCGCAGCATGATGCCCGGGTGGTCTTGACAGCACGTAAGCAGAGCTCACATCGTCGCTGCACACTACTGCTTTTACAGCTTCAATTGCTCCGCCTGCGGATAATTTTGCGATTTCAAATGAACCCTTTCCGACTATTGCCGAATCGCCGCAGTCTTCTCCTCCCACTTCACTTATACGCTTCACATTTTCGATGTGCCGTTCGGTATGATAGTAAGCAAGCTGTGTTTCTGTAGCGGATATAGGCTTTATTTGCACCAGCTTTTCCATAAGTCCGCTTTTTTCAAGCAAATTCTTAACACGCCTTTTGCTCTGCGGAGACTCAATAGAGCCGTTTTCTTCAACGTACTTACTCGCAGGCTCATACAAAGCCCCGCCTCCGGCGTTGTGCCAGAAATAGCTTTCGTCACATATGAATGCTGTCTTTTTGTCATTAGTCATTGGCTGCGAGTGTCCTTTCACTATTGCATAGTATGTAAAGAAAGTAAGGAAAACCCCCGGTAATCTTGTGACTATCGGGGTTCGCCTTTTCGTTCGGGGTTAGTATAATGTACTTGGTGACCCGTACGGGACTCGAACCCGTGTTGCCGGCGTGAAAGGCCGGAGTCTTAACCGCTTGACCAACGGGCCTCATGGTAGCGGCAACTGGATTTGAACCAGTGACACTACGGGTATGAACCGTATGCTCTAGCCACCTGAGCTATGCCGCCATGTTTATCGAATACGAATTACTATTATAGTGGTGTGCTACCTTGTTGTCAATGCTTTTTTGCGTAGTTTTGAAAGAAAACTACTTTTCTTTTTTTATGCAAACAGTTATACTGGTGTGGAGAAAAAATTTTCAAAGGAGAACAAACATGTCAACACCACATAATAGCGCAAGAAAGGGAGAAATTGCAAAAACCGTACTAATGCCCGGCGACCCGCTGCGGGCGAAGTTTATTGCAGAAAAGTACCTCGATAATGCCGTGCAGTTTAATACCGTCAGAGGAATGTTGGGGTTCACCGGCACTTACAAGGGTAAGCCTGTTTCTGCAATGGGCAGCGGTATGGGTATACCCTCTATCGGAATATATTCATTTGAGCTTTTCACAACTTATGATGTGGATAACATTATCCGTGTAGGCTCAGCGGGCGGCTATAGTGAAGATTTAGATTTGCATGATATAGTTCTTGCTGAGGAGGCATATAGTGAATCGACTTATGCACGTTATCAAAGCGGGTTTGAGGGCGATGTGATTGCTGCGTCAGCAACGCTTACAGCGAAGTTAAAGGAAAGCGCGAGCAACATCGGCGCAAAAATAACTTCCGGACGTATACATTCCTCCGATATTTTTTACAGAACAATAAAATCCGAGCCTGATTACTGGAAGAGAGTACGAGACGAAAAAAATTGCCTTTCAGTAGAGATGGAATCGTTCGGATTATTTCACAACGCAAACATAACAGGCAAAAACGCAGCCTGTTTACTAACAATATCAGATGTACTTTTTGACCTCGGCAACGAAGTCCCCGCTGAGGAACGTGAAAATACATTCACGACCATGATGGAAATAGCCTTGGGAATACTCTAAAAGGCGGTTTTTCATGTTATTGGCAGATTTTCTCGCTCTGCGCTTGCATTCCTTAATTTCCTTACGCGTCGATATGCGGGGCTTCTTACGGGCTGATTGTGGCAAAAAATTGTGCGAAGTTACTGCAAACTCCTTTTTATCAGTCTCTCAAGCATCCGATTGGTGTGATATAGACCCCGTCCTCTCGCTTGTAGCCGAACTCTGTTGCGGTGAGCACCATAAGGAAAGACGGTTCTTGCATTTTGCTAGTATTGACTTTGTCTCGCAGTGCCTTTAGGTTCACGGCGGCAGCTTCAATCTCTTTTGCTCCCATTTTTACCTCTACTGCACCCCAACGCCCATCTTTTAGGTGGATGACGGCATCAGCTTCCAATCCGTTCCTATCTCGATAATGGAACACTTCACCGTCGATTGCCTGCGCATATACGCGTAAATCTCGAACGCATAGCGATTCAAAGAGCAGACCGAATGTGTTGAAATCTTGCAGCAAACTCTCCGGTGTAGCGCGGAGAACAGCAGTAGCAATGGATGGATCACAAAAGTGTCGCTTGCTTGCTGTGCGAATGGTTGTTTTAGAGCGCATAGCGGGACTCCAAGCGGGCAAATCTTCGACTACAAAAATGCGACGCAGAGCATTCAGATAGGACGAAATAGTCTTTTCCGAGATGATTTCTTCGTCGCCCGCAAGGTCACTGTGGAGCGTTTTAAGTGTTGCCGTTGTAGAAATATTCCGCGCTAAAGAACGCATGAGTGTTCTAACTCGCGCCGGGCTTTTTTCGACACCATCTACCTC
>Ga0209755_10001605_pt1 | contig 34249 bp, 37 predicted proteins | sample TergutCo191P1_FD_187301 | JGI IMG/M metagenome (GOLD analysis project Ga0209755, IMG submission 187301) | Cornitermes sp. P1 segment gut microbial communities from Petit-Saut dam, French Guiana - Co191P1 (SPAdes) (version 2) | ecosystem: Host-associated > Arthropoda: Insects > Digestive system... | reverse complement strand
CCGCTCAAATCAGAAAAAGGAAAGGATATTATTACCACATCTCCTCCTGCAAATATGCCCACACTTCATCCTCCTCAGGAGTATCCCAGTCTTTAGCCAAAGAAACTTCTGATATTAATGCTGTTTCGGGTACTTTATATTCAAGCTTAATATAACCCACAAAGTTTATAACTTCCGAATATGCTTCCATAGGTAGCGAATTTATTTCTTCTACAAGAGTATCTGTTATCATAAAATCAACCGCCTCCATAGGAGGAAGGGCTGATAACTGTTTTCGTAGGTAAATCGCTTGTTTGAGCAAGCAGGGCGCCAGCGGTGCCCGGCCTTGCGAGTTGCGATTTACCGTAGAAAACAATTATCAGCCCTTCCTCCGGAAGCTACCTCGCTTAACAAGATAGCCCCTTTAGTTTTTTAGAGCCTTATCTTACTATGAGCCAGCCTTAACCTTACCGGCCAACTGAGAAAATGCATTTGAGTCATTAACGGCCATTTCGGCCAACATTTTGCGGTTAATAGTAATACCGGCGTTTTTAAGACCGTTCATGAAGTTGCTATAAGAAAGCCCATTTTGCCGGGCGGCCGCATTAATGCGGGTTATCCACAAACGGCGAAACTCCCGTTTTGTTTGCTTACGGCCTGCAAACGCACTGGCCATTGCACGCATTACCGATTGCTTTGCTACTCTATATTGTTTGCTTCTGGCGCCGCGATAGCCCTTCGCCAGCTTTAATACTTTTTTATGCCTCTTTCTGGCGTTTATTGCTCCTTTTATTCTTGCCATTTAGAAGTCCTCCTTTTTTTAACCGCCCGCGCAGACATAAAATAGTTTATGGAAATCATGCCGCGTGGCGCGATGCTTCTCGGTTGCTTATGCGTAAGGTAACATTCTGCGTACGGCCAATTCGTTAGTTTTGTCCACTACGCCTTGCTTCCTAAGTTTCATCTTACGCTTGGGGCTTTTTTTGGTAAGAATGTGCTGCTTGCCGGCCTTAGGATACCTAAATTTGCCAGTACCCGTCACTTTAAAGCGCTTGGCCGCGGCTTTTTTTGTTTTTATTTTTGGCATTATAATTACTCCTTCATAATCTATAGTCTAGCCGTCAAAAACATAGCCATGTTTCGAGCTTCCATTTTAGGCGGCTTTTCCACAATGCCGACTTCGCGTACCTTCTCTGCAAAGTCGTGCATAATACTGTAGGCATTTTCCTTATGGCCAAGCTCACGCCCACGGAAACGAATGGTTATTTTAACCTTATCGCCCGCAGACAAAAATGCTATGGCCTTCTTAACTTTTACATCAATATCGTGGGTGTCGATGTTAGGAGAAAGACGCAACTCTTTAACCTCTACAGTCCGTTGACGCTTGCGCGCCTCTTTTTCTTTCTTCTGCTGGTCAAAGCGAAACTTGCTGTAATCCATGATCTTGCAAACCGGTGGCTTTGCGGTTGGCGATATTTTTACCAAGTCTAAGCGCTTCTCGTCAGCAATCCGTTGTGCATCCCGGCCTTGGACAATCCCCATCTGCGTACCGTCCGCGTCTATCAGCCGTACTTCCTTGTCTCTGATCTGCTCATTGATCATAAAATCGGTGATGTTACATACCTCCTCAGAAAATAAAAAAATGGGCCACCAGCGCCCACTATCTCATTCCATCCCCATTTTAAATGAATGAAAATATGCCTATGATTTTAGGTTAAAACCTTTTGCTTTTAAGCTAAGGTGAGAAGTGGCGCTTCTTCTTTTCTTGCTGGGCAGTAGATTATCATGGAATTTGGGTTTTGTCAAATGTTTTTCGTTTTCATAACCCTAAGACTATTAAAAACCGCCAACAACGAAACGCCCACATCAGCAAAAACCGCTTCCCATAAAGACGATACACCCAAAGTAGCCAAAAATATAAAGAAGAATTTGACACCAAGCGAAACCACAATATTTTGCCAAACAATCCTTTTAGTGAATCGGGCAATTTTTACTGCTTCAATTAGCTTAGCCGGCTCGTCGGTCATAAGCACCACATCAGCCGCCTCAATAGCCGCGTCAGAACCTAAGCCGCCCATGGCTACGCCTATATCTGCCATAGCAAGCACAGGAGCATCATTTATACCGTCACCGACAAAGGCAAGTGTCTTTTTGGGAAGTCTTTGCTTGCTTAGCTTTTCGACTTCTTCAACTTTTTGTTGCGGTAAAAGGCTTGCGTATACTTCGTCAATTTCCAATTCTTTTGCGATAACATCTGCAATTTGCGGGCTGTCTCCTGTTAGCATAATAGACTTTCTTACACCTAGGTTTTTAAGTGCCGATACAAGCCCATAACTGTCCCTTTTTATTTCGTCAGTAATCACGATGCAACCTGCGTATATGCCCTCAACTGAAACATACACTTTTGTTCCTATTTTTTGTGATTCGGTATATATAATTCCCATTTTGTCCATTAGTTTCGCGTTACCTGCCAAAATGCGTTGCCCGTTTAGTATAACACTTACGCCATGCCCCGCAATCTCCTCATATTGTTCCAAATTATTTTTGTCAATCTCGTTACCGTATTCTTTGAGGATAGAAACAGCGATCGGGTGATTAGAAAATGCTTCTGCATGGGCGCTTATTTCTAGCAAATTATTTTCACTAAAGCCATCTTCGGCCTGTATTGCGGTAACTTTGAATACGCCCTGTGTTAGCGTTCCTGTTTTATCAAATACCACTAAATCTAAGTTGGCTAGGGCTTCTAAGTAATTACCGCCCTTTACTAAAATTCCGTTTTTAGAAGCACCGCCGATTCCGCCCATAAAGCCAAGCGGAATAGATACCACCAAGGCGCAGGGACATGATATTACCAAAAATATTAACGCACGGCTAATCCAATCAAGCCAATCTCCGGCAAAAAACAAAGGCGGAATAGTTGCAGTAAGTACCGCAAGCCCAACAACCGTGGGGGTATAATATTTTGCAAACTTTGCAATAAATGTTTCGGTTGGCGCTTTTTTATTAGCGGCGTTTTCAACAAGATCAAGAATTTTTGAAACGGTTGACTCGCCAAAATTTTGTGTCGCCTGTATAGTAAGCACAGAATTTTGGTTTATACAGCCGGATAGAACAGTATCAGAAACAACAGCCTTACGTGGTACAGATTCCCCTGTTAAGGCCGCAGTGTCTAGCATAGATTCGCCCTCGATAACGATACCGTCTAAGGGGATTCTTTCCCCGGGCTTTACTATGAATACATCGCCAATTTGCACATCTTGAGGGTTAATCGTTTTGATTTGCCCGTCTTTCTTTAGATGGGCGTAATCTGGCCTAATTCCCATTAAGTCGCCAATGCGTTTTTTGGACTTTGCAACAGCCATTTCCTGAAAGAACTCGCCAATTTGATAAAATAACATAACTGTAACAGCTTCGGCAGGTTTTCCTATAGCTATTGCCCCTAATGTTGCAATTCCCATAAGGAAATTTTCATCGAAAATTTGCCCTTTTGTGATGTTTTTAAGCATACGCAAAAGAACCTTACCGCCCAACAATAGGTAACTAAAGGCAAAGAAGCCGAGCGCAATGTATTGGCCGTTACTTACATTAAGGATATATTGAAATAATATCCCTATAAAAAACGTAAATGCCCCTGTTGATAACCAGATAAGCGAAGGCTTATTCTTATTTGCGCAACACGCGCATTTTGATCCTTGCGAGCTAAACTCCTTAGACATGATTATCCCTCCATATACAATTTAATGTTTGAGCTAGTATTCAAGCGTTGTGCTAAAAATTTTTATTCTTTTACATGCTCTAAGCCCATTTGGAAAATTTCTTTAACATGGCAATCTACAAGAGAATAGTACACAATTTTGCCTTGCTTGTTAAATTTTACAAGCCTTGCAAGACGTAATGATTTTAGCTGATGCGATATTGCTGAAACCGTCATGTTAAGCAAAGCCGCTAAATCACAAACGCACATTTCTTCACAGGATAATGCCCATAAAATTTTTAAGCGAGTGTTGTCGGCAAACATCTTGTAGAGGTTTGCAAGGGCATAAAAATTTTCCCCATCAGGCATAGCCTCACGCACACGGGCTACAACCTCATCGTGAATGACATCGACATCGCAAATTAGGCTTTTTTTGTCCATGCTTCGCACCTCGTTAGTATGTTTGAGCAAGTGTTCAAGTGTAGTATATATGGTTATGGAAGATTTGTCAATAGTTTTTAAATTTAAGGGAGTGCCTTGGCTCTCGGCTTATCATGGTCATTATTATTGTGACACTCCCCTCTGGCTGCCTTTTTTATTTTGAGATTAGTTTAAATGTGTCTGCTAAGCTTTTGTATAAGCTATTGTATACCGGATAGCGCTTGTTGTAGCGTTCTACCGCCCCGGCTTCTGGATTAAAGGATTGTGTTACAGAAATTAGCTTGGCGCAAGCTTCTTCTACCGTTGCATATGCGCCGGCCCCTACCGCCGCTAAAATGGCCGCGCCTAGGGCTGGGCCTTCGTCTGAGTTGATTTTATCTACCCTCAAATTTAGCACATTAGCCATTATTTGACACCACAAAGGGCTTTTGGCTCCGCCGCCTATTATCCGGGCGGAAGTTGCCGTTACGCCCAGCTTTTTAATGGCCTCTAGGTTATCGCGCAGGCTGTAGGCTACGCCTTCTAGTATGGCCAGGGTCATGTCGGCACGGCTGGTAAGGGTGGTCATGCCCACAAAGGCGCCGCGGGCGTAGGGATCGTTAATCGGTGTGCGTTCTCCGCTTAAGTATGGCAGATAATATACTGTATTGTTGCCTAAATCTTCGGTTTTTATGGCGGCTTGTTCGCCAGGATAATCGCCTGTGCCCAAAATATCCTCTATCCACCATTTGGTAGAGGCCGCCGCGCCTAGGGTTACGCCCATCATATGGTACTTGCCGCTTGCGTGGCAGAAGGAATGCACCGCGCTTGTTCCGCGATCTACCGCGAAATTATCGCCGGCTACAAATACTACCCCGCTGGTTCCCAGAGAAAGAGAACACATGCCGTTTGCTACTGTTCCTGTACCTACCGCCCCGGTGGCCTGATCGCCGCCGCCTATTACTACCACTGTGCTTTCGGAAAGGCCGGTTTCTTTGGCGGCTTCGGCTGTTACTTTGCCTACCGCGCCGCTTGACGGAAACACCTTCGGTAGCTGATCTGCCCGTAGCCCGGTGGTTTCCAGCATAAAGGGCGACCATGCCCGTTTGCTTACGTCTAATAATAAGGTGCCAGAGGCGTCAGATTCGTCTGTAGCGAAAACTCCGCTTAGCTTGTAGGCGATGTAATCTTTGGGTAGCATGATCTTTGCTATGCGCTTAAAATTGTCTGGCTCGTGCTTCTTCATCCATAAGATTTTCGGTAGGGTGAAGCCAGTAAGCGCTACATTGGCGGTGTTTTCTATTAGCTTGTCCCGCCCTATTTCGTTGTTTAGATAGTCGCATTCTGCCGTGGTGCGCTGGTCGTTCCATAGCATGGCCCGGCGAATTATTTTGTCAGATTCGTCCAGTACCACCAGCCCGTGCATTTGCCCGCTGAAGGATACTGCCGCTATGTTTTTTACCTCTGCTGTCATTTCCCGAAGAGCGTCTGCGCTTTGCTTCCACCAGTCGGCTGGGTCTTGTTCTGAATCCGCGCCGTTTTGGTATAAGGGATAGTCCCTTGTTACGATCTTTAAAATTTTACCCGACTCGTCCATGGCCAGCATTCTTACGCCGCCTGTGCCTATGTCGATCCCCACTGTTACCATAAAAAATCCCTCCTAATTATAGAAATATCTTGTAAAAAGAAGTATAATCAAAGGTATCACAAAAAGCAAATGGGGTATGACATTGAGGCAAAAACATGTTTTAGCGGTACACGATATTTCTTGTATGGGGCGTTGCTCCCTGACTATAGCTTTGCCGGTTATATCGGCGGCGGGAATTACAACAACGGTTATGCCAACCGCGGTGCTTTCCACGCATACAGGCGGATTAAGCGGCTATACTTATCGCGATTTAACTTCTGATATGCTGGCTATTGCGGATCATTGGCAGACGCTTAGCCCGAGTTTTGACGCTATCTACACGGGCTATTTAGGTTCAAAGGAACAGCTAGAAATTGTCGCAGAGCTAATAAGACGTTTTAAAGCGTTGGCGGTGATAGACCCGGTAATGGGCGATCATGGCCGTTTATACGCGGGTTTTGCGCCAGATTTCCCGCTGGGAATGAAGAAGCTATGCAGTCACGCCGATGTAATATGCCCCAACATGACGGAAGCGCTTATGATGTTAGATATGCCCTACCAAGAAGGCCCCTATAGCCGGGAATTTATGGAAGAAATTTTAGTTAAGCTTGCGAAAATAGCAGGTAAAGTGGTACTGACGGGGGTGTATTTTAGCGAAGATGAATACGGCGCGGCGGCGTATGAGGGAAGTAGTATTCACTACGCCTTAAAGGAGCGCATACCGGGAACATGCCATGGCACGGGCGATTTATTTGCAAGTGTGCTGACAGCCGGGCTGGTAAGCGGAAGTTCGTTAAACAAGGCAACAGACGCCGCCGCAGAGTTTACGGCAGGGAGCATAAGGCGAACCTATGAAGCCGGTACGGATACTCGATTTGGTGTAAACTTTGAGGCTGGTTTAAAAGATTTAGCGGGGCTTATAAATGAATAAAAAGGTAAAAGGGATACTGGCTGTATTGGACGAGCTGTACCCCTTTAATTTTGAGTGTTTTCTTGATTATGAAGAGCCATGGCAGTTACTAATCGCCACCATACTAAGCGCACAGTGTACGGACGAGCGGGTTAATCAGGTAACTAAGCTATTATTTAAAAAATATCCGGCTTTGCGGGATTTTGCCCAGGCTGATTACGCTGTTTTATGTGAAGATATTCACTCAACAGGATTTTACAGAATGAAGGCCAAGCATATAAAAGAAAGCGCGGCTATACTTTTAAGCGAGCATAATGCTGAGCTACCTTCTTCAATTGAGGCGCTGACGGCTCTACCGGGCGTAGGGCGTAAAACGGCTAATGTGGTAAGAGGGCATATCTTTAGAATCCCCAGCATAACGGTGGATACCCATGTTAAGCGTGTATCGAATAAACTGGGACTAACGCGCCATAGCGATCCGGTAAAAATTGAGTTTGAGTTAATGGAGATTTTACCGGAATCGCATTGGATAAGTTATAACCAGCAGATAATAAGCCATGGCCGCAAGGTTTGTATAGCCCGTAGGCCGCAGTGTCAGGATTGTGCTTTGGTTATGTTTTGTAAACAAAACTGTTGAATTCAAGTCAGTTGGTGACTGTGAGTCACCAACTGGATATGTTCCCTACGCGACTATAAAGTAGTCAAAGCTAAAAAGGAAGTACAGCTAAGAAACAGGAAAAAGCGACAAGAAAAAGAAAATCGGCCTCCGATTCGTAGGGAAAGCCGATTACTTTTCATCAAAAATTTAATTTAAGCAATCCCGCCGTCTTTTTAGCGGCTATACTAGGCAGTGTCGACATTAGATTTCAACCAAGCAAGAGCGCAAGCAATCTGAACGGCGGCAAGAAAAGATTTTGTATGTTTCGCGTAGCGAGTTGCAATGCCACGCCATCGCTTTAGAACAGAAAAAATATTTTCAACGATATGCCTTGATTTGTAAATTTCTTCATCGTATTCACGTTGTACACTTCGGTTCTTCTTTGGCAGAATCACAACCTTAATGCCATTTTCAAGGGCGGCTTCCACTATTGAGTTTGTGTCGTATGCTTTGTCTGCGAGCAACACTTCGTGTGAAATATCTTTCGTCAATTCGTCAGCCTTTGTGCAATCATTGACTGTACCTGCTGTGATAATAACTCTGACCGGACGACCAGCTTCATCCACGGCAATATGGATTTTTGATGTAGCCCCCCTTTTGAGCGTTCGATGTCTTGCGAACCACCGACCGCTCCGTGAGCATCTTTATGGGCTTTGACGAAACTTGCGTCTATTATCATGTTTAGAGAAAGAAGTAAAAGCCTGCATAGACGAATTTACTGCCGAAATACATAGATCAAAATTAGCCATGCAATCTCACATTACCGAAAGTATTACTTTAGTTTTTGAAAATGAACTTAGCCTTTTAGACAGAACATTCGTTGATTTTAGGAAAGTTACGCATATAGACCAAAATAATATCCCTAAAATTGAGGCAAAACTGCAAGCTCTTGAGATGGAGGTATCCGCAATATGAGTCTGCAAGAAAATTTTATGAAAATAGCTAATACCGCCTTAAATACAAATCTATCTTTGATTGAACGCTACAAGGAAGATTCCGCAAAAGCCGTAGACGACATGTACCGTAACCTAGCAGAACTGCGCCACGCAGAGGCGCATATGGCAGAGCTAACCGACAGTAGCCGATTGCAACTATATTTTGACAGAGTGGATAACAAGCTCAACGACAGCCTAAAAACTTTCACTAAAGAATTTACCCAAGAAGTAACAGAAACATATTCAAGCTACGACAATCGGATGAAAAACCTATTCTTAGAAGAAGGGGTAGGCGCAAAGGATATTTATAATACCGTAGAAATAGCCGAAGATAACTCCGTCTTTCAAGCAAAGGCTGAAAATATGCGTCTTGAAACAAACGCTTTGACGGATTTACAGTCGCAAATTTACAATCAAAGCAATAAAGCGGTCAAAAAAAGAAATACCAAAAGGTTGATTTTTGGCATAATCATTCCCTTGATTATTTCGCTTGTTGTATTTTCTGGCTTCCATAGCTGGATAAGTAGCTTGCAACTGGTAGAAGTTGAAATTGAAGCAGACGGACTAATGGAATATGTTGTCGAAGGCGCTGTAGAAGCGGCGGAAGAATTTATCGGTGGAGTTGTTGGTCATGTATTCGGCGTACAGTTCTATGTTGTTTTTATTATGGTTATAGTAGCTGTATGGCTTGTATATTATACCATACTTGCATATATACTCAAAAAGAAGCTGATAACCCAACTGGGACTTATAGTCACCACAATATACAACGATTTTACAAATCAGCAAGGAAGAATTTTCAAAAGCTTACGCAGAACTGCTTAACACACACTTAAACGATATGAACACAAAATATTTCATGAAGTACAAACCGCTGATAGACATGGCAGGAGGTCAATAAAAATGGAAAAGCCGAGCTTTTTAAACAACATAAAAGGAAATCTAACAAATGTAGCATCAAAAACCGGGATTTATGATGCTAACAAAAGCAAAATAAATCAGCTTCTTGACGAAAAAGCAAAGATGCATGAGTTTATAGGCATGGAAATCTATAGCTTATATTCTGCCGGAAGCCTAAACATAGCGGAAATAGAGCCTTTCTGTAATAAAATCACTGTACTGTCAGCAGAAATAGCCGCCTTAGAAGCGGAAAGCCGCCCGGACGCAGATAGCATTTGCCCTTGCGGCACGAAGCTTTCCAAAGAAAGCCGCTTCTGCCCTTCGTGCGGAACAAAAGTAGAAGCACCTATAGCAGAAGCCAGCCAAGCCATGACTACTTGCGACTGCGGCGCCAGCTTGCCAGAAAACGCAAAATTCTGCCCCTCATGCGGCAGTAAGGCTGGTGAAACAGTATCAAAATGTGTCTGCGGTGCAGAAATCACGCCGGGTTCGCAGATGTGTATGGAGTGTGGCAGAACCAGCGCTTAAAACTACCTTGCTAACTTATATAGACAATATTGATTAAGGCTTACACCCTACTCCTTTGCCATACCCACAAGGTCACGGTGTAAGTCTTTTGGTATTCGTAGAGAAATATTGCCGTTATAGTTGCGTTCTTCACGTTCGGTTTTATATTCTTCCCAAGAAGTGGATTCATCTGTATCATTCTCTTTGATTTCTTCAATCATTTGCATGTCAATATCATCTGCTACGATAATAGCATATGTAAATATTTTATAAAATTTATAACCCCTTCCAATGCCCCCGCAAATCATGTTATGATACGCCCATGAACACAATATTCCGCAAACAACTAATCCTATACCTAGGCACCTTAGCTATAAGCCTGGTATTACTGGGTGTGGTTCTATCCCAGCTTATCCACACTTACCTTACCGAACAGCGCATACAAACCTTGCTAGATTCCGGTGCGCGTGTTTCTGCTGTGTTTGAAGGGGCTGTTATCTTCGGGCCTTTCGGAATACTTGACGGGAACCGCCTTAATCAAGAGATAGCCTATATGCGCCAGCTTTTTGATGCCCGCTTGCTACTAGTCAGCACAGACTTTGAACTTATAGGCACGGCTCACGATCTGGTTAATGACCAGCTTCCGCTATGGCACCCGGACTTAGAGCCGGTTATGCGCGGTTATTTCATCAATACCCACGGCACCCTAGACGGGCTTTTTTTAGAGCCGCTTCTTACCGTGGGCTACCCGCTCCGCTCCGGAAACCAAATAGTAGGCGCGGTACTAATAAGCTCGTCCATGGCAGAGCTTGAAGATACTATTACAGAAATGTACTGGCTAACCTTATTAAGCCTGGGGGTAGCGGCTTTAGTCGGCGGCGCTCTTATTTACGTGTCCAGCAAATCCATAAGCCGTCCTCTGCGCCAAATGAACGAGGCCGCAAGGGTAATAGCCGGCGGCGATTTTGAGAAACGAATGGAAGTACAATCCCGCGACGAAGTAGGTCAGCTTGCCGAATCCTTCAACCATATGGCAGAGGGCTTGCAGGAACAAGAACGGATACGCCGCGCATTTATAGCAAATTTATCGCACGATATACGCTCGCCGCTAACGTCCATGCGCGGCTTTTTACAAGCTATAGACGATGGAACCGTACCGCCGGAGAAAATTCACTACTATATAGGCATAGTAATGGACGAATCTGAGCGCCTGATAAAACTAGCTAACGATATACTAGACGTAAGCTTATTACAAGAAACCAGCCTAAAACTAAGCAACTTCGACATCAACAGCCTAATAAGAAAGACAGTTTTAAGCTTTGAGCCGCAAGCCACCGAAAAAAATCTACAGCTACACTGCCGTTTTGTTCATGAATCGGACATGCTACGCGCAGATTATGAAAAATTACAGCGGGTAGTGTATAATCTGGTAGACAACGCCGTTAAGTTTGTTCCGGAAGGCGGCGAAATAGTAGTAGAGACAAACGTAGATGACGAAAGCATCCACGTAAGCGTACAAGATAACGGCCGGGGCATAAGCAAAGAGGATCAGCAACAGATATTCGAGCGTTTCTTCAAAGGCGACCCTTCCCGCAACGAATATAAAAAAGGAAGCGGCCTGGGGCTTCCCATAGTAAAAGAGCTAGTACGCGCCCACGGCGGCAAGGTAAGGGTAGAAAGTAATTTAGGAGAAGGCTGTCTATTCAGCTTTTCTATTCCAATACAGGAGGCAATATAATGACAAAATTTAAAGCGGCTATAGCAGGTTGCGGTGCAATTGTATTTCCGCATACTCACAGCTTGGATAACTTGGGCATAGAAATAGCGGCGGTCTGTGACCCCGTTGCTGAAAGAATGGAAAAGTATAACTGCGCGAAATTCCCGGGCTACGAAGCCATGATAGATGCCGGCGGCTTCGATGTTCTGCATGTTTGCCTGCCGCATTATCTGCACGCTCCGGCGGGCATTTACGCGATGGAACGCGGATTTAATGTACTATGCGAAAAGCCGATGGCGCTTAATGTGGCAGAAGCCGAAACAATGATAAAATGCGCACGCGATAATGATGTGACTTTAGGCGTAATATTCCAAAACCGGTATAATCCCGGTTCGCAGATGCTAAAAAAAGCCTTGGAAAGCGGCGCGCTTGGTAAGGTGAAAAGCGGCTATCTGCAAGTTACCTGGTTTAGAGACGAAGATTACTATATAAATAGCGGCTGGCGCGGAAAGCAGTCAACCGAGGGCGGCGGCGTTTTGATTAACCAATCCATTCACACCTTTGATTTAATGAATTATCTGATGGGCAAGCAGTTTAGCAATATAGAGGCCTCCGTCTCTAACCGCGCCCATCCCTCCATAGAAGTAGAGGACGTAGCCGAAGGGGTAATCAGCTACGATGATGTAAAAATATCCTTCTACGCAAATACAATCCACCCCTACGATGCCCCGGTAAAGCTAGAGCTGATCTGCGAAAAAGGCCGCGCCTCTGTATCGGGCGATACAGCGCTAATTGAGTACAGCGACGGCCGGAAGGAAACGGCGAAGGATGACGACAATCTACCAGAGGGCGTAAAGTCCTACTGGGGACAAAGCCATTTTAGGCAAATAAAAGCATTTTACGAGTCATTATCAAGAGGGGAAAGGCCGGAAATAGACGGTGAGGAAGCAATCAAAACTCAGCGTATAATCAACGGAATATATGAGGCGGCTTTATGATAACAAGCCACATACAGCAAGTGCAAGCAATAAGCGATAACTTCTTTGCGGAAAATGGCCGTAAGCCCGGCATGTTTATCCGCACTTTTGGCTGTCAGATGAACGAGCGTGAATCAGAAAAGCTTCACGGGCTACTAAGTGCTATGGGCTATGCGGAATCTGCAAGCGAGGAAGAGGCCGAGCTGGTTTTATATAACACATGCTGTGTAAGAGAAAGCGCTGAAAATAGAGTCTACGGTAATTTGGGCTATCTTAAAGCTCTAAAAAAGATAGTAGTACTGTGCGGCTGTATGCCCCAGCGGCCGGAGGTTATTACAGAAATAAAGCGCGGCTACCGCCATGTAAATATCATCTTTGGAACATTCAACAAGCATCACTTTCCCAAGCTGTTACTTGAGTATCTCACACATGGCAAGCAGGTAATTGAGATTTTGCAAGACCATAGCGAGGCCGATAAAGATTTCGATATACAAACAACTAGGTTTTTTCCGCATAAAGCCGGCGTTACTATTATGCATGGCTGTAATAATTATTGCTCGTATTGTATAGTGCCGCATGTTCGTGGCCGGGAAGTTAGCCGACCGGTACCTGAAATTATGCAAGAGATAGAAGCCCTTGCGGCGGATGGCGTAAAGGAAGTTATGTTGCTTGGCCAGAATGTTAATTCCTATGAATATGGCTTTGCTGATTTAATTAGAAAAGTAAATGAGGTACAGGGATTAGAGCGTATACGTTTTATGACCTCTCACCCGAAAGATTTATCGCAAGATTTAATAGACGCTATGCGCAGTTGTGAAAAAGTCTGCAAGCAGATACATTTGCCAATGCAGTCCGGCTCAAGCCGTATTTTGGAGGCCATGAACCGGGGCTATACAAAGGAAGAGTACCTGGCGCTGACCGACCGCTTAAAGGGCATATCCATAAGTACAGATATAATAGTAGGCTTCCCCGGCGAAAGCGAGGAAGATTTTTTAGATACCCTAGACGCGGTTAAAAAAGCGGGATTTGCCGGGGCTTTTACTTTCATGTACTCAAGGCGGGAGGGTACCCCCGCGGCAGATTTAACAAACGAGCTTCCTAAAGAGCTAGTGCATGAGCGTTTTAACCGTTTACTTGAAATAACAAAACCTCAGCAGTTAGCCCACAACCAAAGCTATATAGGCCGCACTGTTACAATAATGGCAGAGGGCGAATCTAATAAGCCTGGTATATTCACAGGCCGTGCCGATGATAATATGCTGGTGCATTTTGAAGGAAGCGCCAAGCCGGGGGATATGCTGGAAGTTGAAATTACGGGATGTAAAACCTTTTATGCGATAGGCACGACTAAGAAAAGCTTGCGCAATAAGCCATAAATGATATAGAATAAGAGAAAATCGACAAAATATTTACCAAATAAAGGATGAGTAGCATCACATACAACAAAGCGCTGGAATATTTGCACGCATCTTACGGCCAAGGAATAAAAATAGGCCTAGGCGGTATGCAAGCTATTTTGGCAGACATGGGCAATCCGCAAAAAAAGCTGTCTGCCATACACGTAGCCGGCACTAACGGTAAAGGCTCTACATGTAGCTATCTGCAATATATTCTAACAGAGGCGGGCTACAAAGTAGGCACTTTCACCTCACCGCATTTGCGGCGCTACAACGAGCGCATGGCAATTAACATGCAGCCTATTTCAGACGATGACTTTGCCAGGCACCTCCAAAAAGTAGCCGAAAAAGCGGGTAGCAAGGGCAAGCGTTTATCCTTTTTTGAAATACTAAGCTGTATGGCCTTCTGCTACTTTGCGGAAGAATCGGTAGACATAGCGATAATAGAAACCGGGATAGGCGGCCGCTTGGATTCTACCAACGTAATAGAAACGCCGCTATTATCAGTAATAACAGCCCCCGGCTACGATCATCAAGAGCTACTGGGCGAAAGCCTAGCAGAAATAGCAAGCGAGGACGCGGGTATAATAAAAGAATCCTGCCCGGTAGCGGTATATCCTACTACAGAGCTTGCTGTATTTGACAAAATATCAAAAGCAAAAAATTCGCCCTTATATTATATAGGCGAAGATTTTGAGCTATACGACACAAGTTACGATTTTACCGGCAGTAAATTTTCAGTAAAAACCGCATATTTTTCCTATCAATCGCTAAGCATACGATTATTGGGTGATCATCAGCTACAAAATGCCATCCATGCTTTGCTATGCGTACAGGCTCTGCGGGAACACCGTAAGCTAAACATAACAGACGAGGCAGTAAGGCGGGGCCTAGCCGCTTCCCAGTGGCCGGGACGCTTTGAGCTTCTATCACCTAATGTAGTAATGGACGGCGCGCACAACGAGGACGGCGCAAGAATCTTTAAAGAAGCCCTAGACAGATATTTTCACGATCAGCATATAATATTAGTTGTAGGAATTTCCAACAGCAAAGAATACAGCAAAATTTTACGGCATATGTTGCGAAGCGCAGACAAAAAGTCCGCCGTAATAAAAAAGGTAATCTGCACCTGTTCGCCCTTTAACGCAATACCGGCAGAAGAGCTTGCAGATTGCGCAAACAAGTTGACAAATGTACCAATAATAATAGAAGCAGACTGCAAAAAAGCATTTAGCCTGGCAGAAAACGAAGGAATAGTAGCCGTTGCAGGATCTTTGTACCTAGTAGGCGAGTTAAGGAGTGTTTACAATGATAGATTTCAAGGAAGAAATAAATAAGTACAAACCGGTACTAAGTGTAGACGATGTGGAAAGCGTAGTTAATGACGAAGTAAAGGATATGATGGACTTACTTCAATATTTAACCAAGCAAATAAAAAATGCAAAGGAGTAGATGCCTGTGACCTGTCCGAATTGCGGCAAGGAATACTCTTACGGTAGCACCTGCCCTTACTGCAACGTAGATACGGTGCTTTTCACAGGCACAGTGCGTACTTCCGATACCCTGTACAATAAGGCTTTAGGCAAAATCAAGGTATCAGACCTATCCGGCGCTGTAGACTGCCTAAGCAAGAGTATTTACATCAATAAAAATAACACCCAGGCGCGTAATTTACTGGGGCTAATTCAATATGAAATAGGCCACGTAGGGGAAGCGCTCAAAAACTGGGTTATTAGTTGCGGTCTACAAAAGGAAGATAACCCCGCCGCTACTTATATAGAAACTATCCAAAAAAACAGTCGCGCCCTAGAGCGCCTAAACGATTCTATCCGCATTTATAATCAGGCCTTAAACGATATTTGGCAAAAAAGTGACGACATGGCTATTATAAAGCTAAAGCAAGCGGTAGATTTAAACCCTAAGTTTGTAGATGCCCTAAATTTGCTTAGCTTTTGCTATCTAATCCAAAAAGATAAAAGCCGTGCGCTTTCTACGGCAGAGCGGGTTCTTGCGATAGATGTCAATAATACCATTGCCCTTAGCTATTATAACGAGCTTGCGCCCGCGCCGCGTATAGGCGGCGGTAAATCGCGCAGAAAACCGGCCGCGGCGGCCAGCGAGCCGCAAAACACGCCCGTTACCCCATATAAAAAAGTCGTATTGCACGAGCGGCGCAACGTAAACTTTCATATAGAGGGAATTCTTGCGCTGGTAATAGGTGTTGTAATAACCTTGGGCGTTGTGTTTGTGCTGGTTCTGCCGGCGCTAGACAGAGGCCAGGCCGTGCAAATGTCAGATATGCAAGAAAGGCTACTGCAAACCGAGGAAGCCTTTGAATATTATCTACAGGAACGAGACCAGACCATAACGGAACAGCAAGGCCGGATAAACCGCTTGGAAGCGCAAGTGGACGAATGGGCGCAAATGTATTACGCGCAAGAGCGCACGTTTGACATATTACACGCCTTCGAGCTACTGCGCGACGGGCGTCTGCGTGAGGCGGTAGACGCCTTAGGCGGTGTAGATATGGAAGGCTTACCGCCAGATATAGCCGAACGCGCTAACGAAATAAGGGCGGTGGCCTATCCACAGCTTGCCCAGCAGTATTTCAGCGAGGGCTTTGCGGCTTACCATGCAAGGCCGCCGGATTTAGAAAAAGCCCGCGTAGACTTTGAGCGCGCACACCGCTACGCCCGTCACCTGGGCGACAACCCTCTTCGCGGAGATGTTCTATATTATCTGGGCTGGACGTACTCGCGCCTGGATATGATTGAAGAGGCTATAGAATATTTTGAACGGATGATAGAAGATTTTCCTAACCATCGCTATACCTGGCACGCACAAAACCGGCTGAATGCTATAAGATAATAATAAAGGAGTAATTTAATGGAAAGAGACTGGTTTGAAAACACCAAACTGGTAGCCTACTATCTATGGGAAAATACAGCCTATGACAATGCTCTTGCCTTATGGTATGCCGCAGAGGATATTGCCAGCTTTTTTGAGCAAGCTAATATTTTAGATTTAGAAATGGTCGAGAGCATTAAACGCCTGGGTTTAGCAAGTGAAGGCTATGTTTGGTTTATACGTAATATCGCATTTCGTCTACATGTATACACCCAAAACCAGAGCGAATTAACTAATTGGTTTTTGGTAGAAAGATTATTGAATGTTCCGGAGTGGACTACAAGCCTAACTAACATGGCTTCTATACTACGCACAGATACCGCCGGCACCGTAAGCCAAATACGTTCAGATGCAATACGAATTTTTTACGGCAAGCAGACTTTATAATAATGCATATCGTACCTTGTTTTGAATAGTTTAAATTGAAGGAGGATGCTGTTATGACAAAAAAATCTGTGTTTGGCCTAGAGGAAAATGTAGCTAGTTTATTGTGCTATTTAGGCTTTTTTTTCACCGGCGTTGTAATATTGGTACTGGAAAGGGAAAATAGAACCGTGCGCTTTCATGCGTTGCAATCTATATTGTGGTTTTTGTCCCTTAACATACTAAGTTTTGTGCTTGGCTGGGTTTTGGGCTGGGTTCCGCTTGTCGGCGGCCTGATTGGTACAGCTATTACACTAATAACCATCGCAAGCTGGGCTTTTCTTATGTATAACGCTTACAGAGGGGTTAAATTTAAAATTCCGATGATAGGCGATGTTGTCGAAACAAGAATTAATGGATAATTTTATCCAACACTAATACTTTTTACATCATAAGCCGAAATATCTTACGAAGGATTTCTTCACCATAAAAACGCACGGATGCGCCCTTTATGACCTACTGTCATAGGGCGCTTTATAATTAGAAAGAGGTTTGTTTATGCGAGTAAATTCACATTTTGGCTTAAACGGAATGAACAGAATACCGATGAGCAACAGCTTTAGGGGCCCCGGCTCTAACCACATGGGTAATATTGGCGGCGCTAATCAGGCCGTAGAACAAAGATTACTTGAGACTGTAACTTTCCTTTCTGTTGGCGAAACGCGAGCGGGTCGGTTAAGTGAGGCGCTTTCCGGCATATCGGGTGCGTTTACGCCAAGGGTAGCGGTTTCCGGCGATCCTGCACGCTTGCAGGTAACTTCTTTTAGTGGCACAAATATATCGGATACAAAAATACGTATCCACCAAGTAGCCACCACCCAAAGAAACGAAGGAACAGCGCTGGTACGCGCCACCCCGGTAGAAACAAGCGGCTTAAAAGAGTTTGAAATTGAGGTAGACGGCAATGTCCGTAGGCTTTCCTTTACAGTAGCAGAAGGCGCCACCCAAGAGCAATTTCAGCAACAGATGGCCGCCGCAATAAACGGCGCAAATTTAGGAATAACCGCAACAGTAAGCGCCCAGGGCAACAACAGCAGATTAAGCATAGAAACCGGCACAACAGGCCAGGGCATGGACGGAGAACCCCGCTTTAGTATTCGCGATGTAGAAGATGGCGGGGGCGCCGTGGCACTAACAGGCGTAGCGGAAATCACCCAAGAAGCGCAAGGTGCGATATTTTCAGTAAACGGCGGCGAAAAGCAAAACAGTGCCACCAACCGTATAGATTTGGGTAACGGCCTTGTGGTAAACTTGGTAAAGGCTTCCAATGAGCCTGTAAGCGTATTTATGGGCACAGATAGGGTAAGTATGCAGAATTCTGTACGCAATGTGGTTAATATGTATAACTCACTGCTAGAGGCCGCCCACGTGAACAGCGCCGACAGAAACACAAGGAATTTAATAAGAGAATTGCAAAACGCCGCCCGTTTCAGCAGAAGAGATTTAGAAAGGGTAGGCATTAGAATAGAACGCGACGGCACGCTTTCTATTAATGAAAGAGTTTTCAACGAGGCCACCGAAAACGGAGCGCTAGAGCGCTTCTTTAGAGGAAATAACGGAAGGCCAAACGATTTTGTAGCCAGGCTAACAAGAATATCGGAAAGCGTGGCAAGTAACCCAATGCGGTATGTAAGCCCGCACGCAGGCAGATTGCCAGGCTTTAACGCGGCTATGGCGGCTTTGAATAATCCGCCGCCCCAGCAAGGGCAAGGGGCTTCTGCTGTTGAGAATGCTTATTTGCCGGATGATCCTTGGAGTTTTTTGGATGCTTTGCAGTAGACGTTATGTAAGTAGAGGGAGATAATCCCTTTTGCCATGAACAATACGCATTACATAAACGACGCCATTACGTAAGGTATAGAATAGCAGATAGTCAACTATTTCGTTTAAGTCATCTTCGGCTATCGGGAGATAACATATATCATAATTTTGCATTTATGCGTCCCCGCAAACTACTAATTATTTCCTTGTGACTTTTGGTCGGCAAGTCTAATTTGAGTTGTTCTTCTGCTTCGTTTAATTTGTCTTTAATTTCTAGTAAAGCTATATCTCTATCGTATGTGTCTATGGTTGTTGAAATTGCAGACATGGCTTTTCCTCCTTTATGGTAAGGTTTAGCTTTCCAATTAAAACTTATGATTGATGCCCGCTTGCTTCATTACAGCATTAGCAAGATGCCGTTTTTGTATTTTACTGTCTACGGTCACATTTCTGTTTGTTGTGGGGCTATACCATATATCATGGTCGCCCTTTCCGTGTCTAAGAAAATAGCAACCACTATCTGACAACAGCTTTTTTACCATTCTGGTATAATCAGCCATTACGAAACCATATCTAAGTTATCTACACGTACCGTTTCAAAAGACAATTGAACTGCTCCGGTGTAGTTACAATTTAACTCTAACATTTCCGGGGCAGCCATACGCACCCTTTCAATAAGGGCATCGCATGAATTTGATTCCAAAAGTAAACCGGGAATATCTTCCGATTCGGTATGCCATCTGCACGATTCATCATCCCAAAGCAGTTTAACAGTACATTTCATTGTCTATCTGCTCCTTTCTTGGTTTGTATGAACATTATATCTTAATTATAGCCGCATAGGCAACAAAAACCCCCTCCCACGCGGAGGGGGTTAAATTTTGCACTAATCTTACTAACTTACTAATCCTAGCCAAGCAATTGCAATACGCTTTGAGGTGCTTGGTTGGCTTGTGCCAACATAGAGATAGCGGCCTGTTGCAGTACGTTTGCCTGAGTAAGCCCCATCATTTCGCGTGCCATATCGGCATCGCGGATACGTGAGTTAGCGGCTGAAAGGTTTTCGCTGGCAACGTCGAGGTTTTCGATTGTGAATTCAAGACGGTTTTGCACAGCACCCAGCTCAGAACGCTGACGGGTTGTGATGGCTAGTGCGGCATCAAGTGCTTCTAGGGTTGTTTCTACGCGGTTACCGCCGATGATATTACCGAAGTTACTACCACCTACGATACCAGCTTGCACATTTTCGCCGAATACGTCCATTACGTTGATGATACGCCTGTCAGATGTGTGGTTTGCACCTTCACGGCCGAATAGTGTACCTGTGGACATACTACCAATTTCTACGCTAATACCTTGGCCGCTGTTGGCACCGATTTGGAACCATAGTGCGTTACCGCGCTCACGTTCTGCCTCGTTTGGACGCCATCTTTCGATTTCGACCAACTCGGTATCTGCTGTTAGGTATTCTCTTACAAAGTGGTTCCAACGTGTTTCGAGAGAACCTGTTGCAACAGAATCACGCAACCCAACAAATGTTTCTTGCCTATTTACAAAGTTAGTACGTGCGGTAACCATAGCGAGGCGTGCGTTATTAATAGCATCAGTACCTGATTGGTTTACTATAGCTCTACGGTAGGCAGCATAAGCGTCTACAAAGGCACGTTCTGCCCTTGCGGCACTGGTCTCTGCGGCTCTCATATTACCATAACTAGCATGAGTTGAGTCAAATACTTCGCTGAAACGTACACCAAGCCAGTTAGATAAAGAATAAGCAATACCGCCAGCGGCTGTTACTCCCGCACCACCGAATGCAGCGCCTTCAGACCAACCACTACCAGAAAGTGCGCCTTGAAGCCCGCCTAAGCGATAGAATACATTACGTACTTCAGTAAAGCTGGATGTTGATGTTAAACCGCCAAAGCCGCTGTTCCTTAAAGCTACGTAAATAGTTTCGCCACCGGCGCTTGATTGCATCCTTGAGAATGTAGATGCTGTCAAGTTTTGGTTAGCTGCGCTTGTTGCAAAGGCAGCCCAGGTGGTTTCAGTAGCAGTAGAACCAAGTACGAAAGCGTCAAGCATTTCAGTAGCATTGTTGAATGTTAAGCCGGCTGTAAGCGGAAGGTTAGTCCAAAGACCGCCCAGAGCAGAGACTGTACCTGCATTAACAGTAACACCCATTGCCCTGTCAATAGCTTCTGCCAAGCTACTAAGCTGGCCGGCGGCTACAAGACCCATCCATTCTTGCACTTCTGTACCGTTCAAGTCAGCACCGATTACACGCAACAAATCGCCAAAGCTACCTTCAAAGGCAGGGCTGGAAGTTGTGCGTAAAAACTGATCGAGTGTGGTTATTCTAGCAGGTGCGTTTGTGCGAAGCACATCAACAGCTACCCACTCACCGCCACGGATAACACCGTTGTTGCTTAACTGACCGTCAAGCAATGTACGAGTATTAAACTCTGTACGTGTTGCGATCGCGTCGATCTCGTTCATTAGCTGATCAATTTCGTCTTGAATACGCAAACGGTCAGATTGTGCGCCAGCGCCACCAACGTTAGTGTCGTTAGCGGCCTGTACGACCAGCTCACGAACCCTTATTAGGATTTCGTTTACTGTGTCGAGTGCGCCTTCTGCGGTTTGAATCAAGCTGATACCGTCTTGTGCGTTACGGCTGGCTTGGTCAAGACCACGGATTTGTGCGCGCATTTTTTCGGAGATACCAAGACCGGCGGCATCGTCAGCAGCGCTGTTGATACGGAAACCGGATGATAGTCTCTGGGAAGCCCTTGCTTGTTGGCCTCCTACCATGCCCAAGTTGCGGTGCGCATTGAGCGATAGTACATTGGTACGTACAATAGTGTTAGACATTGTTTTTACCTCCTTGGTTTACGAGGATGTCGCCCCGCTTTTATTACCCATATCCTTATGGGCTGTGTTTATGTTTTGGCCGTTATGGCCGCAAGGGGTGCAATTTTGAATTACACGCCCTGCGCCCATAATGACGGGCGCCTACTTTATGCTTGGCTTGCTATGCGTAGCTTTGACCTGCGTTTTCTGCTGTTGTATTCGCGTTTTAATTTTTTGGAAAGCTCGCGGGCTTCTTCGTCACCCTCTGCGGCTAATTTTGCTATGCCTTTTTCGTAAACTTTGCCGCGTAGGATTTCTATGTCCTTAGGGGCTTCTATGCCTAGTGATAGAATGTCCTTGCCTCTTGTATGGTCGAAGTGGACTTTTATGTTGTCGCCTATCATGACGTAATCGCCTTCGTGTAGCGTAATTACTAGCATTTGTGCCCCTCCTCATTGCTTCGTAATATCTTGGGTTTGCGAAGTTGTTTGGTATAATTTGGCTTGACTTGTTGTTTTCCTTGTAAAAATGGCATTTATTTGATTTCTGCTGAAAAAATAAAAAATAATTTTGAAAATCTATTAAACTAATTTTTCAATTGGCCGATATACTCATCAAGAGGCTCAGAATAGCCGTTTGTTAAAAAATCTTAGTAAAAATTTTTTTCCGCAAATAAACAACTTCGCAAACCCAAGGGTTTACGAAGTTGTTTTTGTTGCAGTACTATAACATTGTGATACTCACTATCTTATGGATATATGTCGCGTGGAAACACGGAAACAAAAAATAGCCGCCCTTCGGAATAGGTAAGTCGGCTATTTTCCGCTAATCGTAATTTGATTACCCGGGTTTGGTCATTATCGTCCCGGCTTGCTTTTTATTTTGTGACCTTACATACGATATTATACACCGCCCTGGCCTGTTTGTAAACAATGCCTATACTCCCTTAACATCTTATAAAACGTAGTCGGCTTCAAGCCCGTCTCCTTTAAAAGCTCGTCAAAGCTTATGCGCTTTGCTTCCCATTCTGCCACCATTATGTCAAAGTTATCCGGCACAGCTCTATTAGGCCGTCCAAACCGGACACCCTTCGCCTTTGCCACCGCTATTCCCTCCGCTTGCCGGCTAAGGTTAAATTCCCGCTCGGCCTCTGCTACATAGCTCAACAACTGCAATACTAAATCCGATATAAACTCAGCCGTTAAATCACGCCCCTTCTCACGCGTATCCAGTAGCGGCATGTCCATTACCACTATCGCCGCCTTAGTCTCCTTTGTTATGTAACGCCAATATTCAATTATCTCATGATAATTGCGCCCCAGTCTGTCTATGCTCTTCACTACCAAGGTATCGCCGCTTTTTAGCCTTCTAAGCAAGCCCTGGAATAAAGGCCTGCTTCCAAAATCCTTCCCGGACATTTTTTCCACTATGATGTCCGGCGGCTTTACTCCAAAATCGCGTAGGGCTATAACTTGCCTATCCTCTTTTTGTAAAATTGATGATACCCTTGCATAGCCGTACATTGCCATTATTTAGCCTCCTTTTATATAAAAAGCGCCCCTGGCTACAAACCAAGGGGCGCATTATTTTTGGCGGGAGCATGTGGGAATCGAACCCACCTAAGCGGTTTTTGTACCACTCTCACAAGTTTTGAAGACCAGGGGGCACACCAGCACCCATCCACTCCCATATGCGGCAATTTTAAGTCAGCCCTCCCCAAAAGTCAAATCTCTTGCCCTACTTATGCCTGGGGTGATATAATTCTGGAAAAATAACACAAAGGAGAGCGCTGTGCCTTTTTATTCATATTTTGAGAATATCTTCTTCATACTACAGCACCAGCACAATAACATAGTTGTTATGGCCGTTTTTATCGTGCTTCATATACTGGTTATAGCGCTTCGTGTTATTGTGTTTATGGGCTACCGTGGGAATTCTATGCTACTGGCGGCGGACTTGCACCCTAGCAAGGCCCTAAAATCTACAGCCGGGGTTTCGGAAATTCGTAGCACGCTCCTACGGCGGGTGGCCTCCGACTACGTAAACGCCGCAGAAAAAAACGCACCGCGTGTTCCGCTAGAGGCTATAATTTCTAAGCATATGCTGAGCTTATCCCTTGTGGGATGGCGCTTTACCGCTATCTCCGGCTGGCTTGATAAGTTTGAAAATAGCTCGATTCTTTTGGGCTTGATATTGGCCTTAATTTTTCCGCAATACGCTGTGGTATACGGGCTTTTGGCCGTGCTGGGCTTTATACTCGTCAAGCTATCGGCCTCCCTCTTTAACTATGAAATTGCCGAAAAACTTCTGGCCACGGATATTCATGTATACGTGGAACAGGAAGTAGGCCGCTTTTTCGCCGGGCATATGGCCGGGGCGGTCAACCGCTTCAAAGAAGAAGTAACAGAGGCAATGGACAGGCAAGGCGCTCTGCTAAAGACCGCCTTGGACGATTTGCAATGTCTATCCAAGCTACCCGAAGCCTTAGATAAAATGATAGACTCAAACGACCGATACGCCCTGCACCACGAAGCCTTTATGGCTCAATCACAAATGATAAAAGATAGCCAAAGCGCCCTGGAAAACAGCCTGGCCACCTACGAGACTACCTTACAAAATTTGGTTCAGACTATGGGCAACGGAATGGGTACATTTATACAGATGCACGGGCAAAACGCGGCCAACAGCCTAGCCGCCAGCCTAGACGAGCATATAGCCCGCGTAAGCCTAAGCAACAGAGAAACCTTACAAGCCATAAGCAGTTTAACCGAACAGCTAACAGCCCAAAGCCGCGATATTTCGGCGCATTTGCGGGCTTTGCATGAACGTATTACGGAGCTTTAAATGGAGAAAATAAGACAAACACTAGAATTTCCGCTGCCGGTTTTAGCCGTCGGGGTAAAGGAATTAACAATAGAAGCCAAAGGCGAACAGGATACCGCTTTTTTCTTGCGGAATTCTGTTAGCGGCGGGCTTCTTTCCGGTCGTGTTTTTTCCGATGCGCCTTGCCTTAGCTTTGAACCCTCCGAATGGGAAGGTAACCGGCAAGAGATCATCTGCCGCTTTGCACCCAAACCAGAAGAAGGATGGAAGCCCGGCGATGTCCGAACCTTTTCGATAACCATTTTATCTAACGGCGGCGAAGTTCATTTGCCTGTGACTATTCGGCTGGCTAAAATGGCCATAACGACAGAAGAAGGCATAACAATCGCCAACTTGCAAGATTTCTTCGCCTACTGCGAAAGTCACCCAAGCGAAGCGCAAGAGCTATTCGCGGACAGTGAATTCCATATGCTACTTTTGGCCATGGATTTCCCTTATACCGACGCTTATACTCTGCTGGTTAAAGAGCCAAACCGCGCCAGAGCCTTAGATAATTTTCTGATTCTGGCCGATCTAAAAAAACGAACCACCATGCAAAGCGTATCCCCGGCCGTTGAGCATAAAACTCTTGAAAACGTCGTAATAAAAGGCAGTTTCCAAATACAAAAAAGTGATAGCGGCTATATAGAAGCTGGCATAAAAACGCAAGGCGGGGCAAAGTGGCTAAGCCTTTCTTCCGATACCATAAGCTCTGCGGATTTCGATAGCGATAATATAGCCGAAATTAGCTACACTATAGACCCCCTATTAATCGAGGGACGTTACGCTCGGGAGCGGGTGCTATTTACAGCAGAGGACGCGGCGCTGGATATAATCTTCAAGCGGCCTATTCCACTGGAAGCCAGCCTAGCGCGTGAGGCCTACACATACAAAGACAGCGGCGAGCTAATATTAGAAAACCAGACAAAAGAACCCATGCAGATCGAAATATTTTGCAAGGAAAACTTTATACGCTTCCAGCAAAACCAATATAGATTAGATGGGCAGTTATCCTTAAAAATTCCTTTTTTCATAAAACTGCCACCCTTACAAGCGGCGCAAATGCTGTTTAGGAAAATACCATATATGCCGGCAGATATAGAAATAACGACCAGCTATAAGGGGCAAGTTATCAAAAAAAATGTAAGGCTAACAGCGGGAGAATGGTAAATGTTAGAGCGACTTATTGAAGATTTTGAGCATTGGTTTGAAAAGCGGCCAACAGTTAAAATGGCGGTCGGCCTTGCCTTGCGCCAATGGCTGGTATACGCCATAGGCGATGTAAACGAGCCTAAACAGTATCTTCACAGCGCCAATCATTCGGTGCTGACCATGCTTCGCAAAAATCCGTCGGATATGCGGCTTTTTTGGCTGGGCTCGTACTTCGCCATAGAGCTTGGTCACTTCGATAAAGCCAACGAAATGCTGGATAACGCCTACTCGCACCGTTCTTATTTCAGAAGCAACCAGCCTTTCTATTATAGAGTGCTGTGCTTTTTGTACGCTTATCTGGAAATTAAGCAGAAACGCGCTAAATCTGCCAGGAAGCATATGCGCAATTTAGAAGCCTCCGACCGTAGCGGAAGCGATCCGTATTATCTGCTGATGATGGGTATGCTTCATTTGGCCTTTTACGAGTTTGAAGAAGCGCAACACTTTCTGCTACGTAGCTATGATGCCGGTTGCCGCTCTGTCTTTTTGTTTCACGCGCTGTTTAATTATTATCGGACGGCCACACGCGGCGCTTCCGGAGGCGGCTTTTTTACCCATAAAGAGTCACAACTTCTATTGCAAACAGTACACTGGGCAATCAACCACGGCGCGGACGTTGAAGATATTATCGTAGTATACCAAGACGAGCTACTGCAAGGCGGACAAATAGAGCTGGGCGAGCGCATTTACCGGCAGTTTCCCAATCCATGGATATTGAAGGAGCTATGCACCCACTATATGTCGATACCGGATTATGGGTCTACCGCCTATGCCTATTATAGGGACGCAGAGCGCCGTCAGGTATTTTTGCCGAATTTAAGCTATTTTCTGGTACGGGCGGCTTTTGAGAATGGCTCGGAGCGCATACATCATTACACAATGGCGCAGTATCTGCGTAAGCCGGACGGGGATATTCCTCTGCTGGTGTATGTTTATCATTTGCTATTGACCGACCCTAGCTTGTCGGACTTAGCCGCAGAGCGTTCCAAGGAAATATTAGAAATGGCGGTACACTGCCTTAAAGAGGATATTCAGGGGCGGCACGCTAACAGCCTGTACTATTTTTATTGGATAAAATGTAACGAAATGAAAGTCACCGGCAAGGATGTTACCAAGGCCGAAAAGATTCTGCTGGAAGATTTATGCCGCTTTGAGGTTATTGACCCGGCGGCGAACGTCCGGCATTTGTATATAAACGAATGGGAAAAGCGCGGCATATGCGAATACGAATTTACAGACGGCCAGCTTATTGTAGAGGCGGTAGGCAGTGGCTTCCGCTACATGGGCTTAAGCGAAGGACGCGCCCGTGTTTTAGACGAGCGCTTAGAAATTCGTAGGCGGGTAGCCTCCGCCGGTATGAGCCTGTATAAACATTTTTACGATAAGGGTAACGATAAATTTGAGATAGTGGCCTACCTGGCCAAAGCCTACATGCAATCGCAGTACAAGGAGAACATTCGCGATCGCTTCGAGACGATTTTTGAGGCGGTGATAAACTCAAGCCAAAGCTCGAAGGTATTTAAAACCCAATGCAGTGTAGTTTTAGGGCAAATACATTACTATCGCGGCGAGTTTGAAAAAGCCCTAGAATACTACAGCAAAGCCGACGAAAACGCCCTGGCAGACGATCTACTAGAGCATATGCTAACGGCCTATGTAAGACAAAAGGCATATTCCAGAGCGGCCGGTCTTATAGAACGCAAAGGCCACCGCATGAACGATAAAATTTTATTTAAGGCCGTAAAAGCACTATCAGAGCCGGAAAACACCGAGTTTCATGAGACCATAGCAAACTCAGCATACAAGCTAATATTGACTTCCCGCTACGACAAGAATTTGCTTGACGTAGTGCTACAGCATTTTGCCGGAACCCAGGAAGAATGGCTGAATTTAAGCCGCGCCCTATCGGCGGTATCTGTAGAAGAGCCGCGCCTGGACGATATTATTCTTAAAAATGCGGTATGGGCGCATCATTTTGACGAAGAGACGCAAAGAATATTCGTGCGCCGCAAGGCTTCAAGCAAAAGCCTGGAAGATTTTATCTACTACGCCGTACACGAAATGATAATCAACAAGGCCAAGCCGCTGATGGAGACTATTACGGTATTAGAGCATCTATGCAAGCAGGGTCAGCGGTTACTGGCTCACGGGCTTTCCCAGGTATATTTAAACCACGGTGTTAGTACCAACCGCTCTGACGAGATTATTCAAATGTCGCTAGACTACCAGCAGGAGAGCGAAATATTATTTCCGGTATTCAAAGGAGTCAAACGGATTTCTAACACGTATATAGAAAAGCGCACACCATTTATGTACAAAAGCTTGCCTGGGAAGGACGTACGCCTGTATTATAAGGTGAACAAAGAGGAAGAATGGCGGGTAGTGGAAATGGAATACTGGCGTTTTGGCCTGTATTTAACAAGCGTACCGCATTTTTATAACGAGAGCTTGCACTATTATTACAGCGAGGAGCTACCAACAGGAAGCATCACCACCCGGGAAGAAGAAGTTTATAATAAAGATATGTACCTAGACGACGAGGAAAAAGATTTGTTTTTTGTTATAAATAACGCTACTATTTACGAGCAGATGTTTAGGTATGAACAGGTGGAGGAGATAATTGGAGGGTTGGTTAAGGATGTTAAGGCGGTAAGGAGCCGGTTGATGTAGGGGGGGCACAAGATGGAACTATGGGACGTATACGACAGCCAAGGTAACAAAACAGGCCGCTTCAAAGAACGCGGCTCTACCTTCGACAAAGGCGAATACCACTTAGGCACGGCCTTATGGATCATCAACTCGGAAGGCAAAGCCCTGCTCCAAAAGCGCTCACTAACTAAAAAGTACAATCCGGGTATATGGGCTTTAACCGGAGGCGCGGCCTCTGCCGGAGAAAGCAGCATAGAAGCCTGCCTAAGAGAAGTAAGCGAGGAAATAGGGCTCAACTTGCAGCCCGAGGATATTAAACTACTATACCGGTATTTTGGTGAGGATTGTATATTTGACGATTACATTACAATACGCGACTTTGATATAGCAAAAGCAGTATTGCAGGAAGAAGAAGTTTCAGAACTTAAATGGTTTACTATGGAGGAAATAAAAGCCCTTCACGGTGAAGGACAATTTTTCTTTGATGTTATAAGCCAGCTAGATAAAGTAGCAGATTATATTAAGGAGGCCAAATAAATGGGCACTATCGGACTAGATACAGAACGCGGGCTATTCCTAGGAATAGACTTCGGAACAACAAACTCAGTAGTAAGCATCTACGATTTCAAGGCGGGCGAGGCGCAGACCATCCCAATAGATGGTTCTAACATCTTCCCGACGGCAGTACAATTTGAAGCAGACCCGGACGACGAAAGCAAACTAACCCGCGTTTTCGGCGTACAAGCGCGTGAGGCTGTTATCATCTACCCGCAGTCCACCATTCTATCCATCAAGCGCTACCTGGGCAGTGACGAGAAAATTTCCGTCGTTGTAGACGAAACGGAATACAACTTCTCGCCTCAAGAAATAGCAGGCGAAATAATCGGCTACCTAAAAGAAAAAGCCGACGAATACGCCCAGGAAGAACTAAACATAAGCGGGGAATTCTCAGGCTGTGTAATTACCGTGCCAGCCAACTCTACCGACAAGCAAAAGAAAATGACCAAAGAAGCCGCAATTCTAGCCGGTTTCGACGAGGACAGCGTATATCTGCGCCTAGAACCAGCCGCAAGCGCCATCAGCTACGCCGTAAACGAAAGTAGCGACAAAAAAGTACTAGTCTACGACTTCGGCGGCGGCACCTTCGATGCCTGTGTACTGGACATCAAAATAGAAGAAGAAGGCGAGCCGACCATCTCAATAATCAGCACCTACGGCGATAACGACCTAGGCGGCAACGACGTAGATAAAATCATCATGGACATGATCTACGAAGAATTCAAAAAGCTAACCGACGAGGAAATTGATTTATTCGATGAAAACGCTGACGACGGCGTTTCCAAACGCCAAAAGAAAGTTGCGCTGGTACGTCTGCAACAGGCCGCTACCCAGGCAAAAGAGCGTCTTTCCCAGACTAAATCTACTAAAATACAACTTGCACCCCTTATCCAAGAGCCTAAAATCGTCAACATCAACATGGAACTAAGCCGCGAAGCCTTCTACGAGCATAAACGCATCAACGCCCTAGGCGATAAGCCAGAAATCTTCGAGAAATTTGAAGGCAAAACCATCCATGATTTGATAGGCCGCACTCTCGAATGTGTAGATAAATGCCTAGAAGCCGGTGGCTTAGTGGCCAGCGACATAGACGAAATCTTTACAGTAGGCGGTAGCTCTTCCCTGCTACTTGCCTCCGAAGCTATTAAAACGCGCTTTAACAAAGAACCTTTTAAATCCCGCATAAGCCCGGCGCTTAGCATTTCCCAGGGCGCGGCTCATTACTGCAATATGATAATGATGCCGACCGTTAAAGGGCCGGTTATGCAAGAAACCACAATACACCCGCTGGGCCTTGAGATCGCTGGCCGCCGCTTTATGGAGATCGTACCGGCAGGCGAAATTATCCCCAAAGACGGCCTAACCATAGATGCCAACGAGCCGCTTACCACCAACTTTGACCAGCTTTCCAGCATGGCCATAGTAGTTTACGAAAACACCACACCAAACGCCAAAGATAAGGAAATCTCCTTCGTAAATCAGGAGGGTATGAAGCGCCTGGCCGGTACAAGCCTGCGCGGTATTCCGCAAGGCCCAATGGGTCAGGAAAAGGTCAAAGTTATATTCCACGTAGGCCAGGATAACATGTTGAAGGTGACAGCCCGTAGCCTTTCTACAACAGGCGTGGTTACAGAGTTATCAGTCGATGAACTTTACACTTAACGATTGGTACGCCGTTCGCGATGCCAGTGAGAAGCAGAAATCCCTCTTTTGCCAAATTTTATCAAACGAGTGTCGGCGGGCAGTTTTAGGCAAAATGGCGGTGGATTCTGCCAAACTATACAGCTTTAGCGATATGTATACTCACTGCAAACAGCTTATGGTGTCCTACGGTGAAATTATTAGACTATACGAGCAATATAACAAAGATATAGTAAGCCCCGAGGTAAGGGAAATTCTTGAGGGCATAATAACGATATTAGTCTCGCGTTTGCGTGAGTTTGAAGAGCTTGCGAATTCCCTACAAGACGGCGCAAACCCAATAACAAGCGAAGAGCAAATAATAATAGCCCAGGCCATGGACAGATTAGAAGAGGCCATAGCCACTAAAAATAATGAAAGCTTTAGAGAATTATACGATACTTACCTACAGCACATGAATCTGTGCCAGGGCCAGCTTAACGACCTGGGAAACCGCAAGGAAGTATCGCTGTACATGACGCTGATGGAGGACGAACTTGAAATTTTATCGACCATAATAAAAATTCAAGTACAGGCCTTGGAACAGGCCGCCGATTCTTCGCCAAACGCTGCAAATGCCCTGGAAAAGATGGCCGTCCACAAAATTCTAACGCTAATGCGGGAGGCCTACCAGCACTTTGGCCGTGCCTCCACGGAGTTTTTAGATTTAAAGGACATAGCCTTTGAAGCGGAAAGTTACGAAAGCTTTGAGCCGCTTCTTAAGACTTGCCAGGAAAAAGCGCAAGCGGCAGTAGATAGCGAACTGACAGAAAAACTAGAGCAGTTTAAGCAAGAAATAGAGCATGAGGCAGATTCCATCTTTAACCGTATAAAGCTGGATTTCTACAAAACCCTATACAACTTCCGCAAGACCGTAAGCACAGAGATGATGCTGGCGGAAGATATGATAAGGGCTTTTGTTACCTTGCGTGAAAAGTGGCCAAGCTCAGAAAACGAAATTGTGCAGGGCATAGCAGAGACTATAGACATAAAGATCGACAGCCTACGCGAAAGCATCACTCAAATAACCGGAGAATGCGCCGCAATGCTAGAGGTCTTTACCTCCGAGAACCCGCCCCCGGCCGAACCAGAGATAACAGCGGCCAGGGAAGCGGCCTGGCAGCTATGGCAAGATAACCCGGAAGAGTTTGACAGCACATGCCAGGATATGTTCATATTTGCAGAGCGCCGCCGCCACCACGAAAAGAGTGCAGAACGCTACCAGGATAAGCTGGAAAAGAAGCTGGCTAAATTTAAGCGCGAAATTCTTTTATATGAGGTAAGCACCTACGAAGAGATAATCTTCTATAGTGTGTCTCGTTTGCGTGATACAGAGTTTACCCAAGCGGCGACCTTGGCAGACTATACGCTAGAGCTTTTGACGATACTGCTTAATAAAAATAACATAGATGTAATACGCCCCCAGCCCCATGATCTTTTTAATCCGAGGGAGCATGAGGTGCTGATGGCAGAGTCTAAAGAGGATTTCAAAAAGGGCGAGATAGTAAAATTAATGAACAGCGGCTACAGGCAAAGGGATACGGTTCTTTTGCGGGCTAATGTTATAGCGGCAAGGTAGGGAGGGTGAAAGGCTGAAAATGGAATTTATAATAAAATTTACATGGTATGATGATGAAAAAATATGGCTTGCTACGTCATCCTCAGACGATTTTGCTATGACTTTAGACCACGGCTCATTTGATGCTTTGCTTGAAAGAGTGAAAATTGCCATATACGACATAGCAGAAAATGATCTTAAATATAAAGGTGAAATTAAATTGAAACTGGAAGTAGACCGTGTAGTTAGTATGGATGTAGAGGTTTCCGCATAAGACAAAAAGTGTAATTTATGCATCTTTCAGAAGGTAGGCTCATATGAACTGGAAACATTACAAAAACTTACCCGAAAAGGAAAAGCGGGAGGAAATCTATTATATAATCGGCCTAGACATAGGTAACGATTCCTCTGGCATTGCCTTTTATAACATAGCGGAAAATGCGCCAGAGATAATTGACCTAAGCGGCGGCTATGGCCGTCCTACCATCCCCACGGCTATGCAGTATATTTTCGAGTCTAAAGAATGGGTTTTTGGCGAGTACGCGATCCTAAACCGAGGCATAGGCCGCGAGGTCACGCTAACAAATTTAATAGAGCGCCTGGGCAACTCAGAGTACGTTGACATAGACAGGCGCCCGGTAAGCCTAATCAATCTATTGGGCTCGTACATCAAGGAGCTATTATCCAACGTAAAAAACATCAACCCCAAGGCAGAAATAGCGGGGATAGTAGCCTCTGTTCCCAGCTATTTTAGTGTGCAAGCCAGGGAAGAACTTATAAGAGCATTCAAAAACGCCGGTTACGAGAAGGAGCTAATAGCTCTGGTTTCCGACCGGGAATGCGTATTTTCCTATCACTACAAAGATAGCGCAAAGGCCGGCGAAAAAAGTCTGTTAATAGACTACGGCGCAAGAGAAATTCGTGGCGGGGTCTACAGCCGCCAGGAGGACGGTACAATAAAAAGCCTATCCTCCCTATTCGAGGACGCGGCGGGTAGCCGCATGATAGATATACAAGTAAAAAAGCTATTTACCGACTATTATTCAGTAAACAACCCCCTACAAACACTAGACCGAGACACCGAAGAGCAGATAAGCGCCTTCACCTACCAGCACAAGGATATTCTGTTCCAAAAGGCTATTCGCAATAAGCCGGCAAAGCTGTATTTTAACTTCGCCTACCCACCCTTCCAGCAGACAATAACCGCCGAAATAGCCGACCAGCTAACCGACCCGTTCCGCAAAAGCTTCAACCAGTTTATACGGCAGGTTTTAGAAAAAAGCTTTTCCTCAAAAATAACCGCTGCAGACATAGATGTGGTAATATGTATCGGTGGCGGCTTCGAGATGCTATGGGTGCGCGAGGCCGTAGGAGCGCTGTTCCCGCAAGGCAAGCTTAAGGTATACAAAAACTCTAAGGCGATAACGGCAATGGGCGCGGCAGTAGCGGCGGCTCAAATGCTGGGCGTAGCAAAGGGCGAAGCCGCAAGCGTAGAGGACAAACATCAACTGGCCGTAGACATAGGACTACAGCTAGATAAACGTTTTATTCCACTGGCAGAATGCAATAGCTTCTGGTGGCAAAGCCATCCTACCAGACTATTTATAATAAATGCGGGGGTAGCCGGCGAGGATATTCCCCTAACAGTAATGTCGCGCTCTCCGGAGGACGAGACAAAAATACTCTCAGAAGTACCGCTAAGCGGCCTACCAGAACGCCCAAAAGGCACAACACGTTTAGGAGTAAACTTACGCTTCTCCTCTGACAGCGAGGCAACTTTAGCGATACGAGATTTAGGTTTTGGCGAATTTTACCCCAAAACAGACTACGAACAGGAGATTCTAATTAAAATTTAAAGAAACCGACCGGAAGGAATGGGTAAAGCCTATGAACTGGGAAGCATACAAACAACAAATAGAAGAACGCGGCAAGCTACCGGAGGACTGGTACATCATAGGCATAGACCTAGGTACAACAAACTCGGTAATAAGCTATTGGGACAACGCCAACAGCCGTCCGGAGCCCATTGATATAAGCAACGGTTTTGGCAAAATTCCCCTACCATCGG
>Ga0209755_10001604_pt1 | contig 34269 bp, 39 predicted proteins | sample TergutCo191P1_FD_187301 | JGI IMG/M metagenome (GOLD analysis project Ga0209755, IMG submission 187301) | Cornitermes sp. P1 segment gut microbial communities from Petit-Saut dam, French Guiana - Co191P1 (SPAdes) (version 2) | ecosystem: Host-associated > Arthropoda: Insects > Digestive system... | reverse complement strand
GGCAGCACCCTTTTTGTCGGGAATTTTATCCCAAGGCGGTGAACTCTGAACTCTATCCGCTTCTTGCAGTGTATTTTAATTATTACGTTTCAAGCAACAACTAAAATACAAACATTATTATACGAGGCGGTGAACAAAGTGGATTTACAGGCTTATCACGAACGCATACAACACCAGTTTGACGCTTTCTGTAAAAAGGTTTTACGCAATGCGGCACGGGATATTTATAGGCAGTTGGCGCGGCAAGCGGAGCGTGAAATTTCCTTGTCCGAATTTCCCGACAACGGTGCAAGTATCGCCGTCGTTATGGACGAGTATTTTCAAGAAGAACAGGCGTTTGAAGCGTTGGGCTTTAATATCGCCATTAAAAGTGAATTGCTTGCCGAAGCCCTGCGGCTCTTACCCGAACGCCAGCGCGACATTGTTATGGGGTATTACTTCCTCGGCATGAGCGACAGGGCAATAGGCGAAGAAAGCAATACAAGGCGTAGCACTGTTGGCTATCAGCGTAACATTGCATTGAAAAAGTTAAAAGAGATTTTGGAGGGATTACAGCATGAGGAAAACTAAATATAGCAATTACAAGCATTTACCGTTTAACACAATCAAGGCGGCAACGTGCGGCGATAACGAAGCCATAAGCGCAATAACCCGACATTTCGGGGCTATATTGCCAAGCTGTCAATCCGTCCAATGCGTGACGAACACGGCAACGAGCGGTACGACGTTGATGAAAGTGTACGACGTGAATTGGAATCGAAACTTGCCGCGGCGGTTATGCGTTTTCGGGTGTCGTGATATGGATAAACGTACTGTGGAATCGGGAAAATTCCGCATTAAAATAACAAGTGTTTTTGTAGGAAAGAAAACGCTTGTTGAAAAACTTTTCATTATTGCCGACCGAAAACTAAAAGCCAGAGCAATAATAACTGCGAAAAACAAATAATCTTTTGGACGCAGACAGCATATAACGCTTGATTTTATTTCTTTTTATCCGTATGATGAAGCTACAGGAGGTTTGCGTTATGTGCTGTCCTCTCCGCTAAATGGAGGGATAGCTATATGACAGAAACAAAGTATAATGCGGCGATTTACTGCCGTCTTTCCCGTGACGACGGGAAAACCGAAAGCGTGAGCATACAACATCAGCGTGATATGTTGATAGATTACGCCAACGACAGGGGTTATGGCATTTATGATGTGTATGCTGATGACGGTATTAGTGGCACGACATTTGACCGCCCCGACTTCAAGCGAATGTTGCGCGACATTGAAAACGCCAAGGTTAATATGGTATTGGTAAAAGACCTTTCAAGGTTTGGACGCGACACAATAAAATGCGGGTATTACCGTGATGTATATTTCCTTGAAAAAGATGTGCGTTTTGTTGCAATCCATAGCGGGTATGACAGCAAAGAGGACGGCACAGGCATGGAAGGCATTATGGATTATTTCAACGAATACCACGCACGCGAAACGTCTAAAAAGGTAAAAGCAGTACGAAAAAATGCGGCGATTCAAGGTAAGTTTATGGGTAGCCGAGTGCCATACGGTTATATGAAAAATCCAAACAACCGCCACACATTGGTAGTTGAGGAAGAAGCGGCAGAAGTTGTACGGCGCATTTTTCATTTGTACGCCATTGGCAACAGCGCAAGACATATCGCCAACATTCTAAGTAAAGAGGGTATAGACCCGCCAAACGTGTATTATTTCAAAACGCTTGGCAAGACAAACCCATTCCCCTCCAAAACCACAACGTGGGGCGCGGCAACGGTGACAAGTATTCTCGAAAGGGAAGTATATCTTGGGCATACCGTACAGGGGAAACAGCGCACACTTTCGCATAAAATCAAAAAGCGTGTGCGGATTGAGCCCGAAGATTGGATTATCGTCAAAGATACGCATGAGCCGCTTGTGGACGAGCAAACTTGGCGAGAAATAAAATCACGGCTTGAAAAGTCAAGAGCCGCCCGCCGCGTTCGCAGAAATGTAAGTACGCGAGTATCGTCACAAAATGAATTAAGCCTGTTTTCGTGAATGTTGCGGTGCATGGATTGTAATGGGTTAATGGCGTATAATGTGAAGCACTCGGACGGAAGAACGTACCATTTATACCGTTGCGGCACTTATGCCAATAATGGGCGCGGTGCGTGTTCAGTTCACATGATACATCAGTCCGTGCTTGAAACAGCAGTATTGGACGATATACGGCATTATGCCGCAATCGCGCTGAACGACAAAAAGACCCTCGTAGAGCGTTTAATGACAGCCAATGCAGACACACGGCAAAAATCCCTAACCGACTGTAAAAATCGAGTAAGGGAAGCCCAACACCGCATTAGTGAAATTGACGTTTTGGCAAAGGGGCTGTTTGAGGAAAAGCTAAAAGGCAACGTACCCGAAATGCTTTTCAAAAATATGCTTGCCGATTACGAGCGCGAGCAATACACGTTAAACGAAAACCTTATCACCCTACGGCAAGAATTAGCTGATTGTGAATCCAAAGCAAGCGACACAGCGGCATGGTTTGAGAAGATACAGCAATGTATCGAAATTGATTCTCTAAGCCGTGAAATATTGCATGAACTGGTTGAATCAATTACAATAAGCGAGGGCTATAAGGTAGACGGAAAACGACAACAGGATATTACAATCAAGTATAAATTTGTCGGGTGTTTGGCTGATATTAAAAACTGCTCATAAGTAATGGTACAGTCATCTCCGAGATAGGCTTTCTCGACTGAAAGGTTAGAGAAGCGTAATTACTGGATTTCCAGCACTTCAAAAGTAGTCCTGCGAGTTTAATAAAATTTGCAGGGCTATTTTTGAAAACAGGAATATTGGATTTATTAGGAATTTTTATCGAGAGTAAACTGACGGTAGCCGAGTTGAATCCACAAAAATTATGGCTTAGCTGATGATATAAGGAGGCACAAAATGGCTACAGGGAAGATGAGTATTAAGTCAATGTTCAAGACCAAACAAGCTATACTTGAAAGCAAGTTAAGCGTTTTGCTCGAACATCCTGTAACAAAAGGAGACCACTGTGAAAGTGCTTGGATAGATTTTTTCCGTAGTTTTCTGCCAAGCAAATATTCAGTGGATAAAGGTTTTGTGTTTGACTCAAAAGGAAATGTTAGCGAACAGATAGATATTATTATTCATGAAGCGTTATATTCACCATTGATTTTTGGGACAGACTCTGGCGAGAAATTTATAACAGCCGAAAGTGTTTATGCAATTTTCGATTCAAAGCCAAAAATAGACAAGGGGACTTTGGAATATACAAATAAAAAAATAGATTCTGTTGTCAAACTTGAACGCTCCGCAAGAGGTGTTATAAATGCAGGAAAATACATGCCTCCAAGAGAATTAACCCCTATTATTGGTGGAATCCTTGCTATTGACGCTATTGGAACTTCTACTATTGAGCAGCATCTGTCAAGTAACCCTCTCATTGATATTGGTTGTGCCATAAAATGCACTTCATTTATTGCACAAAGAGATGCAAGCAAGAACTTATCGACAGTAAGTTTTTCAAATGGCGAAGAATCTGTTTTATCTTTTTTCTACATTATCTTAGACTCGTTATATAGATTGGGTACAGTCGCCGGAATTGATATAAGAGATTATTCGGATGCAACCGTTGATTCGTTAAAATTATCAAGGGAGGACTCATAAGTGGCAAAACAAAAAGATTTTGATGCTTTTCTTAGCAATATTGAACCAAGTCCTACAACTGTGAAATACATAAGTAGTATTCACACAAACTTGCGTGGTTATTTGGCTGAACATGCTACCTATAAAGATATACACGTCCATACTTTTCTTTCTGGTTCATATGCAAAACATACCTGTATTCGCCCTAAAAAACATGACGGAAAAAGGGATGTTGATATTATTGTAGAAACATCATACGGCATGGCTGATAACTCATGTGATGTACTCAAAGAGTTGCTTGATGTTATTTTGGAGAAAGATATTTACAGTAGCGCAGAATTACATGCACATTCTGTTGGTATTGAAATGGATGGTATCGAGGTAGATGTAGTTCCTGTAATTCGTAGTGACGATGGGGAACTGTATTGTATAGGAACAAGTGATATTGATGAGTGGACATTAACAAACCCTAAAGGTCATATAACATGGTCTAGTGAAGTTAATGCTAATAATAAAATGAAATATAAGTCTCTCGTTAAAATACTAAAATGGTGGAGGCGCACCAACTGCCCCGAAGATATAAAATATCCCAAGGGGTTAGCTTTGGAAAAAATTATTGCAGACAACCTACCTGATTCGGAGCTGAATACAGAAAATCATCTGATTGGCACTATGCAAGCTATTGTTACTGCGTATCAAGACGATTATATAAGTATTGGTGATATACCAGTAATATGTGACCCATGTTTAGAAAACAATAATCTGCTATCTAATTGTAGTTTTTCGGATTTTGAGGCTTTTATTTCAAAGCTGTCTGAACATTTAGAACTTATTGAAGAGAGTGGCACGACCAATGAAACATGGAGGACTATACTAGGAACAGAGTTTCCAAATGATGATACATCTACAAATAACGCCAAGCTTGCTGTCAACTCTGTGCTCAATGTTCCGCATCGGCAAAAGCCACTGTGGAATACTCCAAGTGGGGCAGCGGTTATGATAAATGCTCAATTGAGATATGAAGATGGTAAAACTATATATCTTGAAAACAATGGCGACCTTATTCCTAAAAAATGTAGTTTAGTCTATAAAGCCTTACATGGTACAAAACAACCGTATAGTTTGAAATGGCAAGTAGTGAATACAGGGAATGAGGCAACATCGCAACAAGGTTTACGTGGAGGGTTTGAAGATTCTGATAATGGAATAAATGGTAAAAACGAATCAACGGCGTACACTGGAAAACACTATGTTCAATGCTTTGTAATTAAAGGCGGGCGGTGCGTAGCAAAAAGCAAGGAATTTATAATAAATATCGAATGAGTATTGATTTGTGAATATTGAGTTGTGGTTTTCTTCATACTGTGGCTAGAGGTTAGACCAACGACAACAATAACCACGATAAATGGTTAAGTCGTGGAAACTTCGTGCGTCGCCTCATCTCCGTACTAATCATTAATGAACAGTTACGACGTGCGAAAGGACAGCACAGCGTAGCCAACGCAACCCCCTGTTTTACCGACAAATTTATACGGTAAAGCGGGGGTTTATTTTGTTGTGCATACTTCGCTTCGTCTGTCCGAACAGTCAAGGGGCGGGTAGTATTTTTCCGCAAAAGGCGCGGAAAAATATCGCTCTCTTTGCCATATTACGTTTTTCCTGCGTGGTAGCTCTGTGAACGCACAAATTCAAAGCCACAAATGGCGAAAGGAGTATTACTATGGCGGTATTCAGAACGGACAAAACAACCGACTACACCACCATGTCAAATCATCACTTGAAAGACAAGCGGCTATCCATGAAAGCAAAAGGGCTTTTGTCTATGATGTTAAGTTTTTCGGACGATTGGCAGTATTCGTTACAGGGGCTTGTAGCGGTGAGCAAAGAGGGATTGACCGCTATTCGCGCCATAATACAGGAGTTAGAGGATAACGGCTATCTTGTGCGCCGCCGTTTACGAAACGCGCATGGGCAGCTTGCAAGTGTCGAGTACGACATTTACGAAGTACCACAAACCTAAAAGCCTGTGCGGAAATTATCTGCATACGGAAATCCAATACAGGCAAACCGCCTACAATAAATAACTAACTTAATAAAAGACTAATATATAAAATACGGATATATAAATCTTTTCCAATCCTATCATTTTATCCCTTGCGGTTTTCCGATATTGGCATTTTAGGACACAAGATAAGATAAGATAAGATAAGAGAGTGCGCCAGTTCGGTGCGTGTAATATAGCAAGGTGAAATCCCTTGTCTGGTAAAATTTAGCAAACAGCCAGTATCTAGCCTTGGAGCCGAAGCCGTGAGGTGAGGTTTAAGCGTAGGCAAGAGAGTATGAGAGCTGCAATGCGAAAGCGTGAAGCGATTCAGCCTCGTAAGTATAAGAAAGCGGAAGCCGATGTGTTCCTCTTCACCGTAGGCAGCAAGAACCAACCGATAAAGCGAGGTTGGGGAGATTCCGTCGGGGTCAATAGAGCGTGGCGAGCGTACAAAGTAATATACGTATACCTGGGAGGTCTGGCAGTCTCCGCTAAGTTAAACACACACACACACTTGAGGGCGGTAGGCGCAAGCAAGGTCTTGCAAACTAAGCGCGAGTCGAAGGGCTGTCAGAAGTCGGATTACTTCATAGTAGTGATGAAACTGGTGAAAGCCAGCGGAGCGAAGGGAGTAACAAATCAGCGTTTCTCGGCAACAATGGAAGGAAGCGTTGAAGCTGGGGCGTAAATAGAGCGGGGGGCGGTTGGCTGTCATGTGATGATAGCTGACCGCATTCTTTTTATTCCGCGAGTTGAGAACTATTACAACGGGTTTGGGCGAAGCCCAACAGAGGGGCTTGGGGGCACTTCCCCAACAATCCAACCGCCGCCGCTTGGGATTCCTTGCCCACAGGGTTAAGGGGCGGGGGTTGACGGCGCGGGTGCGCTTTAGCGTTCCCTCGCCTATGCTTGTGGGCATATGCTGTGTTGTTATGGTTAATATAAATTGCCCGCTGTACACCTACATTGATTTTTCCAAAATAGGAAAGTCCCCTGTTGGGTGACTTTTCACGCAAAAAGTCAATCACAAGTAGCTTTACAGTTGACAAAGTCATCATTATAATTTTTTACGAGGTGAATGACGTTGAAAGAAATGAATTTAGCGGCAGTTTTAATATCAAAGCGGCGTGAGAAAGGGGTTACTCAAGAAGAACTCGCGGCTCATGTTGGAGTATCTAAACAATCAGTATCTAAATGGGAGAATGGAAACAGTTACCCTGATATTGTTCTCCTGCCACAGCTTGCGTCATATTTCAATATTAGTGTAGACGAACTTATAGGTTACGAGCCACAAATGACGGTTGACGATATTCGCAAGCTCAATATGGAATTATTAAGCGATTTCGCCACAAAACCTTTTGAAGAAGTGATGAATCGGTGTCGTGATATTATCAAAAAATATTTTTCGTGCTTTCCATTGCTTTTCCAAATAGGCTCGCTTTATGTTAATTACGGTTCAGTAACAAAAGATGATGAACAAAAGGCTTGTATTCTTTCGGAAGCAAAAGAACTTTTCATTCGAGTGAAAAATTCGAGTAACAATGTAGAATTGAAGCAGCTTGCCCTCCACTCGGAAGCAGTTTGTGAAATGATAATCGGCAACGCAAATAACGTAGTAACCTTGCTTGAAAATGAAAAGCGATATACGCCGCAACCGTCCATTGGTGCAATGTTATCTCAATCATATCAAGTGCTTGGGAAAGCAAAAGAAGCCAAAGCTACGCTACAAGAAGGTATTTTAGATAGTATGATTTCTCTTTTATATGATATGCCGTCTTACTTAGCAATCTGTACCGATGATGTAAGCCACTTTGACGAAATATGCAGACGCACCATTATTTTAATTGAACTTTTCAATGCAAAAAAACTTAGTCCTATAAGCATTTTACCTTTTTATTTAACTGCCGCAGACGGATATGTAACAATCAGAAATACAGAAAAAGCTCTTGATATGTTGGAAGCATATACCGAGGTTGCAACGGGCGACATTTTTCCTTTGGTCGTTAAGGGAGATAATTTTTTCACCCTAATTGATGAAATTCATAACAAACAATTAAATGAACGCCCTTTCGGTATGCCGGAAATTCCTCGTGATGAACAGTCAGTAAGACTAGAAATAACAAATACAGTAATCAGTCACCCTGCTTTTTTTGCCCTGCATGAAAATCAACGCTTTCAAAATTTAATACAAAAACTAAAGGAGGAACAAAAATGAGTTTCTTTGAAAAAATTAGTAATTTGCCCCACAGTGATTTTGACATTACAGGGTGTAGCAACGAACAAAAACAGTTATACGAAGCGGCAAAAGCATTTTTGCGTGCTGATGAAAAAACAGCCGAGGAAATTTTAAGAAATCTGCATGGAAGTACACAAAATGCGGAAATAAAGGGATATGCCACAGATTTATTATTTCCGTTATTGTTATGGCAAGACCGCTTTAACGACCTTGTTCAATTCAATATTCCACGAAATGATGAAGAAGAACAGCAAATTAACGTTTATGATACAAAAAATATGACGGTGGTTTTATCGCAAATTCCCAAAGATTTACCCATGCCCCCTGCAATGGCAGATTTGCCTGCGGTTTGCGTACAGATAAATGGGGTTGATGTTGAGCTACTCATTGATACAGGCGCAATGCTTACTATGGTATCGGAATCCGTTGCTAAAAAATGCGGCATTATTATAAGCGACAAATCCGTGGAAGCAGAAACGCCGCTTGAAAATACAATTACGACCCAATATGCGACTATAGACAGCTTTATGGTTGGCAACAGCGAATTTAAGAATAAATCATGTGTTGTAGTGCCTGACAGTGCGTATGATACGGGCGACCCTGAAATACCGCAGATAAATGGAAAAATCGGATGGGAAATTATCAAAAATTTATGCTGGACAATCAATTATCGAGATAGGTGCGTCCGTATTGAAGCGTCAAAAGCCGAAAATAAGCCCCAAAATATGTGTTGTGATTTTTTCCCAATGGTTAATGTAAAAATCGACAATAAAAATGTAGTGATGGGCTTAGATAGCGGAGCAGGTGCAACACAATTTGGAAAATGTATGAATCACTTTTTTGATGTTGAAAAACTTGAACGATTTACAACAGAAACATTCGCTACGGGTACAGTTGAAGAAATATCGGGCGCAATTATCCCGTGTATTGAGGCGTATATGAGTAGTATATTATTTATTATAAATAATGCCGTGCTTTACCCCGAACGTGAATACAGTTTGTCAAAAACCTTTGTGCAATCCGGCGTGTTGGGTAGTGATATTGCCAACGGTAAAACTTTAGTAATTGACTATCCTAATCGGAATCTTTCAATTTCAAATTAAGGCGTAAATTCATTGTCCCTATAGTAGCTTTTATAGCGACTGTGGCATTCCCGACTTCGCGGACAGTAAGAAAGAAACAAAATACGAAAGAAACGACAAGTTAAGCAGCAGTTTTTGAAAGAGCGTAATGATTCAAGAAAAAAGATGATTCAAAAACATTGGGCGAAAGCCATCCGATGCCGGAATGAGGGCGGATGGAATTGTAAAAGCCCTCAATGTAACGGAACATTTCATTGTTGGCAGTTGAGCGCGACAAAAAGTGGTTCAAGTGTACGCACTCACATTTAAGACAAGAAAAGAAATTTTCAGCAACGGTTCACGCTTTTTGCTTTCGGGCACTATTATCGTAAGGGTCGCCTTTGCGCGACATACTTTGGACGATTTCATGTGCGGCAATGACTTTGCCAAATGCTTTTGAAGTGTACTGAACGCCCCTGTCGGAGTGGAAAATGCAACCCGCCGGGGGTTTTTGCCGCCTAATTGCCATTTTGAGCGTGGCGATGGTCAAAGCGGAATCAATGCGCTTACCGAAGGCATAACCAACAACTTTTTTGGTGCATAAATCCTTGACGATTGCGACATACAGCCAACCTTCCCCGGTTGGAACATAGGTTATGTCTCCCACTCAAGCGCGATTCGGCTTGTCACACGAGAAGTTTCTCATTAAAAGATTATTGGCAATGGGATTGTTGTGTTTTGAATTCGTGGTGCAACGGTATGCCCTTTTGCGGCACGATTGAATTTTCGCCTGTTTCATCAGCCGATGAACGCGACCGCGAGAGCAACCGTGGATTTTTCGCACAAGTTGATGAAGCATAAAAAGTATATTGTTAAAGTGTTTGATGTCTGATATTTATTGTTGAAAACGGATACAAGATGTAACAAATTAAATGTCGTTAAACGATTGTACAGATGTTGCAACCGTTTTTTATTGTGAATGGCGAGGTTGAGAAGGGTTTTGAAAGAAAGAAAAAAAGTTGACAACACAGAGGATTCATATTGTATTTGATATAGATTCCAAACGGAATCTATATCAAATCTTTAGGGAGGCATTATGAAAACCGAAAAAGCATCTGTAAATCTAAGTCCGACGGAGCTAGGGCAAATTGACTTGTTAGTGGAAAGAGGTTTGTTTGATGGCCGCTCGGATTTTATGCGCTCGGCCGCACGTAAAACATTGGAGGGTTACGCCTCTGATTTCCGGCAATTCCTTGAGCCGGAATATCTTAAAGGTGAAGTGACCCGCTTAATTGCCAAAAGAAAAAAATTCCATGTTCGCGTCATTGGGTTGTACAACATTGCCAAGGGCATCACACCGGAAGAAATCCGGCAGATTATTTTATCGTGTAAAGTGTATGGCAAACTGACGGCAAGCGATGAAGTGAAAGAAGTATTGCGCGATATTGAAGAAAGGGGAAACTGATATGCCGTATATTTTCTTTATTATCACGGCTTTTGTTGTAGCGTATATTATACAGATTGCCGCAATTTTTTTATCCCCAGGGCATAAAATGGATGGGGAAAATATGGGGAAAACATCTCAACGGCTGTTGATGCTATGTATGCTTTCACCAAGTTTTATACTTTTGGTGTTTATCATCATTGGGCAAGTGCCGTTGGACTGGAACGCGCTGGGCATTTTGCCCGTGCGCCTCGGGATGTGGGGGTTAGCTTTCATTGTTACTTTGCTTTACCAATGTGTTCTACAGCCCTTTTTGATTAATGAATTTGGATCGATGTGGGGAATCTTACTGCTCGGCATCATTTGGGGATTTTGGCATCTTCCAATAAATTTAGCGGGCTTGAATGATACGAAAAACCCCTAAACTCACGGCATTTATTTTCTTTATAATCGGCACCATTTCAATGAGCGCGGTTTTTGGTTGGCTGGTTCTTTTTACCGGAAGCATTTGGCCGGCAGTCGTGGCTCATGCCGCTAATAATGTATTGCAAAACTCACGCCGAGGGTAGGAAACATAAAATATCTACTCATTATGAGTGCCGTATATGCTGTTTTTGGCGGTGTATTCTTTGGACTAATTTATGCTACAGTTTAACTAAGTATATCATTAATTTATGTTATTTAACAATGCCGTCGGAGATGTTGTTCCCCGATGGCATTGTTTCGTTTTGTTGTAAAATTATTTGTTGCCTACCGGAACAATCAACACCACCATGCCCGTGCTGGCAGAAATCAGCGCAACACCATGCCGCCCAGCGATTACTTCGTGTTCCGCACTCGCGGTGACGAAATCAACATCACCGGCACCCCTGACCGCGCCGGGCCATGGATTAATGGCTTCTTTGACGAGAACGGTTTTAGCCTGCCGAAGCGATGCTCGGATTGCCGCAGGCGGCGCAAGCAAGAACGGTATTAAAGTTGAAAGCCCTCCCGCTGGACTGGATATCTACCGAGGGGTCTTTTTTATTGTCACTCATCAATGTCGTTGTCCAACAGTGACAAGCATTAAATAAATCATTAATTTTATATAGGAAAAGATTCAGGCTCCAACGGAGGAATCCTTTTGATGAAGATATTTTGTACAAGTCCGCAGAAACGACAAAAAAAAAGTGACACATATGGTATTATTATCCAGCAAATGTCAAATGCAACAAAATATTGACATGTGGTGGTGGATTATGGTAGATTTTGCTGGAAGTTTTCCTATAGGGAAAACGACTAAAAATACTAATGAGGGGTGGAGGCTTATAATGGGAGGTAAGAATAAGCCCAATGCATCTCAACGCAGTCCGGGGAATACAGGCCTGAGTAGCAACAATGCACAACTGAATTTTTCTTTAATAATGGATGGCATTAACAGCCTAAACGAAAAATATGACTCGTTGGATAAAAAAGTGACCGGGCTAGACAATAAGCATCAAGCTTTGTCCGTAAATGTAAAGCATGTCCGTAGTGTGATAGTGGTTTTGGTAACAGCTGTGTTTGCTGTAATTGGTTATTTATTTTATATTAATAGTGGTGTTTCGTATCTTAGGGGGCGTATAGCTGATGCAGGTGATTTAGATGAATTGACTAATGTCTATTATCGAGCGGAAAATGGCTCATATTCGTATGAAAGATATGTAGCATATACTCATTCTGAATCGTCGGAGCATCATAATATAGAGATACACACTATAGGGCATCCTCCTAAAAGGGTATTGCTAAGCGATGCCAACCTAATATCTGCACTTTCTAATGTAAGCGAACATTTAGAGGATATAAGAAATTTTTGTAATGAAGCGTCGATAGGTAAAAGCGTCAATGGCGAAGACATATATATCCGTGATTTAGTAAATACCTATTTTCTTATGACCTTCTCCTCTCCAAGCGGAGAAGAAATAAGGATGCTGGGCGGACTAAATGGGCAGAGGGAGTGGCATGGATTAATTGCTCACAGCCGTTATGATGGCAATAAGCTAGTTGGGCTTTTTGAGGCGGAGTATAGGAATGGCGAACGTGAAAATGTTTACGCACACATTTACCCGTACATAGAAAATATCTCTATTGACGGCAGCACCCGTGAAATGAATGGTTTTCGTGTTCAACACCATGTTACTTCTGATGATGGATTTGAATATAGTGAAATATTTTTCTACCTAAGAATTGAAATTCCGGAGGACAAGCTTGAACCCGATTCTCCAATTAGATTTGAAGACATCGGACCTTATGGATTGGTTAGTTATTTCAGGGGGACTACTTCGGATGGTCGTTTTAACGACACAACAGGTAATGCGATTTCTATAAGCTTTGATGAGAATGGTTATATCCGAAACTTTTACAATGGCCATTTTATTGATGGCCGCTTTAACGATGACAGGGTTCGCGATGATATAAACCTTAGAAATAGTGCATTTAGAATCGGGTGGAGACACGATAGTCGCGGTTATACTTTTTATTCTGGGCCTTTCATGGATGGCGGCCCTGCATTCCCATATCTGCCGTATGATGGAACGGGTGGAGGAGAAGGTCATATAAGAATAATTAATGTTAATGAGTCACCTTTTTCTGATTTGCTGGAATCTTTGGATGTCCGGCCTGAACTATTGAGATGGAGAACGTAAATTCTAGGGAATTTGAAATCTTGCCTCTATAAACCAGTTGCATAAAAACAACCTTATACACAGTGCCACTACTGACATCAAACAACAAAACCGCCACTCGACTCGTTCAGCTCGAACGGTCAAACTAAAAAGGTCACCGAGAAGACAATAGCTCTTATAGCTATTGCAATAAAAGCCGCATTAATTGGCTTTTATTTTATTGTTGCGTTGTCTTAACCTCTGTGCTTACTCCGCTCACGAAGTAGATTTAAGGAAATTAATAGCATGATGGCATCACTGTCATTTTTTTATTTGAGTTCTACATGCTATACTGTCGTCACACTCGGGAAGTTTAAAGGAAGGAGCTCACAGTCAAATGATACAAGATTATTTCACGGATGCTGAAATCGCAGATGAGCTTGGAATTGACATGGGCATGGTTCGCGATTTGCTGGATGGTAAGGGTGAGTGGCAGACGTCGGATATTGATAAGTTGCTTGACAGACTCGCCAAAACAACCGGACTGAATAAAAAATAGGTAGCGTCTATAAATGAATTAATCGCTACGAGTATTCACACAGTGGTCTTTTTCGATGTGGAAATTGACTATTTTTTGACTACTTGACATCACTTTTGACTACACAGTTCAATCCATTTTATTCCGTTTCAATATAAAACAAAAAACCCCAGCAATCGCCATGATTACAGGGGTTTTCCTTCTGGGCCCTCAGGGACTTGAACCCGGGACCTACCGGGTCTATATAGATGCTTTTCTGCACTGTCGATGCCTTGAAAATTCAGTGTTTATGCTGGGTATTTGGTTTTTCCTTTTACGGCTTTACATGTCTATTGATAACTTGTGTGTTAAAAATGTGTTAATTCATTAGTATGCAAAAAGTCCTGAAAGTGTATCAATTCCGCGCCTTTTTTCTTCCTTCTGGACGTGGGTATATATTCGCATAGTAGTATTTACGTCAGAATGCCCCATCAGTTCACTGGCAGTCTTTAGATTCACGCCATTTTCAGCTAACACAGAGCAAAATGTGTGTCGCAAAGAGTGTACCGCTATCGGTTCTATTTTAAGCCTATTTAAAAGACGTTTAAAGCGTATGCGCAGATTTTTACCCTCAATATATCTCCCTGTTTCAGACGAGAAAAGAATGCTGTTTCCATCAAAGGGTATACCAAGTTTTTGATGCTTTTCTTTTTCGGCAGTCATATGCTCCACCAGCATGGAACGCAAATCACACAGCAGAGGTATCTCACGGGATGAGCCAGTTGTCTTAGTTGTTGAGACAACGGCTTGATACTTTCCATCGACAGTAAGATGATTCACGCTTTTGTTTACCCTGATAATGCCAGAGTCCATATTAATGTCTCCGTGAGCTAGTGCCAGAGCCTCCCCTTGGCGCAAACCTGAGAATAATAGAAATACAAATATGAATGCACTGCCATTATGCTTCGTATGCGATACTATTTTCTGGATATCATCCTTGCTTAAAATACGTTTGTTTGCTTCTATTTTCCGCTCTCGCGGAGGAACTACTGCAAACATAGGGTTTTTCAATATTAAATCAGATTTTACCGCATAGGAGAAGAAGGGCGATAATAATTTTCCGACGTTCTTTACCATATTGACAGACGCGCCAGATTCAAGCAGTTCATTATAATGCCGCTGAATATGAAGAGCCTTAACGTCAATCAGCTTCATAGAGGACAATGCAGAACCTAAAATGCGTCTATTATCGACATTATAGCGATGAACAGACGATAATGCCAGTGTTGGCTTGTGGACGGACTCAAACCATTGGTGATATGCATCGTTGAGTGTGAGCTTGTCAAAGCTTGCAGACAGGCCTTGTTTGATACTTGTCATGTACTCGTCGCGCTTTGCTTCGGCTTCTTTTTTACTTTCACCGTAAAACTGCTTACGGATGAGAGAACCATTAGGATTTCTACCCACCGTAGCAGTCACTCGAAAATAATTTGTCCCGTTGATGTTCGTATTGGTTTTCTTTGCCATGTCTGCACTCCTATTCTATATCTTGCCACCACAATTCTTGCGATAAAGTATGCTCAACTACTTCACTTTTTGTATATTCCTTTACTAAGTGTATGCGTCGGATAAATGCTTTCCATGTTTCGGGATACTCCTTCTGGATATTCTCATACTGGTTTCCCAAGGATATATTGCTGATAATGTATACTTTCGTGAAACAGGCTATTTTGTTTGAATAACGGCAAGGTAATTCTAGAGGATAACCGTCTAAATATTTGAGCATGTCCTGAATTCTTAGACTGCTGTAAAATTCTTCGAACAGTATCACGTCTTGATTTTTGTATCCATCAAACGGGTGAGCATAGTCCGTAACCATATACACATTTTCATATCCGTATTTATCCATGACGCCACGGGTTTTACCCGCACCAGTTCGACCGTATATATATGTTACCTCTAGCTTTCGGTGTACTTTCTTAAATTCATCCTCTTTATACTTTTGTCGATATTTGTCTATTTTGTCCATTTGCATAAAATATCTAGGGAATTCCTCAATTATCTCTAAGTCTGACATACCTTTTTTAACCATGTCCATCATATCAACTATGTCATTTCTTGTGCCGGGACGTTCAATGGGCATTTGCCCGTATTCTTCACGAGTTTCGGCTAAATGAGTTTCTTTTTTCTTATCCTTTTCCCATTTGCCTTGCTTAAAAATGTAGTCTCGATTTTGCTGACTTGTTCCTTGGCACATTTCTATATGCGCACTTGGAAATTTCTTCTTCATTGTGCTAAACCGAACAGCAGATGAAAATGACAAATATATATGAGTATGATATGTACCACACTCGCCTACTTCGTCGGCCATACACCAATAAACCAGAGCCTTATAACTGCCCAGTATCTCTTTAATCCAATTTCGTGTATACCCATTTTCATTCGGATTGTTTATGGTTAATTGCCATTTTCTTGTTTGTGTATCGCTTGTAATTTTACTCACCTACTTTTGCGACATTGCGACAGAGGTTATAATTGCGACAGAGGTTGCGACAACTTTGCGACAATCGACTTTGCTTTATTTGCTGGTAAAACTAAACTTTGCGACCTGCGACAAAGGTTGTGTAGGTAATACTAGGCCTACACAACCTTCCATATTTTCACAGGGCAGTGGCGGCGCGATGCGGCGAGCGACCGACACAGCCGGGCCGCCCTCGCTCGCAGTCGCGGCCGCACACCAGAACTACTTGGCAGTACATAACGGGCTGGAATGTACATTGCAAAGTTTAATTGCTAAGCTGCCCCTGCCGCCCCCGTGCCCTTTTCAGGCTGTAAAATCACAGAAGCATACCGGCCCTCAATATTAAGTATGACTTTGTAGCGTGTTTGCACTACCAAGTTTTCCGGTGATTGTTCACGATTTAGCATGAACTCGTTACTGTCAAATGTTTTTTCATCCGCCAGCTTAACAAATGTGTACTTTTTTCCTTCTTTTTCTGTCGTGCGAAAATTGACCAGTCTTAATGTTGTTTCTGGAAATTGCATGATTTCCATTCCTTTCTATTTTTCCATGCGCGTTATTGCGTCATGGCCATTTCTGGTTTTTTCAGTGAATCTTTTACCCAGACACAGACCGCCGTAGGCTTTGCTTAACATCAAAGACGCTGACAAGTGGCGTTACGTAGGGAGGCGCAGTGAGCGTAAGCGATTTCGGCGGGTTGTAAGGAGCTATACAGTGCGATTGCTCAAACCGTTAGAACTTGCGCCTGCGTAGAAAGGACGGACCCTCTCTGCGCTTTCGCTTAGTCTGACACGCTTCGCGTTTGCAGTGCTTTTGGATACGTTTCTGTGATTCTGATAAGCCCCCGTCATTGCTGTGTTACCATACCCATCAGAAACCGCATACCCTCTTTGTGCCCTTGGATGTAAAATCTAAATTGCTTTTCGTCTTGATGGGCTTGGATAGCTTCGACTACTTCGCAATACTCCTTACTGCATTGGAATAATTCACGTATGCGAGAATACGCGCTACTTGCTTCGATGCCCACGACGACGACGCTATTTACGTCTGCATGGCTTGAAATGTATTTGCCGTAAAAATATTCTTCCAGCTTTGTCATGGCGTATTTACCCCCTTCAAATAGCTGTGTTGAACTGCCTACAAAGTGCTTTGACCATGGTTTGCGTCTCATTAAGCTTGTCCACGATGAATGTTGAGCCGATATCACCAGATTGCATATCAATCCGGTATTGTCCGCTTTCCGTTTCAATGTGCGGCAACTGCCCTGTTTTTATCATGTGCATTACGGTTTTATACGACAAACCGCTAATGCGTTGATACTCGGACACTGGAATGAAACGTTTGCCTATTGGATTGCTTCGCATCTTTTTACCCCTTTCGTTTTTAATCAGGATATTATTGACCTGTTTCCATCATAATATCAGGGTATTTTTATCCTGTCAATGCTTTCATGCCTACTTTTGATTTTCCAGCTTTTGTGTGTTATCCTTAATCCAAAGGAGTGATTTTCATGTCCGTTGGAGATAAGATAAAAAGTTTCAGAAAGGAAAAGAAATTAACACAAAAAAGACTTGGCGAATTATGCGGAATAGATGAAGCTATCATTAGAAAATACGAAAGTGGACGAGTAATCCCAAAAATTGTGACACTAAAAACAATAGCAAGCGCACTAGAAATAGATACATTCTTACTGCTTGACACTAAAAGCCACGACAATCCCTTTTTAAGTGCGATATATGGAAATAGTTATAATGAAATTGTTGCTTTAGCGGATGCCTGCGACATGAATATTTTTCATTTTATGGGCGAGGCATTTCTACTCGGCATAGAACAATTGACTGCAAAAATAACAGGCAACGAACTTGAGCCATCAAACCCCATCTTTAATGAACTAAAGAAACTTAACGAAAGCCACACAAGAAAGAATCTTGAAACACATAAAATTGAGTCATCAGACTCAAATACAAATTACAGCCCCTATACACCTACCATTGTATAGGGGCTAAATACTTCCATACCTTTTCAAGTGTGTTAAAAGTGTGTTAAATATGTAAAGTGCGTTATAATTCAAAACCCCGCAACCATGATGTTTGCGGGGTTTTTCTGGGCCCTCAGGGACTTGAACCCGGGACCTACCGGTTATGAGCCGGCCGCTCTAACCGACTGAGCTAAGGGCCCGCGACGGGTATTCTATCAAAGAGGGCCAAAGCAGTCAATCTTTTTTGTATTAAGGCAGGGCATTAGCGGCGCATGGGGGAGATGTAGATTTGGGTTTCGTTTACACCGGTTTTGCGCTTTATTATATCCATTATTTGAGCAAGCTCTGCTTCGGTGAGGGTCTCTTGGCTTACGATTACGTCTACGGCGTTGTCGGAGATGCGTACGTATACCTCGTTAAAGCCCTTGGACTCAATTAATGCCTCGGAGGCGGTTTCGCGCTCTATGCGGCGTTGAATTTCCAGCATTTGGTCGGCGGCTCGGGCGCGTTGCTCTTGCTCAACATTGTTATTGTTAATAAGCTCTGTGAGGATGGAACGCTCGAGGCTGCGGTTTTGCTCGCGGTTCAGACGCGCCTGCACAAAGAATGACGATTCGCGACTTTGGTTGACAAAAATGGCCTCGCCCGCTTCGGTGAGGTAGTTCTCGTTGGTGGGTAAAGCGATGATTTCGCTTAGGTCAAGGCCAGCCAGGCCAGACCAGTAATAATCGTCGCCGGATACGGCAATTGCCGGGTCATGGGTTATTGTCCATGGGGCAGCTCCTAGGCCGGGGTAATCTTCCGGGAAGAGGCCCACAAGCGCGCCGCTTTCGGGGATTAAGGCTGCTACATTGCCTTGGTCGTCAAGCCTAAAGCCTATGATGTCGTCATATCCCCGGGTGTCATTCCAGCTTAGCCAGCCTGCGACGGCTATCATTATTACCAGCGCGGTGATGATTATTTGATTCCTTTTGAGTACAAACATTTCTATCCCTCCATTGTTTTAGTTAATACTTGAATCATGTGCGCGTCCAGGCCCAATACCACCCGCGCCGCTCTTGTCAGTGCATCCCTAACAAATGGGCTATCCCCTCCTTCGGCGATGATGACAACCCCCTCTATTCGGGGCTCTATCTCCCGCAAAACAAGCGGCCTGTCTGTACCCTGACGGTCGGTTATCATTACCGTTTCCTCTTGGGATTGTTGCTGGCGCGTTTCGCGGCTTCCGCCCTCGGAGTCCTGCTCCGTGGTGTGCGAAAGAGTTTCGCTTGTATCCACCGCGAATACCATCTCCCGTCCCGTCATGGAGCTTACCATCACGCGCACCTGCCCGGCCCCTTCCACCAGCGAGAAGAATTCCTCCAGACGCTCCTCCAAGGCCCGCTCGTATAAAAATGCCCCGGCGTTGGCATCCCCCGGTGATTCATACCCGTATACCGGCAGGTAGAAGACGCCCTCGTGCAGAGGTGTTTCACTGCGCGGCTCGTCTGACCCGCTCATAAACCGCCCCAGCATCAAGGCCAACGCACCCAATGCCACAAAGGCCATCAGGTAGAATGCCAGTTTCTTGTTTTCCGCTGCTAATTTGCGCAAATATTTCATGTGCTACTCACCTCGCTTTCGTGACATTAACATGTATATGAGCTGTCGGAAGATTATAGAATTCCGAAATTAATTTTTTTGCGGCGGTGGCTGTGGGGCAGTCGCCGGCGTCTTGCTCGGATTCGGGCTGGCCTATTTGCACCGGCTGAATCCGGATAAACGGAACACGAACGGCCTGCTCCTCTCGGCTTACGCTTACGCGGACGCCGGTGATTTGGCTGAAATCGTCAGTGTAGTCAATTTCCGCCCAATGGACGGTAAAACCGTCGTTCTCCAGCAAATTGGTCAGCTGCGCCTCCAATTGCGCCTCGAATACCTCCCGCAGATAAGTGTTTTGCCAATCCGTGTGGGCCGCCTGCCAATCCCCCTGCGCCATTTCATTGCCCGGAATAATCCCCGTAAACCAGTCGGAAATTTCAAGCTCGTTTCCAAACCTCACCAGCGGCCGCAACATCAACAGCAGCAGCACAAACCCCAGAACCAGCGACACAAATTTCCGATACTTCCCCGACGGTGCGACCATTCCCGCCACTGTCGCAAACATCAGATAGTATGTTATATTCCGCAGGTATTCAAAAAATGCAAGCATGGGCGACCTCCTAAAATGAAAGAAGTATTATCACGGCATAAATGCACATTACGCCAATGAGGGCGGCGGCGGAGAATAGCAGACCCATATGTTTGCCGACGCTGTCCATTAAGGTGACAAGGCGTTTGTCAGCGACGGGTTGCAAAAATGCCGCGCTTACGCGATAAACCAGCGACAGCACCAGAATTTTTACCAGCGGGGACACCAGCACGGCGCACAGCACCAGCACCAGCGCGACCATTACGCCGCTTCGGGCAGCCCAGCTGAAATATACGACTGTGTCCACAGCGGAGGAAAAGACATTGCCAATCACTGGCACCGCGCCGACTACGTTCCGGGAGGTTCGCAGCGCGACATTGCTGATAATGGGCGCGGTGAATCGCTGCAAGGTCAGCAGAAACGCAAACAGGGCAACCAGCCCTTTAAGCGACCAATCCGCGATTTTGCGCACCAGCTCTGCCATTTTTTCCAGCTTATGACCTTCGGATGCAAGCTGGCCCACTATATCCAGTGCCGCCGCCGCCAAAACCAGCGGGATAAACACCCCCGAAATAAACCAGGTCATAAGCTGCAACGCAAAAAACAACAGTGGATGAAAAGCCGCCGCGCCAATGAAATTCCCGCCCATGGTCATAAGGCCAATCATCAGGGGCACGGCCGCCATCATTACATTCTCCACAAGTCCCGTCAGCCCCGTCAGGATTCCCACGCACAGATAAAATGAAGAAATAGCCAGTAGAACAGCCATCAGATATGTTACATAAAAGCCTGTTTCCCCGGCGGCGTTATGCTTAAACGCCTCGGTGAGGCAACCCAAAAGCGCGCCCAGAATCGCGATGATTAGCAACTGCCGAATCAGAAACCCATTCGCCGCAAATTCCCCAAAAATCAGATTGCCAAAGGCGGAAATCAGTCCCGTCAGCGATAAATCCAGCCGACCTGTTAGCGCGTCTCTCACCAAATCCGCAAAACCCGGTATCCCCGGCCTGTCCAATATTCCTATTTCATAACGGTCAAGCCCGATAAGTCCTAAAATTTCCCCCGAATAGTCCATCATAGTAAACCCGTCACTATCCGCACAATATCCGCTACCACCGGCATCGCCATCACTAAAATAATCACCCGGCCCGCCAAGTCGATTTTCGCCGCGATTGCCGTTTCATTGGCATCGTTACACACGCTCGCGCCCAGCTCCGCCATATATGCCACGCCGATTACCCTCAGCGCGAGCCCCGCGTACTCCCCTAGTCCGTCCGCCATTTCCCCCAAATGCCGCAGAAACCCCACCATTTCCGCCAGAAGCGGCAGAATCATCACCGCAATAATCACCCCGGCGATGAGTGTAATCAATATCGCAAACGACGGATGCTCCTTTTTCAAAAGAATCGCCAGCACCGCACCCAATATCCCTATCGCAATTATTTGGAAAATCATGGCTGTCGCCCTCTCCGGAATTAGAGATTAAAAATCGAACGCAGCTGTTCAAATAAATCCCCTATATATCCTATTATCCAGAATAAAACCAGCACGATTCCCGCGATGGTTACGATTGTGGCCTGCTCCTTGCGGTCGCTTCTTTCCAAAACCTGATTCAGCACGGCCACTAAAATCCCCACCGCCGCAATTTGGAATAAAACACCTATCTCCATACTTAAGCCCCCCTTACCATAGCACTACGGTAATCAGCAGGCCGCCTATTACGCCCAGACTACGGTACATTCGCCTGTTTTTATCCGACTGTATTTGAAGGGCGGCGGCTTTTTCGTCGATGTAGTTTACGGCGTAGGTTATAGCGTTTTGTTGCATCTGCTTGTCCAAATAACCCAAGGTTTTGCCAAAACCTTCTATGACCGACCAGTCCTCTTCGGCAAAAAAACAACGCTCGCGCACCTTTTCCATGGACGCCAACCACAATTGATAGGCTGTTTCGCCGTCGCCGCCGGTAAGGGCTTCGGAGAAGCGGCCAAAGAGACGTTGCGCGCCAAGGCTTGTCCGTTTTGCGATATTCGCGCAGGCCACCGCCAGCGGCGAGCGCATGTATTCAATTTCCGACGAAAGAATCAAAAGGGCCTTTTTGAACTCAAGCAAATCCTGCACGCGGAAGCTTTCCTTTGCGGCGTAGTACAGCCCCAGCCCCACCGAGCCAATCATTACGGCCAGTGCCCCGGCAACCCGAAATAACATTTCCCCACCTCCTATATATGGAAAAATATATGACAAGCCCCCGGGGTTTATTCCGGAATCATATTGCAATGCCTTTCACCGTTTTGATGTTGGTATATACTCGCCCAATAAGGCATAAATTTACTATGCTACAGCAAAGGCGGGGGTCAGCTTGTTTCGTATAAAGGAAAAAATGGCGGGAGCGTTGTCCGTGCCGAAGGAAATCGCGCTGGATATGCCCCTTGTGATGGCAACGGGGCGGGGCGAGGTTAGTATTGAAAATTACAAAAATATTCTGGAATTTACGGATACAAGGCTGCGTATAGGCACAAAGGAGGGTTTGATGATAATAGAGGGTGAAATGTTAAAGCTTCGGCAAATCACCACAGAGAATTTATTAATCTCCGGGCGCATAGCGGAAATCAAATATGCATGAGGGGTTGGCGCGATGCTGGGAATATGGCAATTCACCAAGGGATATGTAAGGCTTGCCGTTACGGGTTTTTCGGTGGAGCGTTTTTTGAATATGGCGGCATACCGAGGGGTGTATCTGTGGGACGTGGAGCGCACGCCCAAGGGCGTGGAGCTTAACGTAAGCATAAATGGGTTTAAAAAACTAAAGGGCTGTGCCAGAAAAACAAAATGCCGCACAAAGATTATTCAAAAAAACGGCCTGCCCTTTATTTTGCACCGATACCGCAAACGCAAGCTTCTGGTGGGCGGGATTTTGTTTTTTCTGACGGGGCTTTTTGTGCTTTCTTCATTTATATGGCGCATCGAAATCGAGGGCAACGACTTTCTTCATCAAGACACGGTAATGGCATTTCTGGAGGAGCAGGGCCTTCGGACCGGCGCACTGAAATTCCGGCTGGACGACAGGGAGCTTCAGCGGGCCATATTAAATAATTTCCCGGAAGTAAGCTGGGCGGACGTACATACACGCGGAACACGCACAACAATTCTAATAGCGGAGGCACTGCCGTCACAAGAGCTCCTTGACCGGCAAAGCCCAACCCATGTAATTGCCACATCCGAGGGACTAATAACCGCCATAGTCACCGGGGCGGGCGCGCCGATGGTACGGCAAAACGACGTAGTGCGCCCGGGCGACATGCTGGTAAGCGGAATCCTTGAGCTCGAGCCCGATACACCCGGAACGGCTCTTGTTTACGTCCACGCCTATGCGGAGATATGGGCACGACGCTACCATCCCATCGAATTTTCCGTCCCGTTTGCTTACGAAGAGAAAATTTTCACCGGCAGAACCGCAAATTCTCACTCTTTACAGTTGCTTTTCGTGGGAAATAGGCGTATAACTTTACCAAGCGGTGGAAATTCCTTCAATTCGTATGATAGAATAACCACGAGGCATCAAATTGGTGCCAGCGGCAACTACCCGCTGCCCTTTGTGCTAATCACCGAGCATTACATGGAATTCACACCCCAGCCACGCACCCGCACTCCCGAAGAAGCCCGCGACCTTGCCGAGCGTTTGATAACGAGCCGGATAATCCGCGAGTTTGATTTCGGAATCGACATTGTAGGTCGCCAGGTGGAATTTCAAGAAACCCCCGATGCCCTAATCGTAACCGCATTGATTACCACCCATGAGCGCATTGACAAGCAGGTGCCAATCACCGTGCCGACTCCGGAGCAACCGCAACCGCCTGCACAGTAAAAGGAGAGTTTTTATTTGGATTACGACAAAAAACCCTTGGAAATTCCCAATGGGCTGATGCACAATGTATTCGGCAAGTTGGACGAGCATATTAAAAAAATCGAGCAAGCCTTTTCGGTAACGATTGTAAACAGGGACGACGGTGTGCAGATTATGACCAACACGCCTGCGGCGAAGCCATCAAAGGCGGAGAAGGTTCTGCGACATTTGACGGCCTTGGCAAAAAAGGGAGAATCCATCACAGACCAACAGGTGAATTATTCCATAGCCGCGCTGGAGGATGAGCATCTTGTTCCCATTGAGCAATTGGCCACCTTAAGCGACGATACGATTTGCAATACAATCAGCGGCCGCCCGGTAAAGCCCAAAACCGTAGGTCAAAAAAAGTACATTGACCAAATCCGCAAAAATACGATAGTGTTCTCCATCGGGCCGGCGGGCACAGGCAAGACCTACTTGGCCATGGCGATGGCTATTACGGCGTTCCGCGCCGGGCAGGTGAATCGTATAATTCTCACACGGCCGGCCATTGAAGCAGGGGAAAAGCTGGGCTTTTTGCCCGGGGATTTACAGCAGAAGGTAGACCCCTACCTGCGCCCGCTGTATGACGCTTTGCACGACATCATGGGCGCGGAGGCTTTTCAGCGTAATCTTGAGCGCAATCTCATTGAGGTCGCGCCGCTGGCATATATGCGCGGGCGCACCTTGGACAACTCCTTCATTGTGCTGGATGAGGCCCAGAATACAACCCCTGAGCAAATGAAAATGTTTCTCACACGCCTGGGTATGGGCTCTAAGGCTGCAATCACGGGGGATATTACGCAAATAGACCTCCCCGACGGAAAAACCTCCGGCCTGAAAGAGGCCATTCGTATACTCGAAGGCATCGACGACATCGGCATCAGCCACCTGACTCACCGCGATGTGGTGCGTCACCCTCTTGTACAGAAAATAATTAACGCTTACGATAAACAAGCGGCCCGCGCCGCATACAAATTAAAGCGCGTCAGCCGCGCAAAGCGAGGATAAGTGTGCGCAAGCGATTATTTTATTTGATATTTATATTGCTGGCCTTTGGGATGACGGCAGCGGCAATCACTACAGGCGCGTATTTCAGCGCGGGGCTGACGATGGCCGTGGGGATGCGGTCGGACATAGTTGTCCTCGCGCCCCGGGACGTTGTGAACGAAATCGCCACGGAGGCCAACCGCGAGAACGCTCGGATTCTGGCGGACGGTCTGACGCAGTTTCTTACGCCCGACCTAAGCGAGTGGACGTTGGTGGCCAATAATTTGGATATTTTGGAGGAAGAGCTTGTATCCATAAGAACGCGATACACGCTGGAGCGCAATGAGCTACAGACCAGTATAGACGAACGGGACGCGATTGTGGCCGCAATGGACGCCGACGCCGACGCCGCCCGCGCCGCGTGGAATATTGAGTACAACGAGGCTATTGCCAACGATTTGCCGCCTCCACCCATGCCGGTGATTCCGTTGCATCCGCCCCAGCCGGAATGGCAGGGCAGAACCTTTGGGTATTTTGTGAGATTGCCCATTCCCTTTAACGAGGCGCATCAGCAATTAATCGTCAGTATGACAAACGACCATTTTGGGCAGTTTTGGAGAGCGGTAGAGGATGTAGCCTACGCGGTTCAAACTCAAAACGCCTTTGACGAAATCGACTATATCGTAAGCAGAAATATCGAGCGCGGTTTAAATCCCTTTCAATTTGACCGCGCCTCCGACGAGCTTGCCCATCATATAATTTTGCATCAGCTTAGGCCAAACGCCATCCCCGACGAGGAGCGCAACCGCCAAAACCGGGAGCAGGCTTTAGCAAATTACGACCCGGTAATTGTGTATGAAAACGAGGTGCTGCTGGGCATCGGCTGGATTGTCACCGAGGAAATCTATGCTTTGCTTTCGGAGCTGGATATGCTTGCGCCCGATTCCATTTTGGACAACCTTTATCCGTTGCTTGGGGTGTTTTTTTTGGCGGCCGTGCTGTTTATGGCCTCTTTAATGTATTTGGCGTTCTATCGTCCAAGTATTTTGGAAAATAAAAAAGAAGCCATGCTTCTGTTTACGCTGTTCTCCCTTACGCTGGTGCTGGTGTGGACTCTTCGCGACGTGTCGTTTACGTTTCTTCCTATATTAATCTTTCCTATGCTGGTATCGATTCTAATTGACCGCCGCGCGGCTATAGTTCTTACGCTGTCGCTGGTGTTTATTCTCTATTTTGTGGTGGAGGGCGACTTGACGTTTTTAATGTTCTACACCGTGGCGGGGATTCTTATTTGCTTGTTCTCACGCTTCACCACCGAGCGCACCAAGGTCATTTTGGTGGGGCTTTTATTGTTCGCGCTGCAATTCGCACTGATGGTGGCCATTACCTTGATTATCCAACGTAACGCCGCGTTTTCCGATATGCAGGCTCTGTTTACAACTGCCGGGTTTGCCGCAATTAACGGCTTGCTCACGGTGATTGTGTGTATGGGAAGCTTGCCCTTCTGGGAGACCTTCTTTGGCGTTGTAACCCCCGTAAAGCTGCTGGATTTAACCAACCCCACAAATTTGCTTTTGCGCCGGCTTACAATTGAAGCCCCCGGCACATATCACCACTCGCTGATTGTGGCCAACTTGGCCGAAACCGCGGCCTATGATATCGGCGCGAACGCCCATGCCGCCAGAGTTGGAGGCTATTACCACGATGTGGGCAAGCTGAAATTTCCCCACTATTTTGCGGAAAACTTGGACGGCGAAAACCCACACGACCATCTTGACCCTATTAACAGCGCGCAGCTGATTATGAGTCATGTTTCCTACGGCCTCACCCTTGCCGGGGAGCACCGTCTGCCGCAGTTTGTGCGGGATATTATCAAAGAGCATCACGGTACGACGCTGATGCAGTTCTTTTTTTCAAAGGCTAAAGAGAATAGTCTCCAAGTGGATGAAAAAGATTTCCGATACCCCTTTACCATTCCGCAAACCCGGGAGTCGGCCTGCGTTATGCTTGCCGATTCCGTCGAGGCCGCCGTGCGCAGTATGATTCCCAAAATAAAATCCGTAGACGAGGTAGAAAAAACGATTCGTTTTATTATCCGCGGGAAACTCAATGACGGCCAGCTTGCCGACAGCGAACTCAGCATTCGCGACGTCAATGTAATTGAGCAAAGCTTCTTCCGCGTACTCAAGGGTATGTATCACGAGCGCATTGCCTATCCAAAACCCGAGCCTGCCTCCGCGCCTGAGCCCGCCGGAGAAAAAGTGTGAAAAACCGCATGAGCCGCCGATACACGTACATGGGCAAACATATGCGCGGCATTTCCCGCCTCAACGACCGCCGCAGCCGCGTCATTTCCGAACATAAAGGATACCGGTGTTTACACGTTTGCTGGGATGAACGCGGCATCTCCTCATTGCCAATGCCCTTCCGCGTGATTTTGCGGCAGGCAATTTTAGAGGTCTTGCGCCGCGAGGGCAAAAACAAGGACTTCGCGCTAGACCTTTTGTTCGTAACAGTAGAAGAAATTTGCGAGTTGAATAATATATACCGCCAAAAGGACGCGCCTACGGATGTACTTTCGTTCCCGGCGTCCTGTGGCGACAGTTTTTCTGCCTGCAACAAATTTATCGGCGATATCGCCATCTGCGTGGAAATCGCCAAGTCTCAGGCGGCGGAATACGGCCATTCTCTCGAACGGGAGCTGGCCTTTCTTACTGTCCACGGGCTTCTGCATTTGTTGGGATACGACCATGAGACGCCGGAGGATGAGGTCAATATGATAAAAATTCAAGAAGAGATTCTTACAAAAGTGGGGTTGCCGCGATGAAAAAAAGCCGAAAAAGCCGTAGCTGGCCGGAGTCCTTCCGTTATGCGTTTGCGGGAATCCGCGCCACCGCCGCACGGGAAAGAAACTTTCGAATCCAAATTTTTTTTGCAATCGCGGCGGTAATCGCGTGCATAGTCTTCCGGGTAGACGCTTGGCACTTTGCAATGGTGGGGTTTGCCATATTTTTTGTGCTGTCCATGGAGCTGGTCAACACCGCCGTTGAGGCAATTGTAGACTTAGTCACCGGCGGAAAGCCCCACCCACTTGCCAAAATCGCCAAGGACGCGGCGGCAGGGGCCGTGCTTCTGGCCGCCGTTTTCGCGCTAGTTGTAGCCGGGGTGGTGGCCACGGCTGTAATTACGAGGATGGAGCTGTTTAGTTAAAGATTTACAACGGCCTCTTGGATTAGCCACAATTGATTGAAAATATAGCCGCTAATCAGGATGAAATATCTCTGAATAGCGGCTATATTTATTACGTTTGAAAGCAAGCCATTAAAGCATCGCTGAAATTATTTGTTATGCCACATTTTCCACATGGCGGATGAAAATTGATTTCCATGACTTGGATTCCTCCGGCTTTTTTAGTTGGAAGAAATATGGTATCCTCAAGTTGGGCTTATAATGTAATATTCGAGCCAAAAAATAAGTGTATTAAGGGGGTGGGCGGTGTTTGAGTATTTGTATGAAAAATACAAACGCCTGATGTGGCACAAGGCATATACTATTTTAAAAGACCGCGCGCTTGCGGAGGATATAACCAGCGAAGCGTTTATAAGGGTTTTAAGGAATTTGCACAAAATAGACGACCCGGATTCCGGCAAGACTGCTGCATTTTTGGTTACGATTGTGAGGAATCTGGCTATTACGCAGTATCACCGCGAGAAGAAAAGCCAGCCGGCGGATTTTGGTGAGAGGGAATACGACCGGGCGGATAATTTTGATATGGAAGAAACGGTAGCCGTAAAGGATGAGGCTGAACGTGCGGCCGGACTGCTTGACAGGCTGAGTGAAGAACTAAAGTCCGTTTTTCTATTAAAATACGCCCACGATTTGCAGCATAAGGAAATCGCACAAATATTGGGCATTACCGAAAACAACGTAACGGTGCGGCTTTTTAGGGCCAAAAAGAAATTGACCGAATGGGCGAAAGGGGTGAGTCAGTCATGAAAACAGACGAGGATTTTTTAAAAAACCTAGCCGTCCAATATGTACAGGAAAAAGGTGAGGAATACCAGCGCGAGCGGATTGACTTGGAAAACTCGGAAGACCCCTTGCACGGTCTGGACGCAAAAATGTCCGCCGCCCTCGCCCGGAAAAAGACTGCCCCCCGCACGGTCTGGCGCGGACGCCGGATTGTCTCGATTGCGGCCTCTGTGGCGTTAATCATCTTTGCCGCTACAATGTTCTTTTTTCAGTCAGATAATTTTAGTCGGGCAGACGGGTACGTTGCCCCATCGGCGGGAGCTCCGGTGACGGCAATGCCTCCGGCTCCGGCATCTCCTCCTGCCCCGGGCGCACCACCTCCCGGTGCAATGCTTCCCGCTCCGGAAACCGAAGCTCCGGACGAAATGGTCGCGCCCGCTATGCCTCCGCCGGTCATGGATGCCGCGCCCCCACCCACCGTGGGTGCCGGCCAGGAATACCAATGGGATACGGATCGGGCCACGGGTGACGACGTTTGGGCGGGCGGCACTTGGGAGGATACCATCGCGGAAGCCGGCATGTGGCCGCCATCCGTGCCGGAGGGCTGGCGGATGATTTATGCAGACCACTCCACGGCCGTTTTAGAAAGCGGAGGGCATACAGTGATAACAAGAACGGGTCTCCCGGCTGACGATTACCTCCCACCGGACTCCTACACCCGACTGGATATTGCGGGCACAACCGCATTTTTGACGGAGGGCCCTATACAAAGCATCTTAGTCTTCGAGCGCGACGGCCAAAAATTCACTTTGACTACCCTCTACGACTACCGGGATTTAATCAGCCTGGCGGAGTATTGGCTACTCGAATAGTTCCGGCAAAATAATGTTCACCTCTTCGGTGGTCACAAGCCCGAGCCAGTTATTCAGAATTTTTTCCAGCGACGTTTTGAAGTCGTGACGGGCGGCGTCTGCCGTAGCTGTCAGAGGAACTTCGCGGAAAAACTTTTCGCCGATAAACACCCGCGCGCTGCCGACCAAATCTCCGGCGGCAACCGGTGCCTGAAGGCTAACGGGAACGTAAAATTCCACGAAAACATCGTCTTTTTCGTGACCGGCCAGCGGTGCGCGGACGCCGCAGGTAAAGGCATAGTCCACGGAATCGCTGCGGGAGCGGGTTATGGGCATCTGCCCGGCGGTTTCTTCGGCGGTTATAACGGTTACAAATTCGAAATTATTAAACCCGAAGTTGAGAACCTCTTTGGTGTCCGTCCATTTTTGAGCGCGCCCGCCCGCGCCCCAGCCGGAGGCCAGTACCACCGAAATCAGCTGCATGTCCTCGCGCTTGGCCGCGCCCACGAAGCAGTGGCCGGCCTTGTTGGTGAAGCCGGTTTTTACGCCGTTGGCACCGGGAAATTCGTTCAGAAGCCTGTTTTTGTTATGCATGGAATAACCGCGCTTATCGCTTGAAAAATTCGCCGAGCGGGTGTTTGTAAGCTCTATAAAGCCCGGGACGGTAAGAGCGTAGCGGGTTATAAGTGCCAAATCATAGGCCGTGGAATGATGGTCGCCCGCATCAAGGCCGTTTGGCGTCTCGAAAATCGTGTTCTGTGCCCCAAGCTGACGCGCTTTTGCGGTCATCTCCGCACAAAATGCTTCCACGGAGCCGCTCAAATGCTCCGCAATGGCTATCGCCGCGTCATTGGAGGACTCCAACATCAACGCCAGCGTTAAATCCCCCAGCCGGATTTTCTCTCCGGGGCTCAGGTACATTTTCACCTTGGGCGCGGCTGCGGCTTTTGCCGAAACCGTTACGACGTCCTCCATCCGGTCGCTTTCAAGCACCAGCACCGCAGTCATTATTTTTGTGGTGCTGGCCATCGCCAAGGGAGTATGCTCATTTTTCCCCCACAAGACCCGCCCTGTTTCCGCATCCATCAAAACCGCCCCCCGAGCCTCCACAGTTGGGTTCTCGGGCGGTTTTTCCTCGCCGCGAACTGTCACCGCACCGGAAACACACAAAGCCATACATGTTATTAAAAACAACTTTTTCATAAGCGACAACCCTCCGAAGTTTATTCAAAGGTATTGTGCGCCTATTTTGGAGAAATATGTACAAAAGGGGCTTGCCTCATGAAGCCCCTTTGCAATGGATGGCAAGAAGCATGTCGCTGCCCAGCACATGTTTTATTAGCCAGTCTACGATGGTGTTGTTTACCTCAATGCCTATATCCATTGTGTCGCCTTGTTCGCGGATTTTTTCGTGGAGGGCTGTTACGCTTTTGGCGAAATTGCTGTGTTGTTTCTTGTGTATGTCGGCTTCGTCTGCGGGATAGTCGAACATTTCCATCAGCCGCTCTTCGTTGTTGAAATGACGGAGGGTGTACTCAACCAAAAAAGTTATTGACGTATCAACCTTTTCCTTTCTGTTGGCAAAAGCCTCGTCCAGAACCTTTTTTACTAATCCGAAAATTTCTTTGTGGTCGTTATCCACAATTTCATTGCCTGTTTCGTACTTAGAACTCCAAACCATGTTATACGCCCCTTTTCCTAAGATATTTCAATGCTTATGGCTTAACCCACCCAAAAGACCTCTTAACAGCCTCTTGCCAGCCGTCGATTAGCCCTGCGCGGATGTCGGGAAGCATTTGCGGGGTGAAGGTTTTGTCTACACGGGCATTGTTTCGGATATCCTGGCGGTCGGCGTAGAAGCCTACGGCCAACCCGGCAAGATACACCGCGCCAAGGGCGGTGCTTTCGATGATGGCGGGGCGTACTACGTCAACGCCCAGAATATCCGATTGGAATTGCATTAAGAAATCATTGGCCGCCGCGCCGCCATCAACCCGGATGGCCTTTAGATTTATACCGGCGTCGGCCTCCATGGCCTTAATCACGTCATAGCTTTGGTAGGCCAGCGACTCCACCGTGGCGCGAATCAAATGAGCCCGCTCCACTCCCCGGGTCAGCCCGACGATAATCCCCCGGGCGTATTGGTCCCAATAAGGCGCGCCCAGCCCCACAAAAGCGGGCACTACATAGCAGCCGTTTGTGTCGTCCACACTTGCGGCGGCGGCCTCCGTGGCGGTGGCATTATCAATCAATTGCAAGCCGTCTCTAAGCCACTGAATCGCCGCCCCCGCGATAAAAACGCTACCCTCAAGGGCGTATTCGACTTTGCCGTCAAGCCCCCAAGCAATGGTGGTCAGCAAGCCGTTTTTCGAATCAATGGCCTTTTCGCCCGTATGGGTTAATATGAAGCAACCCGTGCCATAAGTATTTTTCACCATGCCGGCCTCGTGGCAGCACTGGCCAAAAAGTGCGGCCTGCTGGTCCCCGGCGATGCCGGCGATGGGAATTTCCCCGCCCAATTTGGCTGGCGAGGCATAACCGTACAGGCAGCTTGAGGGCTTAACCTCCGGCAAAATTTGGGGCGGAATTCCCAGCTCTTTTAGGATTTCGTCATCCCATTCCAAGGTGTGGATATTAAACATCATCGTGCGGGATGCATTGGAATAATCCGTTACGTGAATTTTCCCCTGGGTCATGTTCCAAACAAGCCAGGTGTCCACCGTCCCAAAAAGCAAATCGCCCTTCTCGGCGGCGGCCCGTGCACCGGGGACATTTTCCAAAATCCAGCGCACCTTCGTGGCCGAAAAATATGCGTCAACTATAAGCCCCGTTTTTTCCTTGATAATTTTGTCATAACCCCTTGCCTTTAGCGAATCACAATATTCGCTTGTCCGGCGACACTGCCACACAATCGCGTTGTAAACTGGCTTGCCCGTATGCCTGTCCCATAAAATGGTCGTTTCCCGCTGATTCGTAATCCCAATTGCAGCAATATCCGCCGCCGCCGCGCCGATTTTTGCCTTGGCTTCCGCCGCCACCGAAATTTGGCTAGACCAGATTGCCATCGGGTCATGCTCCACCCAGCCCGGCTGCGGGAAAATCTGCTTAAATTCCTTCCGCGCCATGCTTTTGATGTTCCCGCCCCTGTCAAAAAGTATACATCGCGAACTGGTAGTTCCTTGGTCAAACGCCATTATATACTTTGCCATAACTACCCCCGAAATTTTAATATGTACCGCGTTTGTCAAGCATACCAAGTTTTGTCATAATTTTCAATCCGTGTCAGGTGTTTTTTTGAATCATAGAGCTCACTGCTATTGACATCACGATACGTGTAATTTATGATAGGCGCATCACACGATACGAGGAGGTAACTGCTATTATGGCAAAATCTAAAATCAGGCCTGGATTTTTCAAGGTCGCAAACTTAAAAAGGATGTTTGTTGCTTCATTTTTTGGGACACATCTTGCCCCACAATTTATAAGAAGGGCAGAAAGCCCTTCGGATGAGGCTCTCGGCGGATTTGATTATTTGGTAGACGCCGAATATTTTAATTCGCTGGTTGAGCAGAACACCGGATTAAAAAGGCCTGCAGCAAGCGTGTTAATCAATAACGGGCAAATTGCACATGAAAGAGTTATTCAGCAGCTACAATCAATGGGCCATAACCTAGGAATCGAAAGACAATTGACGGATATCGATCGAATCACAGTTCACCACACGGTTTCCGGCCAAAATCCGTCCATCGCAAGCGTTAATAATTGGTGGACAAACCGTTCGGATGGCTCTGTTTGGACGCGCGCTGGCTATCATTTCCTAATTAGAGGGGATGGTTCAATTTGGCAGCTTGTTCCCATACATGCGCGCTCAAACGGCGCGGGAAATCCTCTTAATGTACGCCCCTCTCCCAATATCCGGTCAATCCACATTGCATTTGCGGGGGACTTTAGAGCTCCGGCACTTCCGACCCAAGAGGCTATAGATTCTTTTGGTTTCCTTTGCGAGCTGCTTCTGGGAAATTCTCAACTCACTAATTTATACGATGCTTCCGCCCATATTGTAGGGCATCGCATGTGGCGGAACGGCGGGGCAAATGACTGTCCGGGAGTTCCACGGACAACCTATTTGTCATGGGTATAGCTAGTAGTGAAACCCGCCTAAACAGCGGTCACTCCGGTAGGCCTCGGGAATGTGAAAGCGCGTTTAGCAAAGTCGCGTGATTAGTACGTCGGACGAGGACAAGTGCCACCGCCCGGCTTGGAACAAGACGGGCACAGGCACTGACCGAGACGGCGGAATCATCCCGCGGCAAGCGTTAGC
>Ga0209755_10001603_pt1 | contig 34287 bp, 26 predicted proteins | sample TergutCo191P1_FD_187301 | JGI IMG/M metagenome (GOLD analysis project Ga0209755, IMG submission 187301) | Cornitermes sp. P1 segment gut microbial communities from Petit-Saut dam, French Guiana - Co191P1 (SPAdes) (version 2) | ecosystem: Host-associated > Arthropoda: Insects > Digestive system... | reverse complement strand
AATGTAGAGTAGCTCCGATATTTATTTTACCTGAATATCATAATAAAGGCATAGCCCAAAAGGTATTCGAAATAATAGAAGAAAGTTACAAACCAAAAAATGGCTGGATTTTAGATACAATATTACAAGAAAAAGGAAATTGTTATTTATATGAAAAAATAGGTTATAAAAAGACTGGGCAGATTGAGAATATAAATGACAATATGGATATAGTATATTACGAAAAAAATTAAATAGATACTATATGACAAACAGTACAAAAATATTTCTGTCCTGATTTGGCATTTTCAATATGGGAAACATTACCATTTCCGTCTAAAGCATGGTTATAAAGTATCTCATTAGCCATAATTTACCCTTTATTTATTAGATTTCATCAAAATATGTACATATTATCAGATTATAATAAAATCAGTCAATAATCAGCAGTTGGAAGTCTCCCCCCTACGCTTCAACTTTGCTAAACTATTGTATGAAGTTTTGTGAAGAGCTTTAAAACCTTGAGCAAGTTTTACGGCACATCCTATACCGAGGTGTAACCAATAATGGAAATGATAACAAAGTTGTTAAATTACCCCTATTATCCCTTCGGCGCGTCAGGATGATTGGGACCAAATCCTTTAATCAACACAAGCGGTTCAACAGGGCTTGTGTTTGTAATAACAATTCCCTTTTTCGCCGCGTCTTCAGATACAAAGAATTCATCCGCGCTCTGCTGACCGAAGCGAAGCATGCCCGGCGTTTCACAATGGTATGCGCCGAACTTGCCGTGCCCTTGAATAAAAATTACGCTGTACGCGGCAGGCTCTTTTAATGTTACGCTCTTTCCCGGATTTACAGATAACTCTTTCGCGCTAAAGTAGCCTTCGTTCGCGTAGGAGATCCATTTTTCTTCATAGTCTGCGTTTTTTACGATTGAGATTGGCGGTCTGCCGAAACGTTTTTTATAATGCGGGTCTGTGTTTTTTTCCCAGTCAAGTAAACTGAAAATATAATCGATGTCATCTTTTTTATCCGCGGGACATTCGCCGTTCATAAATTCGCGAGGGTATGTAACGCCTGACACAACATTTTCGTGAACAGAGTTAACGTCTCCGTTCCAGTTTAATTCGTATGTCATAACGGAACCGGGTGCGTGAATAACGCCTGCAGGGGAGTACCAACCCGAACCTAGTTCGATTCTCCACGCGCGTGAAAGTTCTGTTATGCGCGTATCGCCTTTGTTGTAATCGCGAAGGCGCTGCTTTACTTCTTCCGGCTTTGTGTCGGGGTCGTAGCCGAAATAAGTTGCGTTTATTTCGCCCGTGTGACTCGCAAACTGATGAGGGAAATAATAACATTCAGGCTTTCCAAGTTTACCGACTCTTGCTGCGGCTTCCATATCTAAATGCAGATGATGAAATAAAGGCGTTTTTAAATCATAGAATTTTGAAAATACCGGAAAGCCTTTGTACTTATCCATCAGCTCTTTTCCGATAATATCAGCTCCCAATATTTCGATTGCTTCTTTTAAACTGAACTTTTCATCGCTGCCGTAATCTACCGCGACAAAACTTAATCCTTCTGTGGGACCTGCAAGAGGACCGTTTTGAGCGATGTTTGTGGAAGCCATCCATCGCTCTTTTATCGAACCTCTTTGAAGACCGTATGCAAAATAATCATCGGGATGAAGCCTAAGCCGCCTGCCTTCAACTCCGAAAGGACGCGGAATAAAATTCGGATTCAGGCGGAAAACGCCCTCGCCTTTTTTCAATGTATTTTCGATTAATTCTCTGATGGCCATAAACTCCTCCTGATTTTAGTCGCTAAAATAATTGTTGGGTACAAAAGTCAGTTTGTCAACAACCATCGTTTATAAAAATGAAAATGCGGGGAAGCCTTGAAGTCAGGAGGCTTCCCCTTTCTTTTTTAAATAATGCCCCTCGCCGCTATAACCGTATTGGATATAGCAAACAAGGTGACAATTAACGAATTAATAAAAGCGCCGGTCCATACAGAGCCTGTAGCTTTAAAGAAAATTCGCGATATTGCCGCCGCGACCGGAAGAATAAAGAGAAGCCCCCAAAGGAGTACGCCTGCGAGAGCAGCTGTAGTGTTTTTCGGATACGGCACAAACTGGAATACTTTTACTCCTGTGTTTTTCAGCGAGATATAATCGATCAGGTGCAGAGCTAAAAGTCCGCCGAAACTGGAGAAAATAATCAAAAGCATATTAATCCAGCCTTTTTGATTATTTATTCTTGTAAAAGTATTTTGACTAATTCCTGTAACAAGGAACAGGAAGAGGAAGCTTGGCAGATAACGCAGGAAAATTGACCACTTTGCCGCGCTTAAAGTTTTTATGCTTAATGTGAAGAAACGGAAATCTGTTTTAAAGAAATAATCACATAAGCTTAAAAGTATGTAACCTGCCGCGAAAACCGTAACAGCCAGCACGGCTGATCGGAATATTTTGTTACCTGAAAGTTTGAAGCCCATGTTATCAAATGTACAGCCTGCTTTTCTCGCGAAGGAGTTATAAACAATGAGATACAGGAAGGTAATGATAATGCCGAGAAAAATATTTAAAACAAAGATTCCGTTTACGGCAGGCAAGGGGAATACAACATTTGCAGGCAGCGGAATCGGAACCGTTCTTCCCATCGAAACAATACTGATTGGATAGCCAACAAGCCAGTTATACAAAAGCGGCGCAGGCATCAATCCGATTATATAGATAATCCAATAACGTATCCTGCTTGTTTTGTCGGTAATTGTTGTAAGTCCGTCAGGCTCCGGTTGTTTTATTGCGCTAAAATAATTTGTTTTAAGCAGTAATAAACCGAATGACGTTATAAATATGAAAAAAGCAATCAGCGAAATTCCTGTTCCAAACTGTTTGCCGAACCAGCTCTGCTGCGGCTGTGATGCCAATTTTCCTCCGGCGAGGGTAATGTCAAAGAAATCAACAACATTGCCCACTGAGCGTGAGTTGAAATGAATCACAGGATGCGTATGAGGCGGCTGATAAATGACACGTAACTGACCTTGCCGCGCGGCGTTGACTGCGCTTGCTCTGTCGATGGGTGACTGGGAAATATATTCATAATAAGTGTCATATTTAAAATCATTAAAACCCATGCCGGCTTTTGCAACAGCGGTTTTGTTGGCGTCACTTCCCTTGACTGTTCCCCACATTCCCAACGCCCATTCGTCAAACTGTCCGAAAACCGAACCTAGATTAACAGGATAGGGCGCGAGGATGGAATTGCCTTCGCTGTTCAATGTAAACGACTGCGATGTGGGGAGTACCGCGGTTGGCACGACAATAGACGGATTGTATTCATGTTCAACCCATGCGCGGGCTGCTCCAAGTTGAATTGTCGTTCCTCCCATTGAATGTCCTACCATGCCGACTCTTTTTGCGTCAGCGTAAGGAAGCGTTCCAATGTATTGAAGCGCGGCATAAGTGCCCATGTCGCCGACTATTGGATTAATTCTTTCATCCGGAAAATTTGAAAGACCATGTCCGTAAGCGTCGATAGACATTACAATAAATCCGCGCTTTGAAAGTTCCACGCAGTTTAGATCCTGTACTTCGGATGTATTGTTATAACCATGACATGAAATGATCGCAGGCGCAGGATTCAAAAGAGTTGCGCTCTTTGGAATATACAACAACGCTCTCATTTCAGCTCCGTCTAGGGTAACAAATTTGATATCATGTATTTTTACTTTTCCGCCGCTTGTGTGAACCAGCATTCCGATAAATCCGCCGATTAAAAGTAAGACAAGCGAAATAATAAAAACATGAATAAGGTCAAACTTTTTATTACCTGAATTTTCTTTGTACATAATGTACCTCCATTTTAAATATACGAAAACTAAATACGCGCAATGGCTTCATTTTTTATTATTTTGGAATATAATTGACATAAACTTAAAATAAGACAATGATTGAATCAAAAGAAAATATTTGATCAAAATAAATTGCTTATATTAATTACAGGAGGCTTTATATGGCAGTTAATGAAAAATATGAAAGTTTTGAAAAAATGGAATCTTTCATGAAAGATGTTTTTATTAAGGTTGGCGTTCCGCCTGAAGACGCGGCGATTTGCGCAGATGTGCTGATTGAATCCGACAAACGCGGAATCGACTCTCACGGCGTGGGGAGATTCAAACCGATCTATATCGACAGGATTAAAGACGGAATTCAAAACCCGGTTACGCAGTTCGAGATTGTAAAAGATCATCTTGCGACTGCCGTTGTGGACGGACATGACGGTATGGGTCAGGTAATCGGAAAAAAATCGATGCAGATGGCAATAGACAAGGCGAAACAGCACGGGCTTGGCATGGTTGTTGTGCGTAATTCAACGCATTACGGCATTGCGGGATATTACGCGAGTATGGCGGTTAAAGCCGGCATGATTGGCATTACCGGCACAAACGCGCGTCCTTCCATCGCGCCGACATTCGGAATCGAGAATATGTTAGGCACAAATCCTCTAACAGTAGGTATGCCGTCAGACGAAGATTTTCCTTTCATACTCGACTGCGCCACTTCGGTTTCACAGCGCGGAAAAATCGAGCATTACGAAAGAATAAATAAAACCATGCCTGAAGGCTGGGTGATCAATGACGACGGCAGCAGCGAGACAAATCCTTCAAAGGCGTTGACAGGACTTACAAAGGGAACGGCGGCTCTTGCGCCGCTCGGAGGCTTGGGGGAGGATACCGCAGGTTACAAGGGCTACGGTTACGCGACAATTGTGGAAATATTGAGCGCCGCTCTCCAGCAGGGACAGTTTTTAAAAGCCTTGAACGGTTTTGACGCAAACGGCGGAAAAATTCCCTATCATTTGGGACATTTTTTCATCGCGATTGATATCAGCGCATTCGTAGAATTGGATAAATTCAAAAAAACAACAGGCGATATTCTGCGTGAATTGCGCGATTCAAAAAAAGCGCCGGGTGAACAGAGAATTTATACAGCAGGCGAAAAAGAATATCTGGCGTTTCTTGATCGTAAGAATACAGGCGTTCCTTTGAACGACAGCCTGATTAAAACAATTAAAACTTTAAAAGAGGAATACAAACTGGATTCTTACGGGTTTGATTTTTAAGGAAGCATATTATGAAAATTGATCTGCAGCTCAATAAATTAGATAGTTTATTTCCCGATTATTTCAGCGAGGAGCAAAAAGCTAAATCAAAAACGATATTTTTAAAATATCTTTCAGCCGAAGCGCATCGTTTCTACGGCGGGAAAATGCAGACAATCCCCAAGTGCGGCATTTACGGACTTAACTGGTTCAATGTCTGGTACACTCCCGGCGTATCAAAGGTTTCAACAACAATCAGGGACAACAACGATGAATCTTTCGCGCTTTCCGGCCGCGGCAATCTAGTCGCTGTTGTTTCAGACTCAACCAGAGTGCTTGGAGACGGCGATTGCACGCCTTCCGGCGGACTGGGTGTAATGGAAGGAAAGGCAATGCTCATGAAATATCTGGGCGGCGTGGACGCGGTGGCTTTGTGCGTAGACTCAAAAGGCGCAGACGGAAAAAACGATCCTAATAAAATAATTGAATTTGTAAAAATGGTTCAGCACAGTTTCGGCGCGATCAATCTGGAAGATATAAGTCAGCCCAATTGCTTTAAAGTGTTAGACGATCTTCGCGAAACCTGCGATATTCCTGTCTGGCACGATGACGCGCAGGGGACAGCTTGCGTTACTCTCGCAGGACTCATCAACGCGCTGAAACTTGCAGATAAAAAAATCGGCAATGCAAAAATTGTACTGCTTGGCGCGGGAGCTTCCAACACCACAGTTGCGCGGTTAATTATTGCCGATGGCGGCGATCCTTCAAAGATAATAATGTTTGATACGAAGGGAGGACTTCATTTAGACAGGGAAGACATTAAAAACGATAAACGCAATTACCGCAAATGGGAACTCTGCGAAAAAACCAACCCTAAAAAAATAAACGCTATTAATGAAGCGTTAAAAGGCGCCGATGTACTGATTGCGCTTTCGAGTCCCGGTCCCGATACCGTTAAGCGCGAATGGATCCGCGGCATGGCGGATAAGGCAATCGTTTTTGCCTGCGCAAATCCTGTGCCCGAGATATGGCCTTATGCCGCAAAAGAAGAGGGCGCTTTTATTGTTGCGACAGGACGCGGAGATTTTCCAAATCAGGTGAATAACTCGGTTTGTTTCCCCGGTCTTCTTAAAGGCGCGCTTCTTGTACGCGCAAAAAAAATCACTGACGGCATGGCGATTCGCTGCGCTCATTCCATTGCCGATTTTTCCGAAAAGCGCGGCATTAATCCCGACAACATCATCGCCAATATGGATGAGACAGAAGTTTTCGCCCGCGAGGCAGCCGACGTTGCCATGCAGGCAATAAGCGAAGGCGTCGCCCGCATTAAATATTCATGGGATGATGTTTACAAACACGCAAAAGCGGACATTGCCGCTGCCCGCTCCATTCTGGAAGGATTAAAAAGACTGGGTCACATCATTGAGCCGCCCGCGGAATTGATGGAAATCGCGCTAAGTAAAGCGATTGCCGAGGTAACAGGGCAGCAGTGACGCGCAATGAAAAATAAACAGCTTTATATTTGTTTAAGATAGTGTTAAAATGATTCAAGGAGTATCAATAATGAAAGAATATAAATTAATATGCTTGGCTGTGTTTGCAGTATTAATCGGACTTATTGTATTTGGCTGCGCCGGAACTCAAAATTCTGTATTTACAGGCGATGTTATAACCTCAAACGAAAGAGGAAAAAATGATGATGGTTATGATTATGAATTCTGGAGAAGCAATAATAATATTACTGGAAAAATGACTCTTGGAGACGGCGGCGCTTTCAGCTGTCAGTGGAGCAGCGGCGGCAATATTTTATTCAGAACCGGTAAAAGATACAACACAAATGAATCTCATTCTGCGCACGGAAATTTTACGATTAAATACAGCGCAAGATATAATCCCGGAGATTCGGGAATTTCTTATCTGAGCGTTTACGGCTGGACGAGAAATCCGTTAATAGAATATTACATAGTGGAAAATTACGCCGGAACTTATCATCCCGGTTCTTCCGGCGTTAAGAAAGGCTCTTTCACAATTGAAGGCGAAGGAACGTATGATGTATACACCCGCGATATGTATCAGCAGCCTGCCATCGCCGGTTCAGGCAGATATGATTTTATTCAATATATAAGCGTTCGTACATCAAAGCGATCAAGCGGAACCATCTCCGTAAGCAGACATTTTCAGGAATGGGAAAAACTCGGACTTAATATGTCAGGCGGATTATACGAAGTAATGATGAAAGTAGAAGGATACAACAACAGCGGCTCCGCTCAAATAACAGAGAATGAACTAATTGTGAATTGACATCAGGTAAAATTCAATCCGCCTGCCATACCGCCGACTTGGCTGCTGATGGCTTCTTTAACTCTTGTCATGCCGTCTGTAAATGCCGCCATGATCAAGTCTTGAAGCATTTCCGCGTCGCTGCCTTCCATGGCTTGCGGTGAAATATGAACTGAAAGCAGTTCCAGTTTTCCGTTAATTTCAATTTCAACAAGACCGCCGCCTGCGGCTCCTGTTACGGTAATATCCGCAAGTTTATCCTGAAAGCCGCTCATCTGTTCTTGAATTTTTTGCGCGTTTTTTAGAATGTCGAATGGATTTATATTCATAATTGCTCCGTTTTAATCAACAACTGTTCCCGGGATTTTTGAAAGCAAATTTTCAACCTGCGGCGGATTTACCGCCTCTTCGCGGTTTTTACGCACGCTATCCCACATCGGAACATCGGTGTCCGCCGCGTCGTCTGCGGTTGTGTTCACCGCGATTCTGCGCTGAAACGCGTCTACCAGAGAACGCTCTTCGCTTTGATTCGCGGCAGGCGTTTCGGTTCGCGGTTTAACGCTTGGTGACTGCGCTGAAACGTTTGCGCTGACCGTAAAGCAGCCGCGAGCGTTATCCAGCGCCTCTTTAAGTTCAGGCGGAGAAACCCATTTATTAAGCCATGTTAATTTTGAAACCGCGGCTTCAAGTTCAAAGCGCGGAGATATCGAGTAACGGATGATATTGCGGTAGCATTCAAGCAGAATATCCAGCGCCTGTTCAAGACGAATGGAATCGTATGTTTCAAGCGCTTTTTTGGAAAATTGCGCGGGGTTGTAACCAAGAATGGATTCCCTTGTGACGCCGTTTTTAAGAAGCAGGAGACTGCGGTAAAATCCCGCAAGATCGATAACGAACTGTTCAAGAGCGACGCCGCTGTTTAAGATTTCATCCGTCAGCGCGAAAGCGGCGGACGCGTCATTTTCGGCGCAAGCCTGCGCAAGCGCGTTTAGTTTTTCAAGACCTGTTATGCCCAATTTTTCGCGGATTAAACCGCTGCGGATACTGCCGTTGGAAAATGAGGCAATTTGATCAAAAAGCATAAACGCTTCGCGCATACTGCCTGTTGATTCCCTCGCAATCCAGAACAACGCTTCATCTTCGGCTTCAATTTCTTTATCTGCGCAGACTTTTTTTAAGATCGCTTGAATTGTCTCGATTGGTATCAATCTGAAATTAAACTGCTGGCAGCGGCTTTGAATTGTCGCAGGCACTTTGTGCAATTCCGTTGTCGCGAAAATAAAAACTATGTAGGGCGGCGGCTCTTCTATGGTTTTTAAAAGCGCGTTAAACGCTTCTTTGGAGAGCATGTGTACTTCATCGATTATATAAACTTTATATCTGCTTGCCTGAGGAGGAAAAAGAACCTCATCCTTGATTTGGCGTATATCATCTATTCCTCTGTTGGAAGCTCCGTCAATTTCGATCACATCCATGCTTGCGCCCTGACTTATCATGCGGCAGTTATCGCATATATTTTCATTATCTCCTGCGCAAGGTCCGGCTTCCGTGCCTTTTTCGCAGTTGAGCGAACGCGCTAAAATTCTTGCCGCGCTGGTTTTCCCGCAGCCTCTGGGTCCTGAAAAAAGATAAGCATGGGCGATCTGCCCGTTTACAAGTGAATTTTTTATTGTGGAAACGACAAATTCCTGTCCGGCTAATTCATCAAAAGTTTTTGGTCTGTATTTGGAAGCGGTAACTTCGTACCCTGAAACTGCCATACTCACAGCATAACATTTAATTTATTTATAGAAAAGCCTGCGTCAGGAGCTCCGCGGCGCAGCAGACATCCGCTTACCGTTGCTTCCTTCCGAACCTGGCGGGGTTGGGCGGCGGCAGCTCGCACGGTTCCTGACGCAGACAGTTAATGTTATTACACTGAATTGTCTTGGTCAAGCATCGCGGTAATAAAGATTTTTTTAATGTTTAAACAGTTTGTTTACTTCTTTCCCGTAGATTTCCATAATCTTGTGGCGCAGAAGTTCGCCTTTGCCTGATAATTCCTTTCCGGGTTCGAAGGGTCTTGCGGAGAGAGTAAATTTATAAATTTTCTCGTATGACTTAAAACCGTTTTTGGAACTTACATATTCTGAAATTTCTCTTGATATAAGCTCGTTAATCTCAGGCTGTTGAAGTAAAAGCTCGTAATCGACAATCGGAATCGATATCTCTTCCGCAAAATCCATAATTGCCTGTTGTACCGGAATAACAAGAGCGGCAAGATATTTTTGATCCTGTCCCATTACCATGCACTGCTGAATATATGAGCTTTCTCTTAATTTACATTCTATCGGAACAGGCTCTACATTTTCGCCGCCGCGCAGAACGATGGTGTCTTTTTCCCTGCCCGTTATGCGCAATTCATTGTTATGCGTAAGCATGCCGATGTCGCCTGTGTTGAACCAGCCTTCCGCGTCCAGAACGGCTGCGGTCTGTTCGGGTTTTTGATAGTAACCTTTCATTACCTGATCGCCTTTTACAAAAATAATTCCGTTTCGTCCGGGAGGCATTTCTCTGCCTTTCTTGTCGATTATTTTTACCTTTGTTCCAGGCAGCACCTGTCCTATTGTTCCTCTGCGCGAGCGTTTGTATTGACGCACGGAAACCAAAGGAGCTGTCTCTGTCAGTCCGTATCCTTCCTGAAGCCTTATGCCAATCGAGTTAAAAAATAAATCGGCTTTTGCCGGAAGGGATCCGCCACCTGAAATTCCGGCTTTGAAACGTCCGCCGAAAACGTGTTTTATCCGTCTGTAAATTGTCACATAAAAAAGTCCGCGTATGGGAAGAAGCAGAAGCCAGGGAAAGAATCCCATTACGGAATCCAGAGCGCGGAAACGTCCGTGAAAATCCGGCAAAAGATGGAATGTTAAATCTTTAAAATGAGTGAACATCATTGATATGGCGACCGTAAGATCGAATAATTTTTTTACAAGAGCTCCTTGAGCTTTAACCTTTCGGTTGATGCCGTCCATGATCGCTTCCCAAACGCGCGGCACGCTGACCATCCAATTGGGACGAATTGCCAGCATATCTTCCATTAAAATAGACCCTATCGGTTTTGAGTAGGCAATGCTGGTTGTGTAATTGAATATCGCGTATTCCATGAGACGCTCGTACACATGCCAGACAGGCAGCATGGAAAGCCAGATGTCGCCGGGTTTCAATTCAAAAAATAAATTAAAATGCTGAAGCTGATAAAGAAAATTTCTGTGTAAAAGCATTACGCCTTTCGGTTCGCCCGTAGTCCCGGAAGTAAAAATGATTGTGGCAAGTTCTTCACTTTCGCCTTTTTCCATTTCGGCTTCCGTGCTGCCTACATGCAGGTTTTCGCGTTTCTTTCCTATTGCGGCAAGGCTGTCAAAATATAATATTTTTACGCCCTGACTTTCGGCGCTGTGTTCAACTTCGCTGTCTACAGGATCAAATGAAACCAGCGTTTTTAATGTAGGGATATCCGATTTACATGAAAGTATCTTTTCAACCTGTTTTTGATTCTCCGCGAAAACAACCGCGCATTCAGTAAAACTCAATATATAAGTAAGTTCCTGAGTTGTAATGTCGCACCCGCGCGGAACGTCAACCGCTCCCACGGACATTATTCCAAAATCGGTTACCATCCATTCCTGACGGTTATCGGCAATTAATCCGACTCTGTCGCCTCGTTTTACGCCTAACTCGATAAGACCGGAAGCAATATAACACATGTCTTCAAAAAACTGCCTGTAAGTAACCGGTCTGTATTTTCCATCTTTATCTTTATAATATTGAATAACAAAGTCGGGGCTTTCATTGGCTCTAGCCCTCAACATTAATGGTAATGTTCTTTCCATCTCGTATCTCCAACTTGACATTTTCTCTAAATTTGTCATTATTATAATTATTTGTCAATGCCTTGTTTCATAAAAACGGGAATTTTTATTATTTTTAAGTTATAATCTATAATATGATTAAAACTATAATAAAATTATTACACATTCGGGAGAGCAATTATGCGTAATTTCGGAAAAATTATATTGATATTTATTATTACAATGATGTTTTCAGCTAACTCTGCGTTTTCGCTGGATGTTGACTTGGATCTTGACGATCTTCAGCAAACCGCAAACAAATTTGTAGATTCTATGGCTATTTCGCTTCCTTTTAATTCGACTATGGGTTTAAATTGGTCGGATGCTTATATAGGTCAGCTCTTTGCCGTACCGCCTCATTTGGGCGTAGGAATAACGGCAGGATTTACGACCATGGAATTTGGCGCGGTTAATAAAATGCTTGAAAGATTCAATGTTTCGCTGCCTGCCGGATTTAACTGGGGCGGTTTCCCGCTTCCCGGTTACACAGCGGAATTAAGAATAGGAGGGATTGTTCTTCCTTTTGATCTGGGAGTCAAATTCGGTGTTTTGGATTTGAAAGAAGATTTTTGGGATACAATTAAATTAGGCGATATTGATTTTTCGATGAATTACCTTCTTATCGGCGGCGATCTTCGTTACGCGCTTTTAGGTAAGAAGAAAAAATCCATTATAAAAATTGCTATAGGCGTTGGTTTTAATTACATGAGAGGGGGATTATCATTACCTGTGCCTGATATATCGCTCGATTTTGGCAGCGCAAACCCGCTTGAAATATCTGATTCATATTTAAATCTTTTATGGGAAACGAAATCGCTTGATTTTAAAGCGCAGGCTTCATTCAGTCTCGCTTTTATAACTCCATATGTCGGACTCGGCGTGTCTCACGCATGGTCAAGCGCCGGATACGGGTTATTTGCAAAAGAAGATATACAGGTAAATAATAACGATATTACCACCACAATAATAAATGAATTACAAACACAGGGTCTTACAAGCATTACATCAAAAGGTCTTGTTTACAGAAGCGATGTGAACGGATGGAGCTTCAGAGCTTATGCCGGGTTCTCCATCAATGTACCCTTTGTCAGATTTGACCTAACTGCAATGTATGACTTTTTAAGTCAAAATTACGGCGCTACATTCGGAACAAGATTCCAATTATAAAAAAACCCCCCGGGAAAAGGAGGTGAGGAAACCCGGGGAGCCGCTGACATACGCAGCTGTAATAATGAGATGCCTGATTGTGTAGATGATTATTGATATCAATAACTGCAGATTTCATCTAAACCGTATCATCAGTTACTACTAACATAGTAATAATCCCGTATATGGTCAAGCTATTTATTGCTCAATTGCGCTGTTTATGACATAATACATATTATGAACCCTAAAAATAAATACTTTCATTCCGGCCGCTATGTCTTATTCTTGATGGTTTTTATCTGCATTGTTGTCGCCGCCGCAGTGTTGAAAATCGCTTCTACCGTTATTTTGCCCTTTACAATCGCAATACTGCTCGCCTTTGTGATGTTCCCGCTGATTTTAGGGCTGGATAAAATTCGCTGTCCGCGTATTTTGTCGATTCTTTTGGTTGTTGTGATTATTATCACCGGTATGTACCTTTTTGGAATAGTTTTATTTACATCCGGGAAGATGATAGTTGAGCAGCTTCCCGAGAAATACGGACCGCGTTTTGGAGATGTATACAAATGGATAGCTACACTATTTGATCTTCCGAACGATGAAGAATTAAGTTTCTGGCAAAATTTATGGGGGCAGGAGGGAATACGCTCTTTTGTCCGTGATTTTACAATTTCCTTTTCCAACAGCTCTGTTAAATTCGCTTCCAGCGCTGTTTTAGTAGTTTTATTTGTAGTGTTTATTTTATTAGAAGCCAACTTTTTCAGAGAAAAACTTACTGCGGCTTTTGAGGATCGCCTTGGACGCATCGACAGTATGGGAAACGAAATCATCTCCAAAATTTCGCGTTATCTGACGGCAAAGTTTTTTATATCGCTTGCCAACGGCGTAATTTTTGCCGTTGCTTTTCACTTTATAGGACTTGAATTCGCGATTGTCTGGGGCATCATTCAATTTTTATTAAACTTCATTCCAACGCTTGGCAGTATTGCTGCCGGCGTCGGCATTTCGCTTTTTGCGCTGGTTCAGTTTTGGCCTGAACCCGGTCCTGTTATATTAATTGTCGTGATAATTCTAGCCGTAAATTTGCTTTGTAATATTCTTGATCCGAAAATTATCGGCGATAATGTCGGGATTTCACCGCTGATCATTCTTGTTTCGTTGTCAATATGGGGTTATATCTGGGGATTCGCCGGGATGCTCATTGCGGTTCCAATGACTGTTATCATCAAAATTGTCTGCGAAAATATCCCGATAATGGAACCGGTTTCAATTTTGATAGGATCTAAAAAATCTGTCCTTGCGAAGAAAGCGGGCGATGAGAAATCAGAAACACAACCATGAGCGATTTATCACCGCATGTTACCTGTTTCCCTGATTTTGTCCCCTTAGATATAAATTTAAAGGATGCGCTGCATCCGCGTCTTTCATTAACCGCGGACGGCGTGTCAGAGTTTTCATTTTCCGGTTTATATCTTTTCAGAAACAGATACAATTACCGCATTTCACGCGACGGTAAAGAAGGCGGTTTTATTATTTCCGGAACTCAACCCGACGGCGCTGAAAATAAAAAAAAGTTTTTTATGACGCCTTGCTCTGCGCCGGGAGAAGACACTCTTATTTCACTGTTCGTTTCTCATAATTATTGGAAAAATATATCCGAGACGATTTTACATTCCGATGAAGAAAAATATGAAAAACTGGGAATTATTTTTTCGGAAGACAGGGATAATTTTGATTATCTTTATCTGCGTTCTGAATTGGCTGAATTGGCGGGAAAAAAATTTCATAAAAAGAAAAATCATGTTAATAATTTTTTATCGGCGTATCCTGATCATGAGCAAAAAACGCTGAACAGCGGATTAATTCCTGACGCTGTAGAAATTTTAGAACGCTGGCGGCTTGATTCAATACAAAGGAACGGAGATGAAGGCGATTATAAAGCGACAAAAGAAGCGCTTGATCTGTTTGATTATCTTGCATTAAAAGGATCGATTTTTTATATTGATAATAAGCCTGCTGCTTTTTGCCTTGGTGAAAGTCTCGCGAGAGGCAGAATGTTCGTAACTCATTTTGAAAAAGCCATTGACGAATACAGGGGAATATACCAATATGTAAATCAATTTTTCGCAAAATCACTTCCAAACTTTTTTACGTTTATTAACCGCGAACAAGACCTTGGAAACGAAGGGATGCGTCAGGCAAAAATGACTTACCGTCCCTGTGATTTTGTGAAGAAGTACAAAGGAATAAAAAAATGATGTATTTAACCGGCTTTCACGCAATCGAAGAAAGAATAAAATCCGGCAATCCATGCGGTCCGCTTCTTGTCGCAAAGGCGGGACCTCGTGCGAAAGAAATTGTAACACTCGCGGTTAATAATAAAATCCGTCTTGAAAGAACCGGCACTTTCGAACTGGACGGCATCGCGCCCGACAACCGAGGCATTGCTCTGCATGTTGATGATGACAGCGGCAAAGCCGATATTACTCTTGATTCATTTATTTCCGGTCTTGGAGAAAGAAAAAACGCGCTTGTCCTTGTCCTTGACGAGATTACGGATCCTCACAATTACGGGGCGATACTTCGCTGCTGCGATCAGTTTGCGGTTGATTTGGTTGTCAGCCGCAATCGCCGTAACGCGAAACATGCCGCGATAATTTCACAGACATCTGCAGGCGCAGTCTCTTGGGTCGCTCAGGCGGAGACGCCGAATCTTGTCCGCGGGTGCGAAGACCTAAAGGAAGCGGGATTTTGGATTTACGGCGCTGATATGGAAGGCGAGCCTGTTTATGAAAAAGATCTAAGCGGCAGAACGGCTTTAATTCTCGGCGGCGAAGGCACAGGCATTTCACGGCTTCTGCGCGAAACATGCGACGGTTTTATCGGAATACCTTCTTCAGGGCGAATTGATTCATTAAATGTTTCCGTGGCGGCTGGAATTTTATTATATGAAGTAAGACGTCAGCGCGCGTAACAATATACGCAGTCCGCTTTACAGGTTTTATATGCGCCTATATCTATGCTTTTGCAGCACAAACAGTTCGGACGCTGGTTTTTATCTTTTTCTTCGCTCTCCGCGCCGCAGATATTTTTTATTAACGCTGCGTCAATGCAGGCGCCGCCGCGTATTCCAAGCATAGACAGGTTTTCGTTTTCGGCGCAGCTTTGAATTTCCATGCCGGCGGATTGTGCGCTTTCTTTGATATCCGATAAAACTCCGCTAAGGCTTTCAATGCTCATATCCAATAGTTTTAATTTTCCTTCTCTTTCAAGTTCATTAAACCGCTTTTCCGCTTTCGCGTATTTATCGTAGATACTGATAATTACTCTTTGCGCCGCTCCTTCTAAATTTTGCGCAAGCGCGGAAAAATTACGCTTGTGAAAATCATTATCGGTAATGCTTGTTAAAATGATTGGATCATAGCGCCATATCACCTTTTCTTTTCCTATTTTTTGCGACAAGCTTTTCATTGATTCAATTACATCAGCCGCAGGCGCTTGATTCGGCTCAAGCAAAGAAGGGTATCCCGTTAATGAAACCATCACATAAAAAGGAAAACCTTTTTGAATGAATATATCCGCATTTGCAAGAATCTGTTCAGGATCCCTCGTCCAAAAAACAAAAATATCCACATCATCACGAACCAGCGAAACGCATTTAATCTGTTTTGGATTATATGGGTTCGCAACATCAACAAAACCTCTGTTAAAACACTCCATGAACCAGTCAAATTGAAATCTTGGAATATCACAGCGGCGGGATATACTGATAATCATAGACCATTTTACATGCTTGACATAATTCAGTCAATTTTGTAGATTGAATACCTACGGGGCTGTAGCTCAGTTGGCTAGAGCGCTTGAATGGCATTCAAGAGGTCAGGGGTTCAATTCCCCTTAGCTCCAAGAAAAATTATCACAAAGGCAAAAAATAGTCTGTAACAGAAAAATATAAATGACTCTATAAAAGTTGCGAGAGCAAAGGGGTGGAAAGCAATTCCCCTTAGCTCCATATTATGTTGATTGGGAAGATAAACCCTATTTTTTATTAACATATTGATGGCTTTGTTGCGAAGATTGAAGGTTATAATTTTTCATACTAAACCAAAACAAAAAAGCCGATTCGACATTTAGCCGAACCGGCTTTTAAATGTGCATTACACTTCCGAGATTACTGAAGCAATGAGAGGACTGACATTGCTTTTTGATTAGCCTGTGCCAGCATTGCAGTGCCTGCCTGGCTGAGGATTTGATCTCTTACGAAACTAACCATCTGTTTTGCCATGTCTGTATCTCTTATTCTGGATTCAGCCGCTTGTGTGTTTTCGGCGCCTATATCAAGACCGCGAACTGTGTGTTCCAAACGATTTTGATACGCTCCCAAATCCGCTCTTTGTTTATTGACTTTTTTCAGCGCGGCGTCAATTGTGCCGATTGTTCTGTTCGCGTCATCGGGACTCTCCAAATTGATGAATGTTTCATCCATGTTTCGAATACCGAGACCTTTTGATGTCATTGTGCCGATGTAAACCTGTGTTCTTTGATCCATGTTTGCGCCTATATGCAGCCACATTGAACCTGTTACAAAATTCTCGCCTGAGCTGCGGGCGAAGCGTCCTGTCAACATGTTCATTCCATTAAACTGCGCATGACTTGAAATCCGGTCGAGTTCATCGACAAGAGCGGAAACCTCAACCTGAATGTACATTCGGTCTTCATCGCTGTAAATGCCGTTCGAAGCCTGAACCGCCAGCTCTCTTAAACGCTGCAGGATATCCTGCGATTCCTGAAGGTAGCCTTCAGCGGTTTGAATAAAAGAGATGCCGTTCATTGCGTTAGTTGAAGCCTGATTAAGACCGCGAATCTGCGCGCGCATTTTTTCCGAAACCGCAAGACCGGATGCATCGTCGCCGGCTCTGTTGATCCGGAGACCCGAGGAAAGCTTTTCCATTCCTTTGTTGAGGTAATTCTGGGTTACATTGAGTGATCTGTCAGCGAACATTGCGCTGAGATTGTGATTGATGATCATATCATCCTCCTTGACTTACTGCAGAAGCATCCATGCTTCTGTTTGACATTGTTTCCTAAAGTACAGTACCTTATATAAACATTATCGATAGTTGAGGGAAAAACTTTAGAAAAAAGATTATGAATAGTGAATATTTTTTATTATTAACTTGTATTATATTAATACTATTTGTAGTATAATTTCGATATGTACCATCCCAAAATGACGGATTTTGACAATCGCTTAAAAAGGCTTTTTGATGAAGTTGATGACCATATCGAAGACATTTATGGAGATAAATTCCTTCTTAATCCTGTACGTCCAAAAAGAGGGGAAACTGCTAATCCTGAGGCGGACGGTCTTTTTAATGTTGGCGCTAATTTTACGCCCGGTTTTGCTTCGGAACTCGGACGCGGTTATTTAATAAATGTAGCGATTTCTACCTTGGAAAAAGTTGATGAAAATGTACGCCGTGAAATTTACGATGCCGCGACGGCTAAAGTAGAGGAGTTATTACCGATTTATTTTCCCGAACGTGAACTTATTGTCAGGCGCGACGGGAATCAGTTTAAAATTCAAGGTGATTTCAGTTTAGGCGACGCTTAAAGCGAAAAATATTTTATTCGTGCTGAGGTTAAACTTTAACTCTGCCTCTAAAACTGCGCGATAAGGTCAGTTTATCAATATACTCGATGTTTCCTCCAACAGGCATTCCGGACGCAAGACGCGTTATCTCTACAGGATAGTCTTTCAGTGTTTTTTGCAAATAAAGCGCGGTTGTATCGCCTTCAACTGTGGGATTTAAGGCAAGTATAAGTTCTTTTACTTCATCCGATTGTAATCTGCCGATTAATTTATCTATGGAAAGATTCGCGGGGCTTATGCCTTCCAGCGGAGCGATTAATCCGCCGAGAACGTGATACAAGCCTTTGAATTCGCGTCCTTCTTCTATTATGCGCAAATCCTGCGCTGATTCTATTATGCAGATAACAGATTTATCGCGCTGAGGATCGGAACAGATATAACAAGGATCGGTTTCGGTAAAACCGCCGCAGGTACCGCATTTTTTTATCGCCTGATGAAGTCCCATCAATTCTTTCGCAAGCGTTTGAGCTAAAGCCGGGCTTGTATCCAAAATGTGATATGTAATTCGTCCTGCGCTTTTTTTACCAATCCCGGGTAATTTTGAAAATAATGTTACCAGTCTGTCGATAGCAGTATGACTCATTAATGGAATGTCCCCCACGAATTTCCTATTTCTGCGCTTACACGTAACGGAATGCATAACGATACAGCTTTCTCCATTTCCGCTTTAATCAATTTTACTGTTTCTTCGGCTTCATTTTCAGGACATTCAAGAATCAATTCATCATGCACCTGGAGTAAAAGTTTCGCGGAACTTTTTTCTTTTGTCAGCCGCTTGTCGAGATTCAGCATTGCGGTTTTTACAATGTCCGCGGCTGAACCTTGAATCGGCGTATTAACCGCAATGCGTTCAGCCGCCGATTTTTCGGTTTTGTTACGCGAATTTATCGTGGGAATATAACGGCGTCTGCCGGATAATGTCGTAACATAACCCTGCTGTTCCGTTTTTTTTATTGTATTTTCGATAAATTGGCGGACGCCTGAGTATGTATTAAAATAAGCCGTTATAAAATTCTGCGCTTCCGTTCGGTTTATGTTCAGCTCATTCGCAAGCCGAAACGCGCTCATGCCGTAAATTACACCGAAGTTGATTGTTTTTGCCATGCGCCGTTGTTCCGTTTTGACATTGCTTTCATCAGTTCCGAAAATCAACGCGGCAGTGCGGATATGAACATCCTTTCCGCTTTCAAACGAAGATATTAAATTTTCATCTCTTGAAAGGTGAGCAAGCACGACAAGCTCTATCTGGCTGTAATCCGCGGATATTAAAACGCATCCTTGTTTCGCGATAAATGCTTCGCGGATTCGCCTTCCTTCTTCGGCGCGGATTGGAATGTTCTGCATATTCGGCTCCCTGCTGGAAAGCCTGCCTGTCGCGGTTCCTGTCTGCACAAAATTTGTGTGGATTCTCTGTTCGCTGTCCGCCATGTCGGCTAATGTATCAACATAGGTTGATTTTAATTTCGACAGAGTGCGATGCCGGAGGATGAGAGCCGGAACAGGATCCTCACGCGCAAGTTCTTCAAGAGCTGCCGCGTCTGTAGAGTAGCCTGTTTTTGTTTTCTTGCCGGGAGTAAGTTTACGCTCGACAAAAAGCACTTCCTGAAGCTGCTTAGTGCTTGCAAGGTTAAACTCGTGTCCTACAGTTTTCCATGTTTCGGATTGTATCTGATCTAGCTCTGCTGCAAGTTCTTTGCCGTAATCGGTAAGCGCCTTAGGTTCAATTTTAATACCTTCGCCTTCCATTTCGGCAAGAATCGGAAGCAGAGGCATTTCAAGATTTTCAAAAAGATTTAACGCGTCAATTCTTTTCAGCATAGGTTCAAGATAGTGTTTTAATCTGACGCAAAAATCAGCGTCTTCCCCGGAATAGCGCGTGGCGGTTTCAAGAGAGACAGCATCAAAGTTCGCTCCCTTAGGAACAATGTCCATATACTTGATCGGAGAACAGTCAAAGACGTAAGTGACAAGCGAATCAAGAGAGTAATTATTACGCTCTGGGTCTGCAAGCCATGACGCCACCATGGTGTCCCATATTTTGCATCGCCAGCGATCAACGCTCCAGCCGCGGCTGACTTTGTAATCAAACTTTGCGTTATGCGCTGCGATTGTCATTTCTTCATCTGCAAAAAGCGGAGAAAGGAGAGAACGGACTTTATCAGGATCAAGGAACGCGGAATTTTTTTCGCTGTCTTCTGAACCAACTCCGTGAGGCGCAACAGGAATATAAAAACCTTCCTTCGGTTTTAAAGCGAGTGAAATGCCGATAGGACGCGAATTCCACGCGTCAAGAGAATCTGTTTCAAAATCAAGCGCGGCGAATTTTTGTTTTTTCGCCTGTTCAATAAGTGATTTTAATTCATCAAGATCGAGAACTGTTTTATAAACGCCGTCGCCCAGCAGCGAAGAATCAGCCGCGCCGAAAGCCGCTTCTTCACGCAGGGAGGCGTTTTCATTTACCGCAGGTTCGCTGTCGTCCGGCTTTGAGCCGCCTGTCTGTTCGTGATAATTCGCCACGTTTTTTGCGCCGCTTTCTTCGGCGGCAGTCTGCGGTGAAGAACTTGCGCTTGCATTTGGGTCAAGCAGTTTCGCGCTCTGCCTGATGCCTTCGCGCATTAAAACGCCTGCGCCTGCGCTGCGGTTAAGCTCTTCAATTGAAAGATCATCAATGGAAGAAATTGATATTTCAACATCGTCTCTAAGGCGAATGAGCGACTGAGAAAAATAAGCGCTTTCTTTTCCTTCATAAATTTTTCTTCCTGTGGAACCTTCGATTGCCGCGATATTTTTATAAATATTATCAAGAGTTCCGTAACGCGCCATCAGTTTTACCGCGATTTTTTCGCCTATTCCCTTTACGCCCGGAACATTGTCGGAACTGTCTCCGACAAGTGAAAGCATATCTAAAACTCCCGCGGGTTCTACGCCCCATTCGGCTTTTACTTCATCAGGTCCGACCAAATCCCAAACAGGACCGGAGCTTGTAGGAATCGCTTCGCTTCTGTTAATTTTCGCGGGACGAAGTTCGAAAGTACCGCCGCCTACGAGCTGGAGCAGGTCTTTGTCAGACGAAAGAATGTAACATTGACGATTTTCGCTTTTGCATTTTTCGGCTAGAGTGGCGATGATATCATCCGCTTCGAAACCCTCGGCTTTCAAACATCGAATGCCGAGCGCGGTTAAAAATTCTTCAACTAACGGAACCTGTTCATGCAAATCCTCAGGCGTTTTTTGCCTGTTTGCTTTATATTCACTGTACATTTGATGCCGGAATGTCGGAGAGCGCGAATCAAAAATCGCCGCAAGGCGCAGAGGTTTTTCGGGTTTACTTAAACGTATTCCCTCGCTGTTCGCAATCGGAGCGCCGTCATTTAAAAGCGATACAATGGTGCGCGAAAATCCGAAAAGAGCGGAAACATTTTTCCCCGAGTTATTGCGCAGCGGACGAGTGAGAAACGCGAAATATGAGCGGTAGATCAAACCGTATGCATCAATTAAATAAAGCGGAGGGAGGGCGTTTTTCATGTTTTACATAGTAGCATGAGTGCATTGCTTTAGCAATGTTATGAACCTTGCAACGGTATGTAATATATGTAATAATTGTCTCATGAGCGATAATTCAGGCGATAAAAAAGACTCGGGCGGACCTTTCTTTCCGTTTGGTCCTAATGGACCGAAAATGCCGGATTTTAAAGGGTTTGGGGGCTTAAAATATCTCCTGATCTACCTTGCGATTCTGCTTGTCGGCATGAGCCTTTTTCATTTCGTGTTTCTAAACAGATTGAATCCCGCAATTGATTTTTCTGAATTTAAATCCAGGATTGTTTCAGGCGAGATCAAGCGCGTTGAATTAACAGATTCCTATTTTACAGGTTATACGAATCCTAACGCAAGGAGTTCTTCCAGAGCAAATACGGCGCGCGCTTACTCAGGAGCGCAGGACAGAATGTACCGCACTGTAACAATATGGGATCCTGAATTTATTAAATTGCTGGACGAGAAAAACGTTTCTTACGGCGCGGTTTCACGCGAAGGAAACGCGGTTTTAAGTTTTATTTTCAGCTGGGTGCTGCCGATTGCTTTCTTTATTTTTATCTGGCGTTTTGTTTTTAAACGGATAGGAAATATGGGCGGCAATGTTCTTTCGATCGGGCAGAACCGCGCGGTAATTGTCGCGGAAGGCGATATTGTTACGCGATTTAGCGATGTCGCCGGCGTTGACGAAGCAAAAGAAGAATTGGTTGAAGTTGTGGACTTTTTAAAGAGTCCGCAGAAATACAAAGAAATTGGCGGAAAAATTCCCAAAGGCGTATTATTGGTCGGTCCTCCCGGAACAGGCAAAACTCTTCTGGCGCGGGCTGTAGCCGGCGAAGCGGGAGTTTCATTCTTTCGCATGAGCGGAGCCGACTTTGTGGAAATGTTTGTCGGCGTCGGAGCTGCGCGTGTTCGCGATCTGTTCAAACAGGCAAGAAGCAAAGCGCCGTGCATTGTTTTTATCGATGAGTTAGACGCAATCGGAAAGAGCCGAATCAACAGCATATCGGGCGGCAACGACGAGCGCGAACAGACTTTAAATCAGCTTCTTGTTGAAATGGACGGTTTCGACGGCACAAGCGGTCTTATCATTCTTGCCGCCACAAACAGACCCGATGTTTTGGATCCCGCGCTGCTTCGTCCCGGTAGATTTGACAGGCAGGTATTGGTTGACAGACCCGATCTCAAGGGCAGAGAAGCGATTTTAAAAATCCATTCCAAATCCGTAATCCGCGATCCAGCTCTTGATCTTGAAGCAGTCGCGCGCGTAACATCAGGTTTTTCAGGCGCGGATTTGGCGAACATTGTAAACGAAGCCGCGCTTTTGGCGGTAAGAGCCGGACGCAAAATGGTAACTCAGCGCGATTTTGATGAAGCGATAGAAAAAACCATTGCCGGTCTTCAGAAAAAAACAAGAGTGCTTAAAGAAAAAGAAAGAAAACTCACCGCCTACCACGAAGCGGGTCACGCAATAATCGCTGCCTTTACACCTAACGCTGATCCTGTGCAAAAAATATCGATAATTCCGCGCGGCTATGCCCTCGGCTATACATTACAGCTGCCTCTGGAAGATCGTTATACGGTAACAAGATCGGATCTTCTCGGCAGAATTGACATCCTTCTTGGCGGACGCATTGCAGAAGAAATGATCTCGGGCGAATATTCAACAGGCGCCGCTAACGATTTAACCAAAGCCACAGACATTGCCCGCAAAATGATCACCGATTACGGAATGAGCGAGCGTTTCCGCAACGTGGCGCTGACATCTCGCGGCATGAGCATGACAGGACAGGAACAGCAGGAACCGTCTTTCCACCGAGAATACGCCGAGAGCACACAGCAGTATGTAGATGAAGAAATAGCCCGCATAATAGAAACCGAATACGCGAAATCTAGAGTCATACTGGTTGAAAAAATGGAGATTCTCCACAATGTCTCAAATGCGCTTTTAGAGAAAGAAACCTTGGACGATAAAGAATTTAAATCGTTAATCGGAGAAGGGATTTCGATAGAGGTGTAGAGATGTTTGATTTTACTTTTTCCCGCCGGTTAGATACTGCTGAGTAAGTTCTGTGACCATTTTTTGGAGTGAGTCGTTAAAGTCTTTTACATAAACCATCGCTTCATTGTTTGCCGAACCTTCGGGCAGAAAAAATTGATAAGGTTCCGCGTTTAAAGCGACTGATAATTTTGCCATTGTTTTTGCCGAGACTCCTTTTTTACAGTTTTCGATATCGTTTATAAAGTTATGCGTAAGACCTGTGCTCTGTGAAAGACTCAGCTGCGACATATTGTGAAGCGCTCTAAGACGTTTCATATTAATACTAATCAATTTGTAAATATATAATTCATTTATTTCCGTTTTCTTAGCCATTACTACATTTTCATTTTTTTTAGAGTTATTTGCAAATATCCTATGGCAGATAAATTGTCGCTGACAGAATTAATGTTTTTTAATTTTATTATTCTTAATATCTTTCTAACGGCAGTCCGTTTAATAATATCACTTCGGGGCGGTATTCAAAATGCATAGTGTCGAACATCGGCCATTTTCCGCCCCAGATAAAACCGTAGACCTCAAACGCTTTAATTACGGATTCAGGCGGATGATATCTTTCGTTATACGAAACATTGTACCAGTCGTTTCTGTACTGTGAAGTCCAAAGCCAGTATGTTTGTTTGTTTCCCATGTTACGCGGCAGAAGATCTACGGCTAATCCGTATGAATGAAAAGATCGCGATTGAGTTTCCGCGATGTTGCGCCAGCCGTAGCCTTCGAGATTTCCTAATCCGTTTATCCATGTTTGAACCGCAGGATCATTTTTTGCTATAGTAAATATAAGCGATTCAACTTTTGCTAGTTTATCATGAATTGCATGGTGAACTTTTGTTGATTTTCCAAGAAAGGTGATTCGGACAAGTCTTTTTTCCGTTTCCACCCGATTGGATGCCTGCCAGAGATCGTCAAGAAAAAAAGAGGATCGCCTTGGAGGATTTTGACTTCTGTTCGCAGTCCAGCTGTTATATCTTGTAATTTCTTCAGGCGTAAGTTCCTTCCACGGAGGCAGGTCTGCTGGATAATTATAAAATTGATTTGGTCTGTAATTTTCAATCTGTATGAGCATTTCTTCCGGAAGTATTCTTCCGTTTGCGAAATAGTACCATTTGTTGTTCATAAAAAGAGCCCAGTCGTCATTGCGAAATTCGATTTTTTCAATCCTGTCGGGATAAGCTTGCGCAAGCGATTTTATTATTCTTTCCGCTCTTGTCGGCTGAGGAATGGGAAGCGGCGCTTGAAGCTGTATTTGATCGACAGGGGGTATTTTTTCTGCGGATTTTTGCCTGCCCCCAAAAGCAAAAAGGTTAAACGCGGAAAAAAGAATTAACGCTGCGCTGATTGCGGCTCTTTTCATTTATTTTCTACCATACTATGAAATAATATTTTATTATATTATAATATCAAAATATGGGGAACATACTGAAACATGGCGTTGAAATGTATAAACAGGCAATGAATCCTGTAAAGGAGCCTGTCCCCGCGCTGTATAAAGAAACCGACAAAGCAAAAAAGCCCGTCATTAATTATGATAAAACGCCGAAAGAATCAAAATACAGGCGTGTCGCAAAATTCCTCATTCTGATTGGAAGCGAACATGCCGCGGAGATTCTTGCGGAGCTGGATCAAGAACAAGTTGCCGAAATTTCCAAAGAAATCGCGTTTATCAAAGTTATTCAGCCTGAAGAAAGAGAAGAAATTTTTGCGGAGTTTCACGAGCTTTTTTCCAAGCCTTATATTTATTCAGGTTCTTCGCGAGGCGGCATTGAAACAGCGCGAAGGATTCTTTACGCCGTTAAAGGTCCCGGAAAAGGCGAGGAAATCCTAAATAAAGCTGTTCCCGAATCAAAAGAAAATATTTTCAGTTTTTTGGAAGATTTTTCTTCCGAGCAGCTTGTCCTGCTTTTAAAAGAAGAAAGCGCTCAAACCGCCGCGTTGATTTTAAGCAGAATGACGGCGAAAATAACCGCCGCCGTAATCAGCAAGCTCTCTCCCGATCGAAAAGCCGATGTGCTTCTTCGCATGGCGCGCCAGAGCGAAGTCGCGCCCGAAGTTCTTGAACAGGTATCTTCTGCGTTACGCGAAAAAGCAAGGCATATCTCAAGCGGCGCGAACGATATCGAGATTGACGGAATGCAGACTTTAGCTTCGATATTAAAACACGGCGATTACTCTTTCGGCGACAGATTAATCAGCGAAATTGAAGATGTTAATCCAGGGATAGGGCAGAATTTAAAAGAAAAACTTTTTACGCTGGATGATGTTATCAACGCTGTCGATCGTCCTATTCAGGAAAAATTAAAATCCATGACAGATTACGACATCGCCGTTTTGCTTAAAGGCAGAGGAAACGATTTCAGCGAAAAAATTCTGTCTTGCGTAAGCGCCGGACGAAGAAAAACGGTGCGCGAAGAATTTGAATTCATAGGCGCTGTGCCGAAACGTGAATGTGAGGAAGCCGCGAAAAATTTTCTTGTCTGGTTCAGAACCGCCCGTGAAAACGGAGATATTTTACTTTATAGTGATGAGGATGTGGTTTTATGATTAAAACTGATTTGAAAAAAGGGCAGATTCTTAAAAGCGGATTTTCAATTCTGGATATTGTTCCGCTTGATGAATTAAAAGCGCAGGGTATTTGGGCAAAGCATGAAACAACAGGAGTTGAAGTTTTCCATGTATTAAATGACGACTGTGAAAATCTTTTTTCGTTTTCATTCGCGACCTTTCCCAATGACAACACAGGCGTTGCCCATATTCTGGAACACGCTGTTCTTTGCGGCTCCGAGCGTTATCCGCTAAAAGACGCGTTTATTGTTCTGGCTCAGGGAAGCCTTCAAACATTTTTAAACGCGATCACCTTTCCCGATAAGACAGTGTATCCTGCAAGTTCAACAAACGAGCACGATTATTTTAATTTAATGTCCGTATACGGAGACGCGGTTTTTCGTCCATTGATCCCCGAGTGGACTTTTATGCAGGAAGGGCACAGGCTTGAATACAAGGATAAAAAACTTGCAATCACAGGCGTAGTGTATAATGAAATGAAAGGCGCGTATTCGTCTTTGGATACTTACGCGGGTCATTGGTCTGTAAAAGCCGTAATGCCTGATACTCCCTATGATTTTGAATCAGGCGGAGACCCTCAGGAGATTCCCGATTTAACATGGGAAGGTTTAAAAGAGTTTCACAGAAGCAGATACTCGCCTGCAAACTGCAGAATATTTCTGGCAGGTAATATTCCCACGGAAAAGCAGCTTGATTTTTTAAACGAAGAATTTTTCTCAAAAATTACGAGCGGTAAAGCCTGTGATCCGATAGCAAAAACGCAGAGATGGAACGAACCTAAAAAATTCATTGTGCCGTGTCCCGCCGGCAGCGAGCGCAAGTCAACGATTTTTTTATCATGGCTTTGCGCGGATATCACCGATATAAACGAAAATATCGCTCTTGCCGCGTTATCGGAAATTCTTTTAGGTCATGACGGTTCTCCCTTAACACGCGCTCTGATTGAATCCGGTCTTGGCGAAGATATTACTCCCGTTTCAGGGCTTGAAGGCGAAATACGCGAATCATTGTTTGCGGCAGGATTGAGAGGAGTTGACATTGAACCTGTAAGCCCAGACAGCCGTGATAAAATGAGTAAAGCCGTTGAAGATTTGATAATGGGAGAATTTAAGAAACTTGCAAACGAAGGAATTCCGAAAGAAGAAATTGAAGCCGCTCTTCTTGCGCTGGAATTTTCACAGAGAGAGATTCGCCGCTCGGGAGGTCCTTTCTCTCTTGTCTGGATGCGCCGCTCTTTGCGCGGTTGGCTTCACGGCTGTAAGCCATGGGAAAGTCTCTTAATAGAAAACTCTTTAAATAAGATTAAAGAAAACATGGCTTCGGATAATCGCTATTTTGAAAAACTTATTCAAAAATATTTTATTGATAATCCTCATCGCGCGTTGGTTGTAATTGAACCGAAAGATGATTTTCTCGCGAATCAGGAAGAAAATCTTTCCATAAAACTTGCGCAAAAGGATAAATCGTTAAGCGAAGAAGAACGCCGGCTAATATTTGAAAAATCAATCTCTCTGGAAAAAATCCAGAGTGAAGCTGACACTCCGCAGGCGCTTGCGTCAATTCCGCATCTTTCGCGCAAGGATCTGTCCGCCGAATGCGAAGTAATCAATCGCCGCGAAGAAGATTTAAAAGGCGTCCCCGCTCTCTGCCACGATCTTTACACAAACGGAATCACTTATATCGATTTATCATTCCCCGCGGATGTTTTACCGCTTGATGATTATCCGTGGCTTCAATTATTCGCAAGATCGGTGGATTCGGTCGGTTTTCCCGGCATGGATTACGGCGAAGTATCAAGTCTGATGGCTCGAACTGTAGGCGGTTTTGTAACAATGCTGCATACAGGATCGGCAGTTAAGGGTGTTCCCGCGTATTTAAAAACCGCTTCCGGCAGTTTTGATCTTACAGGCAGGGACTGGATTTTTTTCAGATTGAAATGTCTCGACGAAAAAATATGCCCTTCTTTGGATTTGGCTCTCCGTTTAATCAACGAAGCCGATTTTTCAGATGCCCGCAGAATAAATGATCTTGTTTTAGAAATGAAAAACGAGATCAATTCGGGATTAGCTCCGATGGGACACCTTTATTCATCCGCAAGAGCAGGCAGAATCAGATCGCGTTCAAAATATGTAGAAGAAAAATGGAGCGGTTTATCGCAGATTGAATTTGTTCATCGTTTAACAAAAATGAAAACGGAAGAGATCATTATAAAATTAAAATATATACAGGAAAAAATTAAATCTGCCGGATTGATAGTTAATATTACCGGAGGAGATCAGGGATTGAAAATCGCGTGCGCTGAAATCGCAAAAAGGTTCAGCGGTTTCGGACCTCCGTTGCCGCGCCTTAGCGCAGAGTTTGATGAAAATGTTTATAAGACCGAAGTTTTCGCTTCCAAATCGCTGCAGATAGGTTTTGCCGCTCTGTCGTTTAAATCCGCGCCCTTTGACTCTGTAGAGCAAATCGCGGAAATGGTTTTAACGCATCAGTTAAGCACCGGAGCGCTGTGGGAAGATATCCGCATGAAAGGAGGCGCATACGGCGCTTTTATCAACAGCGACAGCTTGGAAAGCAGCGTGTCTTTCGCCACTTACCGCGATCCGAATCCTTTGCGTTCTTTGGATGTTATATCGTCTATATTAAAAAACAGCCGAAGCGCGGAAGGACTTAAATACTGCGGAAACGGCGACGAGGATTATCTTGTAAAAAGCATAATCGGCTGTTATGCGAAAGAAGTACGTCCAAGAACAAGCTCCGAAAACGGTCTTGTGGATTTTTACCGTTTCCTGTACGGCATAAAAGATGTTTACCGCAAAAATAAAATGGAAAGAATGATCTCCGTTACAACCGAAAACATTAAGTCCGCGTTTGCGTCTCTCGGATCGAGAGTGCCGTCAAGTCCTGTTATTATCGCTGGTATAAAAACAGCGGAAGAAGCGGCAAAAACACTCGGCGTTGATGTTCAAATGCTGCCTGTTTGAGATTTATTAATAAACGCAAGTCCGCTTATTGTTTTTTCAAGGATTCTTTGAACAGTTGATCTGCGTCCATTTTTTCATCAACGCCGAACAGCGGAATAATTCCATCATTCTTTGCGCTTCTGAAAAGCGGTCCCGGTCTGCTGTCGCCATAAGCCCAGCTGTTTTCGTTATTTATAAGATAATCCAGCAGCGTAACAGCGGAAAGCGAGAAGAAAATTAAAGCTGTATTTATCCTTTTATCCGGCGGAAGCATTAAATCGAGCCGTTTTGAAATCGGATTCGGAACCTGAAAATTATAATGCTCCCATGGATTATTAATGCCTTTGCATACCGCTTTTGCGGCGGCTCCTCCGGCGCGCGTTCCCTGTTCAATGCCGAGCGCAATCGATGTTAAAACCTTACGCAGTTTTCTCGCCTCGCTGTAAATCGGCACTATGTCGCTTTTCGGGAAAGGAGGAGGTCCTATGGAATCGAATTTATAATACGGAAGGAAATAAAGCCTTTTTATCCAATGAAGTTCATTAAGGGTTTTTTTCGCATAGGGCGACGATCTTGCGTCGCCTGAGTTTTCAAGCATACGGCAATATTCATTCAACCTTGGAAGGTAATCTCTTGTAAAGCTGTCTTCTATGAAACTGCGCCAATTATTAAGCGTGTTTCCAATTTCATCATTTACTTTTACCGCGACGCCGTCTGCGCCTGTGATCATTCCGAAGTTCACATAACGCATACCGATAAAAAGATCGTCCAGAATATGAAGCAGCACCGTTACCTGCTGCAAAGGATCGTTCGCCGCGATTAACTCAAATCCGTGTTTCATGCCGTATACATTCGCAAAGTACGGATAAAAATCCGGGCGTTCCTCAAGTTTATTCCAGCCCGCTTTGGGAAATAAAACTTCCATTGCGGCGCGTCCCTGTTCCATCGCCTTGCGCTCGGATTTTTCCGCTTCTTCCTTCGCTTTTCGCGCGATAACTTTCGGATCATTGGGATCTTCCTTGGGTTCCGCTTCTTCATTATCATCATCAATATTTTCTACTTCTTCGTTCTCGGTTTCATTTTCATCTGTTTCATCTTCGTCCGTTGTTTTTTGAAGCGCGTCTACGTCAATGCTTTCAATCTGCTGAGGAGACAAGTCCTGAGCGTTTAACTGTTCGCTTTCCGCAACATTTAAAAAAGCTATATAACGCCTGCGCCTTTCGATAAAAAAGCGATCGTAAATAATATACCGATCCGATATTAATTTCATTAAAAGCGGATAAAGTCCGAAATGCACGTTTTTTCGTATATCGACAAGCGAAGCGATAATATTGCGGATAACATCCTGATATTTGTCCTTCGCTTCCATCGGGCTTTCTATGTAAAGTATTTTATAAATTAATTTAAAAGCGGATTTTATATTTTCTGTTGATAAGTCGTCGAATACAAATAAAGGTTTGTATATCCCTCTTAGCACATCGGCAAAATCCGTTACTCTTATCGAACGCGGATGAGCCTGCAGTTCGGAAATATTTTTTGAAAGCGTTTCAATATCCCAGCTTCGAATTGTGTCTATTAATTTATAAACAAATATAGACGCTCTTTTTAATTGATGATTTCTTTTGGTGTTGTTTTTTGGAAAGAGACCCTTTGCGGTGCTGACGAGCCTTTCAATCTTGCTGTAATATTCATTCATGCGAACTGTGACAAAACGCGGATTCACATAATCCACAGGCTCTTTGAAAAATGAAAAAATCGAAGCTAAAACCTGCATAGAGCTTTTTATTTCGAATATCACCTGACCTGCATATTGATCAATCTTGACCCTTTCAGAATAGTTGAGCTTCGCGGGAACGGAAGGATCGTCTCCGGGATAGGGACCGGATTTTTTTGTTTTAGATTTGCCGCCCGAGGAAGATGTTTCATCTTCAGGAGCAAGATCGATTCTTCGGTGTTTTGTTTTAACAGGAGAGCTGTCGGCTTTTTTAGCGGCTTCCGCCGCGCGTTCAGTTCCTACTTCTCCGCCAAGAAGCTGAGCCATGCGTTTTGCTTCGCCTTCGTCTTTTACGCCCAGTCTGTTCCTGACGCCGCTTAATTCGCCCGGCGCATAAATCGCGTTATTCTTCTTTGCCATACTCACACCCGTAAATAAAGTTTTTCTCCCAACCCGAATAGATTCTTTATCTGTATCTTCTCACCGTCTGAATTTACAAGCACACCATTATAATACCCTAAAGGAGTGTTAAAATCGACATTGGTAAACAGCATTCTCGCGCCGCTCTTATTCTGCTCTTTCGGAGTAAATGTCAGATCAATCATTCCTTCCAGATCCTGAATAACCCATTCATTGTCCTTGCCGTTAGGCATAGTAATCAACACAGGAGGCAGAGGGGTCAGTTTCCCGTTCACCCATAACGCGTTTTCGTTATTCTTATTGGATTCTCTTGCTTGATTTTCGGCAATGTGAAAGCCAAAACGCCTGTTTTCATCGTCAAAGCCGGAACCGCTGCAAATTATCGTGTTCATCCTGTAAGGGAAAAAACCTTTGCAATCCAGAAAAAACCCGGAGGTGTTTTCCTGATTCATGTGAATATGCTTACCGTCAACTACCATGTCTCCGCCGACAGGCGCAAGCGCTTTGAATGTATACATAATTCTTCGCTCCGTTAAGCAAAGCGAAGTAGCCATGGGCGTAACATCATGATGGCTGATATTATATGAAAAATGTATAGTCAGCGGCGGTTCTTTTCGTTTTGCTTCAATATTAATATCAAGTTTAATTGTATCCGCGTCAAGCCAATTATGAATGCGGAAAAAAAACCGAGAAGAACGGCTATCCAGCGATGAATTAGCCAAACTGATTGGAAGATGCCAGCCTGTTCCCGGTCTAATCTTTCTAAACAGATATTTTTGCCCGCTCACCTTATCGTAAACCAGCACTTGAGCCATTCTGTAGAGTTTTACATTGCAAAAAATCGCATCCAGAAAAAAATAATCGTTATTTGCGTTAAAACATTGCCATTCTTTAATTCGCCAGCCCTTAGCCCAGCCCGGCAGAGGAAATTTATATGGTTTTTTGATTTCCTGTAAGTCCACTTTTTCGAAAGCTCTGTTCCATGTGCCAATAACCGGGTCCCCGTCTTCAATGGGTGAGGCTCTGGGAGATAGAATTTCCCTAGTGTACATCTTACAGTAAAGTCTATCATATTTTACTTCTATATGCAAAAAGAGCCGCCTGCCGCCTTTTTAAAACGCACAGCGCGCTGCCAATATCGGACACCATATCGCCACATTATAGGTGACTGACACCATAATTTGAGATAAAATACAATAAAGGCGGGAATTATATGAATTGTGACCCTTCTAACCCGAAAGGTTCCGGGTTTGTGGATGTCTGGCAGGAAGATGCCGTTTTACGGTTTGGCGCGATAGATCGATCTGACAGGCTCACTTTAAACACTGTTTTTCAATTTTTTCAGGAAGCCGCAATCAGCCATGCCGAGAATCTCGGAGTAGGACGTGAAGACATGGCAAGAACCAAACAAGGCTGGGTTCTTTCGCGCATTTCCGTGTTTGTGAAGAAACGCCCGAAATACGGCGAGACTGTTACTATACGAAGCTGGCCTCAGGGTTGGGAAAAACTTTTCGCGATCCGCAATTACGAGATCAAGGATAAGGATGATAACGCGGTCGTTTCCGCGCGCAGCGCATGGCTCATCGTAGACCTTGATAAACGCCGCCCCTTAAGACCTCAGGCGATAATGGATGAAATGCCGCAAAACGAAGGTCTGATATCGATGACCCCGGAAGAAAACGGCGCCGCTGCTGTCGCGGAGAGAAGCAACCTTGTAAAAGTCTCGGAAAGAAAAGCGCTCTATAACGATGTAGACTACAACGGTCATGTTAATAACGCCAGATATGTTCAATGGATCGAAGATACGCTGGATTTCGAGCTCTTGGAAAAAGCCGATAAAATGCGGCTGGATATTAATTATCTGAATGAAATTTTTGAAAACGAAGACGTCGAAATTTTTTCTGCCAAGATTGAAGGTGAAGGCGTTTGCGAACAGCCTGAGCAGTCTGTCCTTTTCGCCTTTGAAGGCAGAAAAAAAGAAAACGGACAAGCGGCGTTCAGAGCGGAGTTGAGGTTATAGAATTTTCATGAAATGTCATTTCGTGCTTGATATAAATCACCGCTTATTTTAGAAGCTGATAATACATTTTAAAAAGCAAGCGCGCAGTACCTGTTATATTATCCGGTGTGCCTTTTTCAGGTACACCGGATATAGCGTGAGCGCTTGACACCGCCGACAAAAAAACCGCTGCGAATAAAGCAAATAAAATAAGCAAAAAAAATTATTAGCGCCTGATACCATAAAAAAATTCATTTTTTCTCGTTCTCCGGGAAGCTTTTTGACATCTTCGAACCATATATATGTAATGCTTTTGATCTCTTTCAAAAGCAGCAGGTGATCTATTCACCTTAAATATTTGGCTTGCGCCGGAATTACAGGAGAATCAAAAATGACAAAATTGGAATACACCTTCAAGACAGATACGCTCTTCAAAATGCTGTTCGTAAAAAACCCCGATTTACTAAAACACTTGGTTTGTGAACTTTTAAACATTAAAATTGAAAGTATCGGGCAGTTCATAATAACCAACCCCGAAATGCCGCCCGAATCAATGGGTGACAAATTCTGCCGTCTTGATATCAATATGACCATAAACGGACAAAGAGTTGATCTTGAAATTCAGGTTCGAAACGAGAGTGATTATCCCGAAAGAGTGTTGTTTCATTGGGCAAAAGAATATGTGTCAGCATTGCCGTCAGGTAAAGACTACATTGATTTACCTCGTACCATAATAATCAGCATAATAGATTTTGCCTTGTTCGAATGTAAGGAATTCCATTCCGAATTCCGCCCTCTTGAAATAAACAGGCACGAAGAGCTAACCGACAAAATGACCTTACATTTCTTTGAATTAAAAAAACTCCCGAATGACATAAACGCCAAAGATATGTTATTATTATGGTTAGCACTGTTTAAGGCAGATACACAGGAAGAGTTAGAAAAGATAAGATCGTTGGAGGAGCCTGTCATGGAACAAGCCATAA
>Ga0209755_10001602_pt1 | contig 34293 bp, 29 predicted proteins | sample TergutCo191P1_FD_187301 | JGI IMG/M metagenome (GOLD analysis project Ga0209755, IMG submission 187301) | Cornitermes sp. P1 segment gut microbial communities from Petit-Saut dam, French Guiana - Co191P1 (SPAdes) (version 2) | ecosystem: Host-associated > Arthropoda: Insects > Digestive system... | reverse complement strand
AGCGTTCCTCCTGGGTCAGAAGCCCCCTGCGCCACCGCGCCTGAATCGCCTGAACCTGCTTGTTGGCCTCCTCGATCATGCCGGCCTTTTCCTTTGGAACCAGAATGTCGTCGATCCCAATGGTGGCGCCGAAAACCGTGGCATAGCGGTAACCGGTCGCCTTAATAGCGTCCAGCATCTTTACCGTAATCCAGGAACCCTTTTCGTTGAAAACATGTTCGATAAGCGAACGGAGCTGCTTGTCCTTCATCTCGTAATTAATGAAGGGAATCTCCGCCGGCATTTCCTCGTTAAACACAAGCCTTCCAGCCGTGGTCTCTATCGTCCCGTCTTTCTCGGGCTGAACCTCGCGGCCAATCTTGTCCCAGACCGGAAGCTTCGCCGGCTTCACGCGGATAAGCGCCTCCCAGTCCAGGGACTGCGCCTCCACCGCCATAAGGGCTTCCTCCGCGGAGGAATAGAACGGCACCTTGTCCTTGGTCTCCGGTTTCGCGAAACCCGGCCGCTTGGCGTTGGGCTTAATCCGGGTAAGAAAGTTTATCCCAAGAACCATGTCCTGCGAGGGGAAGACTATCGTCTTGCCGTTCGCCGGGTTAAGCAGGTTCCTGGCGGAAAGCATCAGCGTCCAGCATTCCATCTGGGCCGCCTGGGTCAGCGGAACGTGAACCGCCATCTGGTCGCCGTCAAAGTCCGCATTAAACGCGTGACAAACCAGCGGGTGCAACTTGATCGCCTTGCCCTCCACCAGCACCGGCTCGAAAGCCTGAATGCCAAGGCGGTGCAGGGTCGGGGCGCGGTTAAGCAGTACTGGATGTTCCTTTACAACCTCGTCAAGAACGGCAAAAACCTCCGGGCTTTCACTCTCCACAAGCATCTTGGCCTTCTTGATATTGTACACAACATCCTTGTCAACCAGCTTTTTCATGATGAAGGGCTTGAAAAGCTCCAGCGCCATCTTCGTGGGAAGCCCGCACTGCCAAATCTTAAGCTCCGGCCCCACGGTAATAACCGAGCGACCCGAATAGTCAACGCGCTTGCCAAGGAGGTTCTGGCGGAAACGCCCCTGCTTACCCTTAAGCATGTCACTAAGCGACTTGAGGGGCCGGTTGGACGAACCCTTTACCACTTTCTTTTTCTTGGAATTGTCGAACAGCGCGTCCACCGCTTCCTGAAGCATCCGTTTTTCGTTGCGAATGATAATATCGGGAGCGTTCAACGCCTGCAATCTCTTGAGGCGATTGTTCCGGTTGATAACCCTGCGATAAAGATCGTTAAGATCGCTGGTGGCAAAACGCCCGCCGTCAAGCTGCACCATCGGGCGCAGTTCCGGGGGGATTACCGGTATCACGTCAAGGATCATCCATTCGGGCTTGTTGGTGGAGTTGCGGAAATTCTCGACAATCTCGATGCGCTTAAGCAAACGCCTGTCGCTTTTCGCGCCCTTCTCGATCATCTTGTTCCGCAGTTCGGTAGCCATCTGGTCAAGGTTCAGGTTTTCCAGCAAGGTACGGACGGCCTCGGCCCCCATACCGGCGGTAAAGCCGCCCCCGTGGCGATCCTGCTCCTCCGCGTATTCGTCCTCGGAAAGAAGCTGTCCCTTTTTCAGGTCGGTGTCCGCCGGATCGATAACCACGTATTTTTCGTAATACAGAACCGACCGCAAGGCCGTCATGGACATGTCCAAAAGCAAACCCATGCGGCTCGGAACCGAGCGATAGTACCAGATATGCGAAACGGGCGCGGCAAACTCGATATGCCCCATGCGCTCGCGGCGCACCTTAAAGTGGGCAACCTCCACGCCGCAACGGTCGCAGATCACCCCCTTGTAACGAATCGACTTGAACTTTCCGCAGTAGCACTCCCATTCCTTGGTCGTACCGAAAATCCTTTCGCAGAACAGACCGTCCTTTTCCGGGCGGAGGGTACGATAGTTTATCGTCTCCGGTTTCTTCACTTCCCCATAGGACCAATTCCTAATCATCTCCGGGGAAGCCAGCCGAATTACTATCGAATCAAAATCCTGAATATCCCGCATTTTTCCTCCTAGAAATTGCTCGTGGACTTTTCGATCAGTTCCTCGTCCTTTTCGGTAAGGGGGACCTGTTTGTTCTTGTCATCAAAAATCGCCAAATCCAATGCGAGCCCCCGAAGCTCCTGTATCAACACGTTGAACGATTCCGGAATGCCCGCGGCCGTGGAAGGCTCGCCCTTCACAATGGCCTCGTAGATTTTCGAACGCCCGGTCATATCGTCGGACTTAATCGTCAAAAGCTCTTGCAGGGTATGGGCCGCGCCATAGGCTTCCAATGCCCAAACCTCCATTTCGCCAAGACGCTGACCGCCAAACTGGGCCTTTCCGCCCAGGGGCTGCTGGGTAACCAGCGAATAGGGGCCGGTGGAACGGGCATGCATCTTGTCATCGACAAGGTGGTGAAGCTTAAGGAAGTAGATTATCCCACAGAAAATCGGATTCACAAAGGCTTCCCCGGTTTTCCCGTCGCGAAGCACGGTCTTGCTCGTCACCGGCAGACCCGCCTCCTTCAGCTTTTCCTCGATCTGGTCGGTCGAAGGGGACTGGAACACCGGCGCGGAATACCACTCGTTCAGCGTGGAACCCGCCCAGCCAAGCTCCGTTTCCAAAAGCTGGCCAATATTCATACGGGAAGGAACACCCAGCGGGGTAAGACAAATGTCAAGCGGCGTACCGTCTTCCATGTACGGCATGTCCTCCTCCGGAAGAATCTTCGCCACGACACCCTTGTTACCGTGCCGCCCGGCCATCTTGTCGCCCTCGCGCAGTTTGCGCTTGGTCGCGATAAGCACCTTGACCACCTCGTCAACGCCCGGGTTAAGGTCGTCGCCCTCGGTTCGCTTGAGCCGCTGTATGTCGATTACCGTGCCCTCGATACCGTGCGGCAATCTAAGGGAAGAATCCCGCACGTCCTTGGCCTTCTCGCCGAAAATCGAGTTGAGAAGCTTGAACTCCGGAGTGGTCTCGATTTCGCTTTTCGGCGTTACCTTACCCACCAGGATGTCGCCAGAGCGAACCTTCGCACCGACGCATACAATGCCTTCCCTGTCCAAGTTGTCCAGGTTCTTTTCCGTAGCGTTGGGAATTTCGTAGGTTATCTTCTCCGGCCCCAGCTTGGTCTCGCGCACCTCGGTAATGAATTCCTTGATGTGGATCGATGTAAACATGTCCTCTTTTACGACACGTTCCGAGATAAGAATCGAATCCTCGTAGTTGTAACCGTTCCAAGGCATAAAGCCCACAAGTATGTTACGACCAAGGGCAAGCTCGCCGTCCTGGGTGGCCGGGCCGTCCGCAATCACCTGCCCGGAGACAACCTTCTCGCCCACGCTGACAATCGGCCGCTGGTTGTAGCAGGTATCCTGGTTCGTCCGCTGAAACTTGACCAACCTGTACACGTCATTGCCATCATCGTCGATAATCACCTGCGCCAGCGGCTTTATCGCACCCGGCTCGTCCGGCTTTATAACCACCTGACTGGAGGTAACCCGTATCACCGTCCCGCCCCTGTAGGCCTTGGCAAGCACGCCGGAATCGTATGCACACTTTTCCTCCATCCCGGTACCAACCCTGGGCGCCTCCGGAAACACCAAAGGCACCGCCTGACGCTGCATGTTTGAACCCATAAGGGCGCGGTTTGCATCGTCATGCTCCAAAAACGGAATCAACGAAGCGGAAACCGAAATAATCTGCTTGGGCGAAACGTCCATGTACTGAATGTCTTCCGGTGCGCGGGCAGTGTAGTCGCCCTGTCTGCGGCAGGAAATCTGATCGTCCGCGAAGGAACCGGTGTCTTTCAGCTTTGCCGACGCCTGGGCGATAAAGTAGCGATCCTCGTCCATAGCGGAAAGGTACTCGACATCCCTGGTCGCCGTACCCTTGTCCACCCTACGGTAAGGCGTTTCCAAAAAGCCGTACTCGTTGACCCGGGTGTAGTTCGCCAGCGACACGATAAGACCGATGTTCGGACCTTCAGGGGTTTCAATCGGACACATCCTGCCGTAGTGGGTGTAGTGTACGTCGCGAACCTCAAACCCGGCCCTGTCGCGGGAAAGACCGCCGGGGCCAAGCGCGTTCAGCCTGCGCTTGTGGGTCAGCTCCGCCAGCGGGTTAACCTGATCCATGAACTGCGAAAGCTGGCTCGACCCAAAGAACTCCTTAATCGCCGCGACGATGGGCTTAATCGAAACAAGATCCTGCGGCTTAATCGTGTCGGTTTCTTTAAGGCTCATCCGTTCCTTGGCAACCCGTTCCATACGGCTGAAAGCGGTCTTCATGAAAACCGCCATCAATTCGCCCACCGAACGAATTCGCCTGTTGCCAAGATGGTCAATGTCGTCAAAATTTTCGTCGCCCACATAAACCTTGATCAGGAACTTCATCGTGGCGATAATGTCCTGCTTGGCCAGGGTATGCTCCTCCAGCGGGGGGTCAAAGTCAAACTTTTTGTTAAGCTTGTACCGGCCAACCCTGCCAAGATCGTAGCGGCGGCTGGAAAAGAACATTCCCATAAGTTCCTTTTCCGCTGCGGCCATGGAAATGGACTCCCCCTGCATCAAAACCGAGAATACCGCCGCCAAGGCCTCTTCCCTAGTGGGCTCGTCCGAGTCCGAATTTTCCTTGTTGTACTTAACTTCCTCCCGCTCAAAGCAGTTGAGGATCATGGAGGAGTCCAGCGAACGGTTTAGGGATTTATCGTCGGAGGGACTGCCAAGATCCATAAACTTGATAACCTCGACGGACTTCACCCCCCTGGAAAGAATGTCGTCAACGCTGTGCGGCAGAAGCTTTTCCCCGGCGCGGTACATTTTCTTCATACCCTCGCGCCCGTCGGCCGACTTGCCGCCTTTTTTCTCGGTGACCGCGACCGCGGACTCGTCCTCCACCCACACGGCGGAGGCAAGCACCTTTCCGGCAATCAGCTCCCTGCTTTCCGGATCGTCCTTGACCTCCAAGGTTTCAGTAGTATAGAAGGCTTTTATGATTTCCTCCCGGCTTTCGTAACCCAGGGCGCGGAGGAAAATCGTTCCAAGTATCCGTTTTTTTCTGTCAACTTTCGCGTAGATCAGTTCCCGTTTCTGATCTATCTCGAATTCCAGCCAGCTTCCCCTGTAGGGAATAAGCCTGGAGGAATAAACACCCTTCTCGTGGCTAAAAATAACGCCGGGGGAACGGTGAATCTGTGACACGACAACGCGCTCCGCACCGTTGATAATAAAAGTCCCCCGATCGCTCATGATCGGGACGTCGCCCATGTAAATGTCTTTCTGCCGTATCTCACCGGTGTTCTGGAAGATAAGGTTTACCCTTGCCTTCAACGGAATCGCGTAGGTTATGCCCTTCTGCTTGCAGTCCAGCTCGGAAAACTTTACGCTTTCTTCGTCAAGCGTATAATACTCGTAGGTAAGCTTCATATCGCCGCTTGGGCTTTCAATAGGAAAAGTTGACTGGAAAACATCCTCCAGCCCCTGCCGTGACAGCTTCTCGCCCCTTCTAACTTCTTCCCTCTGCAAAAAACGCTCGTAGGAGCAGAGCTGGATATCGATTAGATTCGGCAGCTCCGTGACATCCTGAATGTCCTTTCCTATGTACTTGCGTTTGCTGGCCGATTTTCCCTGCATCATTGATCCCCCCTTCCGTTTATTGGGCTAGTTTGAGTAAAGCAGTGACTACAATTTTCAAAAAAACATAGGAACCCGACCTCGCGCACAATCAGCCCCCTATAGAGCCAAAGGTTCGAGAAGCCGAGTTCCAAGGGTAAAAACCCCTACTGAATTTCAACAGTACCGCCCGCCGCGGTTATGGTCTCCTTAATCTTAGCCGCCTCTTCCTTGGAAACGTTTTCCTTAAGCGGTTTCGGCACACCCTCGACCAGATCCTTGGCCTCTTTCAGACCAAGGCCGGTAACGGTGCGAACCTCTTTGATAACGCCAATCTTTTTATCGGCCTCGAAGCCCTTCAGAATAACGTTAAATTCGGTTTTTTCCTCGACCGCCGCCGCAGGAGCCGCCGCCGCACCAGCGGCCGCAACCGCCACAGGAGCCGCCGCCGAAACGCCGAATTTCTCCTCCATCATTTTGACCAGTTCCGATACCTCCAGAACTGTCATCGAAGCGATTGCTTCCAGGATTTCTTCTTTTGTAGCTGCCATATTATCTTCTCCTCTCTTGCATTGCAGATTTACGCGCGTCATACGACACGCGCTACCCTATACCGGGTTGTCAAAACCCACAGGAACGGCAGCGTCCGAAGCCTGAGGGCTTTGGGCAACCGCCACGCGGGCGGCACCCTGTATCCTTTCACGCCGCCTCAACGAGACGGCACGAAAAAATCCTTCCTAAGCCCCGCCGCCCTTCTGGTCGGCAATGGCCTTGATCGTCCGCACCAGCCTGGACGGAACGTCGTTGAGCGCGGCGGCAAGGTTGCGCGCCGGGCCGTTCATAACCGACATGAGCATGGAAATAAGTTCCAGCCTGCCGGGCAGCTTGGAATACGCCTCGGTCTGCACCGCGTCGTACAGAGTCCCAGCGACAAGCGCGCCCTTGATCTTCAGTGCCGGCGTTTCCTTGGCAAAATCGAAGAGTATCTTTGCCACCTCGCTCGAGTCTTTCGGGGCAATCGCCACCGCGGTGGGGCCGACCAAGCAGGACGAAACGTCCGGCGTGGAAAGCTGCTCGAAGGCAATCCGCGCAAAGTTGTTCTTTACGACCTTGTAGGTGACATCCTTGGCACGAAGGTTCTTCCGAAGCGTGGTAATCTGCCCCACGGTAAGACCCCGGTAATCGGTAAAGATAAAATCCTCGGCGGAACCAAAAGACTCCTTTAGCTCACCGATGGCCACGGTTTTGCTTTCCTGTATTTTTTTCGCAACAATCGCCATAACTACTCCTTTGGCTCGCTAGTCCGCAATGGAAACCCAGACACCCGGCCCCATGGTCGAGGCAAGTGAGACGGACCTGACAAATTCGCCCTTGGCGTCCGCCGGACGCTTCCGCTTAATCTCGGCGACCACCGTCTTGACATTCTCGGCAATCAGTTCAGGCCCCATGGAAACCTTGCCCACGGCAAGGTGCACAACGCCGGTCTTGTCGGCGCGGAATTCCGTGCGTCCCTTTTTCAGTTCGGCCAGAGCGCCCTTCAGGTCAAAGGTTACCGTGCCAGTCTTGGGGTTGGGCATAAGCCCCTTGCGCCCAAGCACCATACCTAGCTTACCCACGTCCTTCATCATGTCGGGAGTCGCGACCGCAACGTCGAAGTCCGTCCAGCCACCCTTTACCTTCTCTATAAGATCATCGGCGCCCACAAACGCGGCTCCTGCTTCCTGCGCCTCTTTTTCCTTCTCGGGCTTGCAGAACACCAGCACCTTTTTCTCGCCCTTGAACTGGTTGGGAAGAACCAGGGTGTCGCGCACGGACTGGCTTTTTTTCAGGTTCAGCTTGACCGAAAGATCCACCGTCTCGTCGAACTTCGCAAACGCAATGGACTTTACGAGGCCAATCCCTTCGTCAAGACCGTAGACATTTGCCGGATTGTATTTTTTAAGGCTTTCCGTGTATTTTTTTCCGCGCTTCATTTTTCCACCTCCACGCCCATGGATCTGGCGGTTCCGGAAATAATCCGCACGGCGGCACCAAGATCGTTGGCCGTAAGATCCGGCATCTTCAGCTTGGCGATTTCCTCGACCTTCGCCATCGGGATTTTGCCAACCTTAACCTTGTGCGGCGTGGCAGAACCGGATTCCAGCCCCATCGCCTTCTTGATCAGAACCGCGGCGGGTGGCGTCTTTAGGATAAACGTAAAGGTCTTATCCGCGTAGATCGTGATGACCACCGGGATAATAAGCCCCGGCTCCATGCTCTTTGTCCTGTCGTTAAACTGCTGGACAAACTGCGGCGCGCTGACCCCGTGCGGACCCAAAGCTGGACCCACGGGCGGAGCCGGCGTGGCCTTTCCCGCCGGGCATTGCAGCTTGACGTAAGCCACAACTCTCTTTTTCGCCATTCAATGCTCCTTTGTGGTGTACCCGGCAAGCGCGATCCGGCAAAACCAGGATCCGCAAAGCCGGATTAGCGAGGCCGCAAAACGGCCTCTCCCACTAGCTATATTTTTTCCACCTGCAGAAGATCGACTTCCACAGGAGTGTTTCTACCGAAAATTCCCACCATAACCTTAAGCTTGTTCTTCTCATGATGCACCTCGTCTATGGTACCAGTGAAAGTTTCAAACGGCCCGTCGATAATCTTGACCTGCTCGCCGGGGGAAAAGCTCTGCCTGGTACGCACCTGGCGCTCCCCCTTAATCTCGCCCGTCTTCTGCAGGATTGCGCGGGCCTCGTCGCCCGAAAGCGGCTGGGGTTTGCGGCCGGCCGGGGTTCCCACGAAACCGGTGACCCCCTGGATGTTCCTGATCTTTGTACAGGGAATCTTCCAGCCCATGTCGGTGTCCGGAAGATCCATTTCCACCAGGATATAACCGGGAAGGAATTTCCTGGTTACGGTTCGCTTTTTGCCGTCTTTTACCTCGACAATTTCCTCGCTGGGGATCTTTACGTCGCGGATAACCTCGCTTTCGAGATCGCCGGTATCCAGCATCTTGCGAATTGTCTTTTCGATTTTGTTCTCATAACCGGAATAGATATGTAGAACATACCAGCCTGTAGCCATTTTTTCCCTTTACGACCTAGGGAAATCCCTAGAATATAGCCCTAATGCCGAAGAGCAAAAGCATGTCTATAAAACCCAAAATCGCCGCCACTATGGCGACGGAAATAAGCACGACCTTTACCGAGCTGACCACGTCCTCTTTGCTTGGCCAAATAACCTTCCTAAGCTCGGCGTAAGATTCCTTGGTAAATTGAACTATCTTTCTCATGCTCTCCTCGCTTATCCTTTTGACGCTTTTCGCGCTACAGGCGCAGCAGGCTTCGAACCCGCGACCTGCGGTTTTGGAGACCGCCGCTCTACCAACTGAGCTATACGCCTATTTCAAAACCACCTTACTTTATCTTGGTCTCCTTGTGAACCGTGTGCTTTCGTTCGAAAGGGCAATACTTCTTAAACTCAAGCTTCTCCTGTATGTTCCGGCGATTTTTGCTTGTCGTATAATTGCGCCGCTTGCACTCACTGCACTGCAGGGCTATCAGTTCAACCACGTTTTTCTTGCTTGCCATGCGTCAACCTCTTGCATCTTACAAATACAGGGGGCACACGCCCCCAAAAACACGAAACATTCCCGCCAGCCCTCGACCAGAATCGAACTGGTGACCTTATCCTTACCATGGATATGCTCTGCCAACTGAGCTACAAGGGCAATCCCAGAAGCCACAAGGTTCCAAGGACACCACCGCGAATTTACACGGTTTATGCAAGAGTACAGAAAAGCCGCGGTTTCGTCAAGGGGTTGCGGAAAATTCTGCGGAAAAAAAATCAAACCCGCAACGCTGTTTTTTCGCCCCATATCAATGGCGACATAACGTAAACTATAGGTCATTTAAATTTTTTCGTCCACTCCCTAACCTGGTGTGCCGCCCAGTGGCTTACCAAAAGCCGCAGGTGCGTATGGGAAACCGCCTCGGCATCCAACAAGGCCTGCGAAAAAACCGCCTGGACGGTTTTGAAGGATGGCCTGTCGGAAAAGGCCGTGGCGGGAAGCCCCTGTATCCAGTGGGAAAGGCGCCCGGGATCGTCGTCGTGCACCAGCGCCGAAACGGCGGCGGGAACGCTTTCCGCCAGTTTTGCGACGGGCGCGAGCTTTCCCCTTTTCCTTCCCCCCCCAAGGCTTGACGCGAAGAATTCGCTCGCGGTCTCCGCCGCGTCCATGGCCAGCGCGGGGGCAAGTGCGGGTTCCGCCAAAAAACGGACAAGGCTACGGCTAAACTGGTTCTGTATGCCGACTATCCCGGAGATCGCCAGGGCAGCCTCGTCGCGCAGGTAGGGCGGCGGGTCGGCGCCCTTGAGTATGCCTATAAGCGCGCCAAGCGAGTTGGGCGAGCCGTAAATGCCCAGGGATTCCACGCCCATGATTTTCAGCCTGGGGTTTTGCGTGTTCAATATGATTTCTTCGAGCTGTGGCAGAAACGCGGAGTCCCTAAGCCTGGCAAGAGCGATCATCGCCTCCCCCGCCAGCATGTAATCGGTGGAGGAAACAAGTTCCCTAAGAATGGGAATGGCGGGCGCGTAACCGTGGTTCCCCAGGGTGCGGGCGGAAATGTACGCCGTCGTAAACTGGCTGTTTATGACGTCGTTCACGAGCGCTTTTTCGGCGTCCTCGTTTAGGCGATCCAGCCGTTCAAGCGCGCGGATCGCCTCCATGCGCGTCGCAAGCCTTGGGGACTTCGCCCGATCCAAAAGACCCTTTATCGACAGTTGCGAAGGGTTCCTGTGCAGGGCGTCCAAAAGCTGTTCCTGCTCCTGGAAATCCTGGGTCCTGTCCAGGCGATCCAACAGCGAAATGGCCTGCAAATCGCGGTACGAGAACATCACCTTTACCGCTCCGGCCAGGGGAAGAGCCCCCAAAGGCGTGAGCTTTCTTTGCATAAAAACGGCAATCCCCGTAAGCGCGATGATTACCGCGAAAAGTATCTTGAACGAGGCGAACGGGGAAAGGCCGACGAACATAAGGGTATCCAGCAAAAGCCCGGCAAGAAAGGATCCCCCCGCCCCGGCGACGCCGAAGACGAAAAAATACAGTATGCCCATGTCCAGCATCTTGGCCGGGGGAACCAGCCCCAGGAAGTACGTCTGCGCGATTCCCTCGGAACCAAGAAACCCGAAGTTAAGCATGAAAAACAGGAACGCCAGAAAAAGAATCGCCATGGTAAGGTTGTCGATGGCGGAACGCGGGAAAAGCAAAATGGAAACCATCGTCACAAGGCCTATCAGCACGCAAATGATGAACAGGGGCTTCGCGCCTATCCTGTCGATAAAAAATTTTACAAGCATCCCTATCAGCAAATGCCCCAGCCCGCCGAAGACCGAATACAATAGCACCATGCCGTCGTCCTGGTAAAAAACCTCGCGGGCATAGACCACAAGGAAGGTCCTGGAAACGCCGGAAACAACCGCGACAATCATAAAGATTACAAGAAAGAGCCTGATGGGTGGTTGGGAAAACGCCTCGCGGAAAATGGCGGTAAGGCGCGGCCTTTCGGTTTCCGTTTCGCCGACGGGCTCCGGAACCTTGCGTATCATCAGCCCGCTTGTTATTCCGCAGACGATACCCACCGCCATGATAATCGAGTAAAGAAAAAGCGGCGGCTCCCTGCCCAGCAGAATGGCGATGGCGAAGCCGGAAACCATTCCCGTGGCACTATTGATAATCTGTATCTGGGTCATGTAACTGCCGCGATCCGGCCCCGACGTCAGGGAACTAAGAACCGGAGTGTTGCCAACCATTCCTATGCCGCGCGTTACGTGAAAAATAGCCACGCCGAGCATCGTCAGCCCCAAGGCCAGGTCCTCGTTTCCCATGTGCACGGCAAGCGGGGCCAGCACCACCGGAACCATTCCCAGGGCGCGGACAATCCAGGCAAGGCTGAAAATGCCGATTATGCTTAGCCGACGCGCAAGCAGCCGGCCCAGCGGCAAAAAAAAGAGCGACACGTAAAGCAGGGCCGAAAGCGTGCCGATGTAGGTGGAGGACGCGCCAAGCCGTATGGCAAACAGGGTGATGATGCTCCCAACCATCATGCTCCACGAAAGGGCGTTAAAAACGTTGAAGAGGTTAAACATCTCGCGGGCTTTGCCCAGGCGGTAAGGCGACAGTCGTGGATTACTCATAGCTTGTTGGCGATCATAATATTTTTTTCGGCACGGTGTCAATCGGCATCTTTGGGTTTCGACAGTTCCAGGGAACGCCGCCAGGACGCCTCCACGGCCTTGATCGTCGCCGACCTGAACGAGCCGGCCTCCAGCGCGGAGACGCCGGCTATGGTCGTGCCGCCCGAGGAACACACCATGTCCTTGAGTTCCCCGGGGTGCCGCCCGGTTTCCAGGACCATCGCCGCCGAGCCCAGCACCGTGTTGGCGGCGTACAGAATTGCCTTGTCCCTGGGAAGCCCGGCAAGAACGCCCCCGTCGGCCAGAGCCTCGATAAACAGGTACGCGAAGGCCGGCCCGGAACCGGAAAGCCCGGTTACCGCGTCCAAGAGGCGTTCGGCAACGACGTCAACCATGCCCGCGCCGCCAAGCATCGCTTTAAGTTCGGCGGTTTTTTCCGACCAGACTTCCGGCGAGGCGGCAAGGGCGATCACCCCCTTCGAAACGAGTGACGGGGTGTTGGGCATGATCCGAGCCACCGGCACCCTCACGCTTCCAGAGATGGTCTTTTGGAGTTTGTCGATACCCCAGCCAGCCGCCATTGAAACAAGAACGGGAGCCGTCGGCCTTCCCAAAATTACGCGGCCAATCTCGCCAAGCACCTCCCCCAATCCCTGGGGTTTAACCGCGAGGAAAACGTAATCCGCGTTTTCGGCCGCCTCTACATTGGAAGAATACACCCTCGCCCCAAGCTCGGCCGCCGCCGCTTTCGCCTTTTCCGCGTCCACGTCGGCGAAACCAATGTCCACCCCGGTCGAATCGCGGGCGATGCCTTTCATCAAGGCGGATCCCATGTTTCCGCTGCCAATACAGGCAATAATCGTTTTCACTATAAGTACCCCTTAATTTTTTCCGCAATCGCCGCGTGGTTCATGCCGTCAACGTTTTCCCTAAGCCATGCCGCAAACCCTTCGTCCAAGTCGTACTCGTATTCCTCGATTTCCTTCATGGCCACGTCCGCCGCGTCAATGTCGCCCTCCTCGCAGGCCGCCATTAGCCTGCCCAAAGCCTCGCCGCCGGGCCTGTCCCTTTTCGGCTTTTCGCGCCTTTGCCCGTTCGCCCGCAAAAACCCGATCAAATCGCCGATTAGTTTTTCCGTCTCGTCTATCAAACCATTGTTGCCGGCGTTCACAAGGTCAAAGTCGCCCTCGGTGGCCGCCTCTTCCATTGCCTTTGCCCTGGCCGCAAGAGCCTCCGCGCCGATATTCGCGCTGGAACCCTTTATCCCGTGCACGGCGACGGCGTAGCCTTTCAGGGTTTCCCTGCTTGGAACCCTGATCTTTTCCAGAAGCGGCCTAACGCCAGCGACGTAGGAATGCAAAACCTGCAGATAGGATTCCGTGTCGCCGCCCAGGCGCTCCAAACCTTTGCCCATGTCCAAGCCCGCAACCCCGTCACCCAAAACCATGCCCCCCCCCGGGGAGGGGCCACCGTTTAGCTCGTTTTCATTCCCTTTGCCATCTTTTTTTACCCACTCCCGAATCACCGAATCAAGGCGAGCCATGTCGATGGGTTTCGAGACATAGGCCTGGAAACCGTTGCCAAGAAACATTTCCTCGCTTCCCACAATGGCATTGGCAGTAAAGGCGATTATCGGCACGGTTTTGGCGTAGTCGGTTCCTATTCCCCGAATAAGCCTGGCGGCCTCGATCCCGTCCATCTCGGGCATCATGTGATCCATGAAAATGGCGTCGTACCTGACCTTTTCGTCGCGTATGGCGTCGACGGCCGCCTGCCCGCTTGTCGCGCAGTCGATTTGCATTCCGTAAGGTTTCATCACGCCCTTGGCCACGTCAAGGTTTGTGGAAACGTCGTCAACCACCAGCACGCGCGCGCCCGGAAGGCTGGCCCGTCGCACGGGGGACGCCCGCCGCCGCTCGTGCCCCGGATAGTTTAGCCTTTTAAGATTGCCGGCGGCTTCCGTTCCGATTGTCGCGTCGCTGACGGCCTGCTGCTTAAACCTTACGGTAAAGACGCTGCCCTTTCCGTACTCGCTTTCCGCCGAGACCGACCCGTCCATCATCTCGACAACGCTTTTCATTATGGCCAGGCCCAACCCCGTCCCCTCTATTTTGCGGTTGGATTTTGTGTCAAGCTTGGTATACTCCTTGAACAGCCTGCCCATGTCCTCGTCGCGTATGCCCACGCCGGTATCGCTGGCCACGACCGTCATCCACACGTCCTTTTCATGCCGCTCGCAGCCTATGCTAAGTTTCACCGTCCCTTCGGTCGTGTACTTGAAGGCGTTGGAAAGAAGGTTGTTAAAGACGTACTTGATCCGAAGATCGTCCCCGTACAGACGCTGCGGCAGGCTCCCGTCAACGTCCAGAACAAAGCGGATAGGTTTGCCCATTATGTGCATGGTGTTCTGGGTAACGGCGTCGTTAATCAAACTGGAGACGTCGTACTCCACCGGCACAAGCTCGAACTTGCCCTCCTCGATTTTGGAAATGTCCAAAATACCGTTTACGGTGTTAAGCAGTGTGGAACCCGCGTGGCTTATGTTTTCAAGGCTTGCGTAGGTCCTGTCGCTTAACCCGCCGTCCTCCATGACGAGCTTCGACATGCCGATTACCGTGTTAAGGGGGGTACGCATTTCATGGCTCATGTTCGCCAGGAATCTTGACTTTGCGTTGCTGGCCTCACGCGCCCCCTTTAGCGCGGCCTCCAGTTTGTCCGCAGAGGCTTGTATGTCCAGCATCATTTCGTGGCGCAAAAGGGCGGCGACCAGCAGCATCCCGGTGGAACGCATTATCGACTGCTCGTCCGTGGAAAACAGGCGCTCGTTGCGGCAGTAGTCGTAGGAGACGAATCCCCAGAATTTGTTTTTCACGAACACCGGCGCGACGAAGGCCGACACCGTGCCCTGCGTGGCAAGGTATTCCCGCTCCGGAACGGACATCTCGCGCACAAGCCTGTTGATGCAGCCGCCCTGCGACAATATTGTTTCCCATCCCGGAAGTTTTTCCATGTACGGCACGTCCGACGTGAACCCCTCGCCGCTTCGCGGCCTGTGGCTTACGGACCATTCGAACAGCCGCGTGCAGTAGAGATCGCCGCCGGCAATATGGTTTTTCCAGACGCACACGCGATCCGCTTCCACGGCCTTGGCCAACATGCCCATGCTTCCAAGCAGGCCGTTTTCGAAATCGCAAGCCTCGGACTGAAGAATGATAGTCGACGCGGTGTTGACCATGTTCACCTTGTGCACCAGGGACTCCCGGCGTTCGGCCTCCTTTTTTAACAGCGCCTTGGCCCGCTCCAGGGAGAGCCGCTCGCCGTCAAAAAGGTAGTCGTGGGGGAGTTCCCAAAAATCGCCGGTGCCGTCATTGTTTCGCATCACCAAATCACCCTACCTATATCTTAGTACTTTCCCGGGCATCTATAAAGCCATGTGCGCCCGAAAAATTTTCGTGCTATAATTGTTGAATGGCGCTGCTGACCGATCTGCACAACCATTCCTGCCTTTCCCCATGCGGCTCGCTCAGCCTGTCCCCGCGCCGCCTGCTGGAAATCGCCTCGGCAAAGGGCCTGCGGGTAATGGCCCTTACCGACCATAACTCCAGCCTTAACTGCCCGGCCTTCGCGAAACTCTGCCCGCGCTTCGGCATCGTACCCGTCTTCGGCATGGAGGCAAACACCAGCGAGGAAATCCACGTGCTGTGCCTTTTTACCAGCCTGGAGGCAAGCCTGGCATTCGGCGAGTACGCCTACTCGATACTGACGCCCTTTCCCAACGACCCTGACAAGGCCGGGGATCAGGTTTACATTGACGAGGACGACAACATCGACGGCGAGGTCGAATACTACCTGCTGAACCCCCTAGCGCTTTCGATCGAGGAAATAGGGGCGAAGGTCGCCGGGTATTCCGGAATCGTAATCCCCGCCCACGTGGATCGCCCGGCCTTTTCCATGACCAGCCAGCTTGGGGTGGTGACGGGCGGTCCCTGGGCCGCGCTGGAGTGCGTCCGCATCCCGCCGGCGGCGAACGGGTCGCCCCTGGACACCCTGGGCTATCCCCTTATAACCTCGTCCGACGCGCATTACCCGGAGCATATAGCCCGCCGCCCGTTCAAGCTTGACGTCGGCCTGGAAGAGCTGCGGCCTAGGGGCCCGGGGACGGAGGCCGACATTGGGGTTTTGCGGAGGGCTCTTGGTAGCCACCGGGGACATTGAGATGGCTAAAGGTAGAAGATCAACGAGATAGCCGTTCTGGAGGAGGGAATCGCGATGGCGGGGGGAATGCTTTTGAACATAAGCCGCGACGAGGATCAACGCGCGCGGCTCGAGAGCGAGTATAAAGGCCAGCTTGACTACCAAAGCAAGATAGTCCAGGCGAAACGGGAAGGCAGGGAAGAAAGCAGTATGGAAATATTGAACCTCATTGCCAAAGGCTATACGGCGGAAGATCTTAAAAGGGAGATTGAGGCTCGGCGCTGAACCGGCGGACGGCTTCCTTGACGAAGACCGTAAAATCCGTGGCCATGCTTTAGCCCCAATTCGTCAAAAAGTGTCTCCGCCTTTTTTACTTTTCGTGCATTTGCCTGGCGGCGGCGTCCACTGATTTTTCCAGCAAATTGTGCCTTTTTTTCCCCGCCCATGCGCTCACCGCCATCATAACGTTTTCCTTGTCTGCGGGACTGAGATTTCTGTATGTTTTCACAAGTTCTCGTTCCGTCTCGTTCAAGCCTTCTGGCTCTGTGCCTGTAATCAAATATTCCACCGACGTCTCAAGCAATTTGGCGATTTCCTGCCCTACCCTTACGTTAGGATATGTCTTTCTGGTCATCCATTTTCTGAATGTGCCAAAGGGAACACCTGCTTTCCCTGCAATCCATTCCTGGGTTGTGTTATTGGCCTTGATCTCGCGTTTAAGCCTTGTCCAGAAATCCATACGCAAATTTAGACGAAAAAAGGGGCAAATTTGCCCCTTTTGTAGTTGACAATAGGGTAAGTTTGCGTCATTGTCAGAAAATACTGGGCAAATCAGGAACATTTACCCAGTGGAGCTAGGTCAAGTTGATCCTGGCAAAATATCACAAAGGAGGTTTTTCACCATGAAAAACAAATCCAAATTTTTCGGGATTATCGCCACGGTGGCGATAATCGGGCTTTCGATGATGGCGTGCGATCAAGCGAACGATCCGGGAATAACGACCGATCCCGGGACACCGGGCGGTGGAAACGACGGTGTCCCGGGAACAACCATGAACCTGAGTGGTTTTGTGTACACGGTGAAATGGACGGATGACAGAGATGTCTTCACCCGCTTTCCCACCAACGAGAATCGGTCCCTTTCTAATCCTGGGCTGGGATTAAGCGGAACAATCAGCAACGGGCAGCTTAACCTTACCGTTGGTGAACCTCCCGCCTCATCTCTTAGCAACATCAGGGATTGGTTTGACGGCGATGGTTTCACGATCAGCGATCCCAACGCAATGATTTATTCGCTTGAATCGTTTTACGTTGGAAATGGCAGCGGGCTTGCGCGGTTTTACAGAACCGATTCACAGGACGGAATGTCTGGGATCCGGCACTTGGTAACTTATGAATTCGTCGACAGGAACGTTACGATCGGTTCAGAGAGAATAACATATAGTGAAGAATGGGACGACGTTAATTTCACTTCGACATCTACATATGAAGCCTTTACCCTTGCCTTAAGGAAGGGCTGGAACGCCATACATCAGAGGCTAGAGTGGGTAGAGACGGAAACCAGCTTTCAGATGACTGTCACGGTATCCATGGGCGATCCAGGCTACCCACTAAGGTGGGTATTTAACGAGTCCGGGGCTCTCGAACGCACAAGACGGGCGTCGCCGGGCGCACCCTTGTTAAGAACCCGCCGATAACGACAGGCAGCGCCCACCGCAAGTCCACCTATTGGGCTTGCGGTGGGCATTTGCCTGTCCTGCTCGTCCCCTCCCTTAACCCAAACCTGCGCGACTGCCTGGCTAGCCTTGAAATTGTAAGTCATCAGTGGAAAAGCCCTTTTGCGAAACATGTTCCACAAAACCCGACTTTGGCATTATACTTTTACGTACATATGGACAAAGAAACCGAACCGACCCCGCCGCAAAACGCGACGTATTTTAACCGCGACCTTTCATGGCTGGACTTTAACGAGCGCGTGCTGGAGGAAGGGCTCCGCGGTGACAAACCGCTGTTCGAGCGCTTCCGCTTCCTGGCCATCGTCGTCGCCAACTTCGACGAGTTCTTCATGGTGCGGGTGGCGGCGATCAAACGGGCAAGGCGGGCGGGGAGATCCGGGGATCCCTCCGGCCTAAGCCCAGCGGAACAGTTGGAGGGGGTTGCCCGAAAGGCCCGGTCGGTAATACGGCGCCTGTACGACTGCCTTATGGGCGAGATTTTCCCCGGCCTGGCCGACGGCGGCCTGGAGCTTGTCCGCCCGGATTCCTACACCGTCCCCCAGATGGACTTCCTGGAATCGTTTTTCCTGGGGGAGGTCTACCCGATCCTCACGCCCCTTCGCATAGAGGCGGACAAGCCCCTTCCCTTTTTCGAAAGCCGCAGCATAAACGCCGCCTTCCTGCTGGCCCCCGAAGGCGCGGCCATGGGGGAGGACTCCGGGGAACGCGTCGTCATGGTGCAAATCCCGCTCTCCATAAGCCGGATTGTCTGGCTGCCCTCGGACGACCAAAGGCTGCGCTGGGCCCTGCTGGACGATCTGCTGGTCACCTGGGGGGGCTACCTCTTTCCGGGCTACCGGGTAATGGAAAGCATGTTGTTCAAGGTGAACCGCGACGCCGATTTTTCCGTGGACGAAAGAAGGGACGAGGACTTCGTCGAGGCGATGGGCGAGGTTCTGGAGGAAAGGGAAAGGTCCGAGCCGGTGCGCATGGTTTACTCCCCGGGCAGCGACAGGCTGCGCGACGAGCTGGCCAAGCAGCTTTCCCTGGGGAGCGGCGACCTGTACGAGGCCGACGGCCCCCTGAACCCCATGGGCCTGATGGAACTGACCGGGATCGCGGGCCTGGAGAACTTCCAGGAAAAGCCCTGGAAGGTTTACCCCGCGCCGGGCTTTGCCGACGACGTCTCGATATGGGATCGCCTGAGCCAGGGCGACGTCATGCTACACTTCCCCTACCAGTCCTTCGATCCGGTCATCCGGTTTTTCCAGGAGGCCGCCTCGGATCCCCACGTTATTTCCATAAAAACCGCGCTGTACCGCACCGGGGGACAGCCCCAGGCCGTCTCGCCCATAGTCCGGGCGCTGGAACAGGCCGCGCTCAACGGCAAGCACGTAACCGCGCTGGTCGAGCTAAAGGCCCGCTTCGACGAGGAGCGAAACATATCCTGGGCGAACAGGCTGGAAAAGGCCGGGGTAATCGTGGTGTACGGGCTTTCGCAGTTGAAGGTGCACGCCAAGGTTACCATGGTGCTGCGGCGCGAGAACGACAGGATCAAGCGGTACGTCCACCTTTCCACGGGGAACTACAACGACAAGACGGCGAAATGTTACGAGGACATTTGCATGTTTACCTGTCGCAACGAAATCGCCTACGACGCGAACCTAATCTTCAACATGATTACCGGCTATTCGCTGAAGCAGCCGATGCGTTTCCTTATGACCGCCCCCTACGACCTGAAGCACAAGCTCCTGGAGCTTATCGACAGGGAGGCGAGCCGTTCCAGCCACAAGTACTCCGGCAAGATCATGATAAAGTGCAACTCGGTTACGGACACGGACGTGATAAACGCCCTTTACCGCGCGTCGCAGGCCGGGGTAAAGATAGAAATGTGCGTCCGGGGTATCTGCGCCCTGGTTCCCGGCGTTCCCGGGCTTTCGGAAAACATCCGGGTGATAAGCGTTATCGACTACTACCTGGAACACTCGCGGATATACTATTTTTCCGACGGCGGAACGGACGAGCTGTACCTTGCCAGCGCGGATCTAATGCCCCGCAACCTTGAGCGCCGCGTGGAGATAATGTTCCCGATCCTGGACGAAAAGATGCGGAACGAGCTTATCGGTATGCTCAGCACCTATTTCCACGACAACTGCCAGGCAAGGGTTCTTGATGGGCCGTCGGGCATCTGGAAACGGGTAGAACATTTTTCCGGGGAAAACCCCTTCCGCGTGCAGAAGGAAATGCTCTTGCGCGCGGCAAGGGAGGCCGACAACCCCGGGCCGGTTAAGCAGGAGTTCGTCGTGCGGAGGAGCCAGGCCTAACGCCTATTCCCAGGCAAACCCGAAATCGATTTTAAAATGATCCCTGACATCCAGCAGGGATTTCCGAACGGATTCGTTCAGGGGAACGCCCGTTTCCCTGCGCTCAAGGTAGGCCAGGTATTCCTTTTCCCCCGCCGTATAAATACGATCCTCGCCGGGTACCTTCGCGGAGGCCCGAATGGCGCGGAGGATTTCGCCCCCGGTTCGCCTGAATTCCGCCTCGTCCACAAAGGCGTTGATATCGATGGCTATAAAAAAATGACCCAACTGGTGTGGCCTTTTCTCGCCGTCCGGCCCAATGCCGCTAAGGGTCTTTAGGAAAACCCCGGACTGTAGGGCCGCGGAAAGGATCTCCACCGCCGTGGCGTACCCGTAGCCTTTGTAACCGGCCAGATCCTCCCCCATGCCGCCCAGGGTTACCGAAGCGCATGTCCCGTTGTCAAACCCCGCCAAGGCCACGTCGGGATCGGTAACGGGCTGTCCGTCGGCGTCGATTACCCAGCCCACGGGCATTTTTTTTCCTATACGCGAATAGTGTTCGACTTTTCCCCGCTGGGTAATGCTGGTGGCGCAGTCCAAGACGAAAGGAAAATCCTCGTCCGTGGGCAGGCCGATGGTAAGGGGATTCGTGCCGAACATGTTTTCCACGCCAAACGTGGGCGCGACGGACGGCCTGGCGTTGGTGCCGGTTATGCCGATCATGCCGGCGTTTGCCGCCATAATGGAAAAGTACCCGGCAATACCGTAATGGTTCGAGTTGCGGACGGCGACCATGCCCATGCCGTACTGTTTCGCCTTTTGGATGGCCAGATCCATACCCTTCACGCCGACGACATGACCCATGCCGTTGTGCCCGTCCGCTACCGCCGTCGTAGGGCCCTGCCTTACAACCTCGAACCGCGTTACCGGGCACAAGGTCCCGCCGAGAATTTTGTCGATGTAAATTGGCTTAAACCGCCCCACCCCGTGGGAATCGATGCCCCGCTTATCCGATTCGATAAGCACGGCGGCACACGTTTTTGCGTCTTCCAAAGGGACGCCCGCTGCGGCAAAGCCGAGAGCCATGAATCTCTCCAAGCGCTCGGTTGTTTCGTATACCATAGATAAAGCCAAGACCGGGAATCGAACCCGGGACCTGCGCATTACGAGTGCGCCGCTCTACCGACTGAGCCATCTTGGCAAGGTCTTACTCGACGGCTTTAGCCGCCAATTATTCTATTCTACCCGCCCGAACCAAAAGGTTCAAGCACACTAAATCCCCTCAAGTTCCCCGTCCCTCTCGATCACCCTTTCCGTCCCGTCCTCAAAAACCGCCGTAATCGTGGGGTTTCTGACAAGGCCGTCCAGATGGATAAGGCTGGGGGCATCCTCGTCATAGTTCATACCTATGGCGAAATGGCAGGTGCGGAAGGCCTTCTCGTCCTCCAGCATTTTTCCGGTAATACGCGCAGCAGGGTTCAGCCCTATGCCCAGCTCGCCGATGTTGCGGGCATTGCGGGCATATAACGCACCGCTGCCGGCCGGAAGCTTCCCCGTCCGCTCGAATTCGCGCGCGTTATTCTCGGCGGCCTCAATGGTTTCCAGAAGACAGGAGGCCTCATCCCCGCCGCTAATCTCCCGCACAAAACCGTTTTCCACGGTACACCTTATGGGCGTATTGATGATTAAATCCCCTTCGGCGACACTGATCGAGCCGTCGAAGCAAATGCAACCCTGCGCGGTTCCGTTTTCGGGGCTGATAAAGGTCTCGCCCGCCGGCAGGTTGCCACCCGAGCCGGGTGCCGCAAAATCGCCGTCATCGGACTTGGCCTTTCGTCCTCGCAGGCCAATGGTTATGTCCGTCCCCCCGGGTGCTTTGACACGAACCTCCATCGCATCGTCCAGTATCCGCTTGAGCGCGTCGCAACGTCGTCCCAGCTCGGCGTAATCGACGGGAACCGTACGTACAAAGGACTCCACCGTGGTTGCGGGCGACCAGAACGAACGGCAGCTTTTTTCCCCGTACATCTGCAGGTGAAAGATATGGTCGTATTGGGAACCATTGTGTCTGTACGGCGAAGATATGCCCCTGGAATCCTTGCCCAGTTTTTCGTCGCTCAGGGAGATAACCACTTCCGGTTTCGCCTCGAACGCGGCTATAACCGTGGGTTCGGCAAACGAAAACTGGGGTTTCACCGGCTGAAACAACAGAACCGGTCTGCCCTTCGCGTCGATGCTTGCATCATATAACGCTTGCGCGATAGCAGCGACATCCGGTCTGGGGTTGCTGATTATCAAAACCTGCTCCCCCTCGCGTACCTTTAGCGAAACTTCAATCGCTATCCGTGCCGCTTCCCTGAGCCGTTCATAGTCAAAGCCGGCACTGGCGGCCCGCATGTCGCAAAATTTCGACAAAGCCTTGTTTCCCACGGTATGCCCCTTATGCAATCTTAACCGCCTGCATCTGGGCCCTTACGCACAACTCGGCGGCCTTAAAGGCGTGTTCTTGGGTCATGGCGTTCTCCGTGCGGTTCAGGCAGTCAAGAATTAGCTGTCCGAAATAGGGAAAGCCCACCTTCCCCTCGACATCGTAATAAGTTTCCTCGCGCTGGTTTGCCAGATACACATGGCCGCCCTGGCTGCCCTTTTCGCCAAGCTGCATGTACTTGCGCTGTTCGATAAAGCCCTCGGTTCCAAGGATGAACAGTCGCCCGTCGCCCCACATCTGCAGGCCGTCCGGGGTGAACCAGTCAACCCGGAAGTAGCCGGTCGAACCGTTGTCCGCAACCAGCGTCGCATCACCGAAATCCTCAAGCTCGGGGTAGTCCGGGTTGTTGTAATTCGCGACCTGGCTACGGACGACCGTCGCGTCCTTCGCGTTGGCGTAAAACAGGAACTGCTCTATCTGGTGACTGCCTATGTCGCAGAGTATGCCGCCGTATTTGTCCCTTTTAAAGAACCAGTCGGGCCGCCCAGGGGCTCCAAGCCGGTGAGGGCCAAGGCCAATTACCTGAACAACCCTGCCAATGGCCCCCTGCTCGATAAGCTGTCCGGCAAAAACCGCGCTTTCGACATGAAGGCGCTCGCTGTAATACACCATGTATTTCCTGCCGGTTTCGCTCACCTTGGCTTTTGCCGCGTCAAGTTGTTCCAGCGTGGTAAGCGGGGCCTTGTCGGTAAAGTAGTCCTTCCCGGCGGACATGACTCGCAAGCCCAAGGCACAGCGCTCGGAGGTTATCGCGGCACCCGTTACCAGCAGCACCTCCGGGTCGGAAAGGATTTCATCCTCGCTCCCCGCCCTTTTGACACCGGGGTAGGCCTGGCAGAAGCGATCCACCTTTTGGGGATCCGGGTCGTACACGCTTTTAAGCGTTGCCCCGGCCTCGACAAGCCCGTTACACTGCCCGTAAATATGCCCGTGATCCAAGCCGATTGCCGAAAAGACAAACTCGCCAGGTTTTACCACGGGGCTGGGCTTTCCCTTGGGGGCGAAATTCATGCCATCGGATATTGTCGCCATCCGCTCTCCTTTCTATTATACGATCTAACAAACGGTTACTGGGGTGGAGTAAAATCGCGATAACTGCACGGGAAACCCTACGGTTTGCCAGGAACTATTCCGTTTCCTGGGTATAACCAAAATCAAGGCCGACATCCTGCTCCGGTACGATGATCGTATCGGGAACCGGATGGAGTTCGCCTTCCAGCCAGTCAAAATGCTGATCCCCGATAAGCTCCATTCCCGCGTCCAAAACGCCCGCGCCGCCGGGGGTCCGGTTAAGCAGGGCCAGCCCAAGGCTGACAATCAAAAACGCCGCCCCAAGCACGGTCGTTGCGCGGGTAAGAATGTTCCCCGAACGGGAACCAAAAGCGGAGCCGCTGCTGCCGCCGAAAATCCCCCCCAGGCCGTCGCCTTCCTCGGTCTGGACAAGAACCAGCAATACTAGCAAAATCGCGACAATGATAAAGAAAACCAAAAGAATCGTGCTGATAACACCCATCTATATATCTCCAAAATGAAGTCTCTGTACATTATACCGGAAACGGCGGGCATGAGGCAAGACGGCTAGGCAGGTTCAACGACAAACCATGAACGAATTCCTTCCCTTATAAGCTATGCCCATCTGGCAATCCATGCCCATAAGCCCGAATGTGTTGAGCCATCCTTTTCACAATGCCAAGGTTGCAGGCGACGGCACGCCCCCCGCGTCTTTAAGTTCGTCAAAAGCCGACTGAATGTCGCAGGATACAGCGTCTAGGAGTTTGCCCTTGACGGATTCAAGGTACCTTTCGCGGGCAGTAGCGCCAAGATTTGAGGCTTCATCGTAAAGCAACAGGTACGGCTCGATTTCGAGTGCCTCGGCGATTTTGTCGAGCATGGCAAATGAAGGGGTCCCAACACCGTTTTCAATCTGCCTGATATATGAATGAGCCGCGCCGCATTTTTCCGCAAGCCTTTTTTGGGAAAGCCCAGATGCCTTGCGCCATTTTTTCAGGTTGAGAACAAAAACCTTAGCCAAATCCATATAAATGTATCCTGTGGACGATCATTTTTTTGCTACAGGGATGCTTGACACATATATTATTGTGCTGTATGATCGTTTAAACCGAACATTATTTCGGAAACCGTGCGTTATGCACGAACGAAATTTATGCGGGGCGGCCAAGGATGCGTGAATTTTGGCGTATCTATTGGTTTACAGGAGAAAAGCAACATGTTGGCCGGAACCGCCGGGCTTGGTTTTTATGGTATCGAAGCCTTCTAGAAGGCTTGCTACATAACACTTTTGCCAAAAGGAGAATTGCATGAAAAAAACATGGATGCCTCATGTTATCGCAACGGCGGGTTTTGTTCTGTTCGGCGCGCTTGCATTGGCGAGCGCCAACGGACCTCCACCAGCTCTTCACATCGAGCCTGTTTCCGATGATTTATGGTGGGAATCGTCGGCGGGCCTGGTAACGATTACCAGCTACGTGGGAACGGACAGATCCGTGCAGATTCCCCCGCAAATACAGGGAATGCCGGTAACCAGAATTGGCCCGCGTTCCTTTGCGACAAGAAGGCTCACCGGCGTGACAATCCCCAACAGCGTTACCCACATAGACGAACTTGCGTTTGCTTTTAACGAACTTGCCGCCGTCACTATCCCTGGCAATGTTACCCAAATTGGGAACAGTGCGTTTGCGAACAACCAACTTACTGGCATAACCATCCCAGGCAGCGTTATCCACATAGGGAACAGGGCGTTCGCGAACAACACAATGCTAACCGAAATAACCATCGGCGACGGCGTTGGCTTTCTGTACGAAGGCGTATTCGAGAATTCCCTAAGACATGCCCGGATAAGCATCGGCGCAAATGTCGAGCTTCACAGTTCCGGACCTTCAAGCCTAGTCTGGACGGGATTTAGGGCCGCCTACGAAGGCAACGGTCACAGGGCGGGAACCTACACCCTTAATCCAGCTACCGGGCAATGGAACTGGCAACCTAGATAGCCCGTGTGGCGCTTGACAATAAACCCGCGGGGACTAAACGCCGCAAAAGGAGCCTGTATGAATTTTAGAAAAACGGTTTTGACGATGCTATGCCTTGCGTCATTATGCATTGCGATTCCCCAAGGAGCAATTTTCGCGCAGACCGACGAACAAGAGCGGCTGCGGCGGCATCACGAGCTAGAGCAGCAACTTCAACAGCAACTACAGCAACAGCAGTTGCAACAACAACAGCACCGGCAAACCATTACATGGTATGTCCAAGTGATAAACGCGACAACCTTTGAACGGCTAGTCTACACAAGAGAAGACGTCGTGCGTGGTGCCAACGTCCCGTTGGAAATTTTTAGGTCACTGGAATGGGTTCCGTTTACAGCGCACGGCGTTAGCGGCCTAGAGGAAGCCAGGTGGAACATCAGAAGGCAATTGGGTTTTCCAGCAGATAGCGATCTTCGCACGGCAGGCGGCGCTACCCAACGCATCATTTGGGGGAACGTGCTACAGCAAAGCGCCGGAATGACGACACCAAGACCAGCAGAAATTGTGCCCCCAGCTCCCATAGTATTTGATCCCATAGTAGTTGACAATGGTGAAACGACTCCGAGACGACGCGAGTGGTGGGGTCGGGTGCTATTTATCGCGGCAGTAGCGGCAGTAGCGACAGTAGTTGCAATAGGAACAGCACTATAGTAGCAGCAGGAGGAGGAATACTCCTTAAGGGGGCGTAACAGTGACAGGCACGGAATAGGCTTAAGCATGTCGAGATTTCCTCGCTTTCTGTGATATACATATTTTCGGCAGCTACCAGCCAGTCCTAACGCCAAGGCTTACGCCGAAACCCGTACCCTGAAAGCTCCGCACGAATTCCGGCGACTGCATCGACAGGCCGACGCCTATTTCCAAAAGCCTAAGGTTCAGGGCAAAGTCCAGGCTGTTCCTCCACCTGCGGTCGTTGTAGTTTATGCCGACGGTCGTGACAAAAAAATTGGCAAAATCGAAACGGGCGCTCAAGCCGCCTTCGGGCGAGGCGATTCGGGCGTACAGGTTGTTGATGGAAAAACCCAGGGACGGAACCAGCGACACAATCCGCGAACCAAGCAGGCGGTAATTGGCATAAAGCAACATCGTGAACGGGCGACGGATTGTTTGGCCGGCGGTCGTGCCAAAAACAAAAGGCGACGTGTTAAAACCCAGCACGTCATCGCCAAAGGGATCCCCCTCCCCGTCAACCATGGATCCAAAGTCAATGTTGCTGCTGTCGAAAAACGCGGATCCCTCAAGCCGCGCGTAATGATCCAGGCGCGCCGAAAGAAAAGGAAGCGGAATGTTGACAAGCCTAACGCCGACGGAAAGCCAGGGAAGCACCGGATACTCGACACCCAGGCTTATGTCATAGCCCAGGCCGTTTCTAGCAAGACCCACGGGATCCCCGGCTATGTTTTCCATCGCGCCGGCACCCAGAATGCCCTCCAGACTAAACGGGGAAAAAATACGCATGTCATAAGCCAACTCAATACGGTGCCCGTCCACCATGCGATAGGTAATGCCCGGCCTGACGTAGAGCACTGGAATGTAGGCCGCAGGCCTTAGGCTTACCCTAAACCTACGCGCATGAAAAAAAACGGGAATGCCGAACTCCAGAAAAACCGCCCCGCCCATGCCGAACAGCTCCTCCGCCTCGCGCAGGCTAAGAACGTTTCCGGGGATCGACAGGTTACCAGTCGCGTTGACATGGGCAAGGTCAAGACCAAAGCCCCATCTGTCCCTAACATTAATGTTTATCGAAAGCGGGGCAACGTCAAGACCAAAATTAAGAACGAAGCTGTTAAAAAAATCACCCAGGTTGATCGAAATCCTGTCAACGTAATAGTTGCCCGGGACATCCCGGAATTCACCGAAACTGCCCGCGTCGATTAGGTTTCGCAGAATGCGGAACGGGCTCTGAAAAAAATCGCCGTAGGCAATGGCATTATTGGCCATATAAAAACCTACTTGCGTGCTCATCTCAAACGTTCGGTTGCGAAAGGCGAACCGTTCCCCGGGCGGCGGGGCGTTTCCCAGGGAACCCCCAGGGCCGACGACGTCATGGGCGAAAAGGAACAATCCCTGGAACAGAAAAAGGCAAACAAGAAAGTGCCTTCTCGGTTCGATATTCATCGGCTTCACCCTTTAATCACCAAAAGCCAGAGCGTAACCACCGCTTAGCGATACCGTGATTCTTGTCGGCAGAGGGTTCCTGGGTATTCGTATTACCTCCGCCCCGCCAGGGTGCGCGATTCTTATGTCGGGGGGAATAAGCCTGTCTCTAACAATGTTAAGATCGCTTCCCGTAATGGCGATCTCCAGATTACCGCGCCCGTCATCCAAAACCCGGCCATCCCTGCCGAACAGTATCATCTCGTCCGGTATGTCCAAGCCGCCGCCGTCAACATGCAACACCATTCCCAAAAAAATGGGAGCGTCGAAATCCAGTCTGAACCTTATAATATTTATGTCAATGTTGCCACCAAGAAGCGACCCGTCCAGGCTGGTTCTGCCAAAGAGATCATTCTGGTTTTCAAACAAAGGTATATTGATATACGCGCCCTTCTTGGCCTCGAATTCCATGGCTACTTTCGCAATGACCACGCCCCTAATACTGCCGTCATCCCCAGGATGATCGTCAAACATGCCCGGGGTAATGACAAGTGTTGCCGGTAGTTTTATGTCATAAAACAAGCGAAGGTATTCGGGCATATCGGCAATTATGTCGAAAAATTCTTTGTCTATGTCTATATCAAACCCGCCTTTAGGCAGTTGGGTGCCTTCAAAATTGGACAGATCCGGAAACTCCGCAAGGTCATCCGCCGTTATCACCTGCTCGAACAAGAGGACGGATCTTTCCGAATCAGGATCGTCAGATACTTCCCTGGATCTAGCGTGCAGGCTAAGTTTCGGCTCCATTTGGGAAATAAGTTCGGCGGGCCCGTCAAGATACATGGTTAAATCGATGCTGCCATCGGCAAAGGTAAAACCCCTCATTATATCCCCCAGGGTACCTCGTAGATCAATAGGTTCCTCGGGTACGCCACCGCTAAGAAGAGCCGTGTTATCGCCCATGTATTCACCCAAGATATACACGAGATCAACGACCGCTTTTTCCCAGACGAAATCGATACTGATTTCGGCAACCATTGCTAACTTGGTTTCGCCTACAGGATCCAGTACAAGCGGACCAAAGGCAATGTGCCGGGCATCCTCCCTTATTGTTCCGTCGATAACCGGCACTATAGCGACTTCCATTTCTACATTCGGATCTTCCCTAACGTTTAGAGTAGCCGGTTCACTGCGAACCAGATTATTATCACCGCGTTCCAAGATTTCCGGCTCGATGTGGTCAAAGAACCCCAGTTTCGGACTGCGTGCCGCAAATGCGAACCTACCGTCCAAGGCCTGATCCAGTTCAGTCAGATTAAGCACGAATTCTATTTTCTCGAAAGTGATACTTTCTACAAACTCGGCGACATTCGTGCCGTCACCCATGTTCGTAAAGTCAACCATGATCTCGGGGATGGGAATAAGATCGTCGCTCATTTCCCAACGAGCCAACGTGAGCTCGTAAATGTTCATATCCATTCCAATGATGATGGGCAATCGTTTATGGATATAGTCATTGCCAAAAAGCTCAAAAGAGATGCCACGATTCGGATCCGACGTTATGAACAACGAGCTTTTGCCTTGGTTAACCACCATAGGGCTTCCATTTATTATTTTTCCGCCAAGATCCATGGTGTTTTCGCTGCCGAAGACCCAGGGCTCATTGTCGTTCAATCCCTCGAATGTTTCGCCGTCAAGAACAATCGGCGCTTGGCTTATGGCGATTGTGTTCGTTATTTGCAGTCCCTCGCCGTAGGTTTCGTTTCCGCCACGACGCGGCGGCGGGGCCGCCGTCATGTTGAGCTCCCCTATCCCGATTTCGGCGTTAAGAAAGCCGGGGGTCGCGTTCATCCTGATATTGTTGGCGATACTGTCAGGCAACGGATGTGTCATCTCGCCGATTCGCAGGCCCGTTGCCCCCCGCAAAGCAATGCCGCTTACCTGTGGGCGTATACGCAGATCAAAAGAGAGGCCAGGAACAGAAGGACCATTATATTCAATTTCGATACCAGTAAATTCAAACCGGGGCGGATCGTCTCTTCTGATTTCCTCCCCAGAGATGTCTATCGTAATTGTCTGGGAAAAACCATTAAGGTGGTTCAAGATCGCGTTTTGAGGACTGTCAGGCAAGCCTATTATATTCCTAGTGTTCTCCCCTACCATCCGTATGCCCGTCAGTATAATCTCCAGGCCTAGCGGAAGGGAGGGGGATGCGTTTATTAGTTCCAGGCCAAGCAGTATTTTGTTGTCGTATCCATTAACATCCGAAACAATCACGGAATCAAAATTGGCCTCGCCGCTTTCGGCAAAAACAAAAAAACTTGGCATGTTTTGCATCTCTGGCGGCAGGGGGGATATTGTTATTGTGTTGCCAGACACTAAGGAAGGCACCGCTATCCTGGTTGTCGTTACCGGCATGGAGTATGTGTTTAGCGAATTCTCCATAGTTTCGAAGAGCTCGCCCATATCAAAATAAAACGTCGTTGGTTCCATCGGATCCCAGGCTATCCTAGGCACCTTTATGTCGGCTTCTATGGGCTCTATTCCGGTGTTCCCATAGTCATCCAACTGGCCCGTTATACTGTCCAGGTAGTCGCTTAGATTGAGCGATGGCAGCATATCCAATTCGAAAGCGACAAGGAAAGCCTGCGCCCCTCTTTCGTGGTTTACAAAATCATAAAGTCTGGCATTAAAGGCTTCCGGCATGACGTTTTCAAGCATTGTGGCAATATTAATCTCGGCCCTTAGCGGGACACTTATGTCAACACCGTCGACCCTTATTTCTATTGAATCCGGCATTCTGCAGGAATACGCAAACAAAAGAGCGAACACTATGCTTGCCAGGCAAACGCCTTTTATCTTCATGGAAAACAAAGCCTCCAAACGGTAAGGTGGCGAGTCAGGACATATCAACGGTTTCCACTATTTTTTTAGACAGGCTTTGCGAATCGTTTAGTCCTTATTCATTACGTTGGTATACCTTATGGCTACTGCCGTTGCCACGCGTATTCGGCTTCCAAACATATACGGCGCTCCTATACGAATATTGATAATGTCATGAGCCCCCAGTTCAAGCGCTCCTCTCATAAGATCGGCAAGCAATGTCGCCCGGCTTCCATTCTTTATTATCACGATTCCGGCGACGACGTAATCCCCGGTAGGAACAAAGGAATATTCCGACCAGCCCCCCCTATTGACATCGGCACCCGTGGCACATCCCGTCATTGAAAACACGATTAGCACAGTCATCACGATACCCAAAAGCCCGAACATTCTTTTCACAGGCAAACTCCTTAATCGTGACACCCTGGCGGGCAACTGCATGGGCTTACCTGCCACTATGAGTCGTTTCCGATTGTATCAGATAGATAAGATAGTTCCCGTGACAGGGATAGTCAAGCAATTTGCATTATTTTTTTTGACCGCCAGGCAAGGGTGCCGCCTAGGGTTTACAAAACCAAACTTAGTTCCGCAATTGCACAGGGTTTGAAACAGGCCTTGTGTCAAGAGAATCCTACGGCATAAACCTGTACCCCGCGCCCCAAACAGTTTGTATGTGCGCGGGATCCGAGGGGTTTTTCTCGGTTTTTTCCCGCAAACGGGACACATGCACAGCAACGGTTTTTATGTCGCCGTAGGTGTCCTCGCCCCAGATTCTGTCGTATATCGTTTCCTTGCTAAAGACCATCCCAGGATTGGAGGCAAGAAAATAAAGCAGCTCGTATTCCTTGTACGTCAACGTTATTTCAATTTCGTTGACAAAAACCCTGTGCGTTCCCTTGTTTATCCTTAACCAGCCAAAATCGATCTCGTCGGATTTTTGGGGTTCTTCCGAACCACGGGTAAGCCTTCTATAACGGGCGATGTGGGACTTTACGCGGGCCACAAGCTCGGTCGGGGAAAAAGGTTTCACGATGTAGTCGTCGGCGCCAAACCCCAGGCCGCGTATCTTGTCGGAGTTTTCCCTTTGGGCGGTAACCATCAGAATCGGCACGTCGACCTTTTCACGAATTTCCTTGCAGACTACCATGCCGTCTTTTCCGGGCAACATAAGGTCAAGAATAATAAGCGAGAACCCGCCAGAAAGGGCGCGTTTCTGCCCCTCCAGGCCGTCATGTTCTATGACAACCTCGAAGCCGTTGATTTCCAGAAAATCCCTTTCGATAGCCGCGATTTCCTTGTCGTCCTCTATGATAAGAATTTTCTCTTTGGCATCCGGCATTACGGCAATTCCCCCCACGCCCGGGGCGACACAAGCGGCAAGCTGATTACCGTGGCAAGCCCGGAACCACCGGGCAATTCCGCGTGTATACTGCCGCCCATGCGTTCAACAATTTTAGCGCTTATCGCAAGCCCCAAGCCGGAACCACGCTTACTGCGGGACGGATCCGCGCGATAGAAAACATCGAACAGTTTCGGCAGCATGTCAGCCTGAACGCCCGGGCCGTCGTCCGTCAAACGCAACAGGACGGCGCCGTTCTCCACGGCCGCGCTTATCTCCATTTGCCCGTGTTCCTTGGTTTTGTACCTTACGCTGTTTTCCAAAATATTGACAATAACGTTTCGCAGCATGATTACGTCGGCAAGGGCATAGGCGTTCCTGGGCATGTCGCAGACCTTTACCGCAAGACCCTTGGCCGCATACTCGGAAAGCGAATCCTCTATCATGTCGCAGACGGCAAGCGTAATGTCGGTATGGCGCAAGTCAAGTGGGAACTCGTCCATGTCCAGTTTTGCGAAAAGAAACAACTGTTCGATTATGTGTTCCAGCGCGGCGGTTTTGTTTTTAACGATGGAAAGGTATTTTTCCCGCATCTCTGGACTGGACGCGACGCCCGTTTCAATCCCCTCAAGGCAACCTTTAATCGAGGTAAGGGGGGTGCGCAAATCGTGGGATATGCCCGCGATCAGCTCCCTTCGGGCCGCCTCGTCTTTTTCGCGCCGGGCGGTGGACGTTTCCAGTTTTTCCGCCATCTCGTTAAAGGCATCGCAGATGGGGCGGAACTCGTCATTCCCTTTGTAGTCGATACGATGGGAAAAATTATTTGCGTATATCTGGCGCACGCCCCCGTTAAGCATTTCCAGGGATTTTGTTATTTTCCTTGTTATGCGGATGGTGAAAAAATTGTTGACTATGCTGGCAAACATTATGGAAAATATAAGGAACAACGCCCATATCGTTATAAGCACATCACGGCCAAAAGCATCAAGGATATTTATCCAGTCTTCCGTGCCTGGCCGCAAATCCCCAAATATAAGAAACGATATAAGACGGGCGACAAACGCAAATGCACAGAAGGATATGAACGCCATGCGGATACCAGAAAAAAAGAGACGCTTTTTTATGGTCATGGAACAATGGTACACGGTTTCCTTCCCTTGGACAATATTGACTTAGGCTAAAGCGGGGCGCTAAACACTGGGTAAACCGAAGGTTAAATTTTTGTAAACTCGGAGACCCGCCTTAGGCGGGGTATGTTGTTTTGATTAGTTTTTCGCTATACTCTGGGCATGAACATTTTAGTCATCGGTGGCGCCGGGTATATCGGCAGCCATGTGGCAAAGGAATTTCTTGACCAGGGACACGGCGTAACCGTGTTTGACAATCTTTCCAGCGGCCTGCGGGAGAACCTGCTTCCAGGCACCGTCTTTATACACGGGGATATTCACGACTACCCAGGCCTTGCCCGCGCAATGAAACGCGGCGAAAGCCCAGGCGCTTCCGCGTTCGACGCGGTGATCCACCTTGCCGCGTCCAAGGCGGCCGGGGAATCCATGCTGAACCCAGAAAAGTATTCCCGCAACAACATTGCCGGAACGATTAATATCATCAACGCCGCCTCGGAGGCGGGAATCGGGAACATAGTGTTTTCCTCCAGCGCGGCGGTCTACGGCGAGCCAGAATACCTTCCCGTGGACGAGCGGCATCCGACGAATCCCGAAAACTACTACGGTTTTACCAAGCTGGAAATCGAGCGCATCCTGGCCTGGTACGAAAAACTCCGGGGCATACGCTACGCATGTCTGCGCTACTTTAACGCCGCGGGCTATGACGTAAACGGAAAGATCAGGGGCCTGGAACTTAACCCGGCGAATCTGCTGCCAGTGGTCATGGAGGCCGCGTGTGGAACAAGGCAGGAGCTACAGATTTTCGGGGACGACTACGACACTGCGGACGGAACCTGCATACGGGACTACATACACGTCAGCGATCTCGCCGCGGGCCATGCAGCCGCACTTGACTACATCGGCAAAACCGGAAAGAGCCTTACCGTAAACCTTGGCAGCGAGACGGGCAGCTCCGTATCGGAGATTGTCGAAACCGCGCGGCGGGTTACCGGCAAGCCAATCCCCACCAGGGTCGTTGGCAGACGGCTGGGGGATCCGGCCAAGCTCACCGCGTCGTCGATCCTTGCCCACGGGCTTTTGGGGTGGGAGGCGCGGCACTCGGATTTGGAGACGCTGGTAAGGACAAGTTGGGAAGCGTACCAGCAGGGGAAGAAGTAGCCCAGAAAGTTCGACTCCCTGGGCTTAAACGAAGCGACAAATTATCGCGTAAAGCTATAAGATTGCCCAAAGATGCTAAGCGAAAGGGTTCCTCCCGAAGCGGTTGCCGTTGCATTCTGGGAACCTGTAAAAGTTGC
>Ga0209755_10001601_pt1 | contig 34296 bp, 34 predicted proteins | sample TergutCo191P1_FD_187301 | JGI IMG/M metagenome (GOLD analysis project Ga0209755, IMG submission 187301) | Cornitermes sp. P1 segment gut microbial communities from Petit-Saut dam, French Guiana - Co191P1 (SPAdes) (version 2) | ecosystem: Host-associated > Arthropoda: Insects > Digestive system... | reverse complement strand
TGTGTTTGTGTGGTTTGATTAAGGAAGTGGCTTATTTGTCTAGGTATTGTTTGACTGGTTTGGGTAGACGAGTTTTTTTAACTGGTTTAAAGTTAAGAGAGTTTGTTGTAATTTCTACACTGGCAGGGTATTAACTTGACTTAATTTTCTGTGCGATTTACAAAGAATTTCACTCGTAAGATACTAAGCTCCAGTTTACTAACAGCTGAACACATATTTAATGTTAACCAGATCCACATTTGGGGTCTAATGGTGTTAACTTTTTGGCATTGTAGCTGCTATGTGAAACGAAAGAAAAATACTTCGCACAGGAATAATTAAAATAGTTGTAACATAGAAAAGGCAGTTGATTAGGGATATTCTGTTAAATTGTTGAAAGTAGTGTTTGATGGTCTGTTTCTGAAAGCCAGCCTTCTTCTTTAAGAGAAAGTAATCCCTCTTTAAGTAGTGCTTTCATATCTAAAAGATTGTGTTTTTGCAGTAATTTCTCTATTTGTGTTTCAAAATTTACGTTAGTTGAAGCTGCGGTTTCTTGTAATTTTTCTCCTAAAAATGAAATTGTTTTAAACCGTTCGTTGAGTAGGTCTTTAATTTTTGCTCTTCCCAAAAATCCTTTGAATTTAGACGAAAAACCTAAGCTATTAATTAGGGCGGGTGGAAAAATGAAATAGCGTTTATCTTTTGAATCTGCTTTACTGTAGGCTGTAATGTAAAAAGGGACATATATTATGGTGTTATTTTTTTGTTCAGAATTTGTTTTAAGTCCTAATAGTTTCATGTTTGTTAAACATTTTTCCCATTCGTCTAATAGTTGACCTAGTTTTTCTAATAGGGGGTGTGTTAATTTTTCAAGTTTTAAAATTTCTTGTTTGAGGTTCTCTTGTTTTTCGTCTCGCCCAGTTTCTAAGGCTGTAATTGGTTGTTGTTCTTTTTGTAGTTCTCTGTTAAACTCGTTTTTTAACATAAAACGTTCGTTTGTTTTTTGTTCTGTCAAAGTTTCAAGTTGTTTTTCTATTTGTTTTTGTTGTTTTTGTTGTTCTTCTATTTCTTGTTTTTCTTTTTTGAGTTTTTTCTTTAAGCTATCTTCTAGGCGTTTATTGCCTTTTTGTGATTGAATTTTTATCTGTTTGTTGTAGCGCAAAATGTTGTTTTCTAATTCTTTAATGTTTTTTTCTATGTGATTTTTCTGTTTCTCTAGGGGTTGTTGTTCTTTATCTATGTTTTTTTCTAAATGTTCTACTTGTTTTTTGTAATTGTTATCTAATTTTTCGATTTTTGGGTTAATTATTTCTTTTTGGGCTTTAATTTTTGCTTCTGCTTCTTCTGCAATTGATTTTGCTTCAAAATTTAACCATTCAATGTATCCTTGGGTGGTTTTAGAAATCAGCTCGGATAATTGTTTGAGTTTTTCTGTTTTTTCCTTAAACGTTACCTGTAATGTTTCAATTTGATTAATAATTGTTGTTATTTTTTTTTCTTCCAAGACCGGTAAAAGCAGCTCTGGTGATTGATCATACACCTCAGTTGCTTCTCTGCGGTAATTACTTAACTCTTCAAGTAGGGCATGATCTGAAATTAATCCCTCGCAGAACAATTCTTTATCTTTTTTGGACTGACAAAAATTATCTTGATAATTTGTCAAAAACTCTATGTATTCTTCACGAATCATAAAGGAACTTTCTAAGTCTTCTATCTTAAACTCTCTTTGAGACGCCTCACAGTACACCCAGTTATACTGAATTCTGTTTAAACCATCAAAAACGTATGTAAATTTTCCACTAGCAATAAACCAAAGTGGATAACCTACTTTTAAAATAAAAACAGTTTTTTCTGGTTTGCTAGTTAACCCGCCGCTTTTACGCTCTAACTCGGAAAGCACCAAAACCGCTGCCGACTCTGCTTTAACACTAAAGGGTTCCTCTCGTCTCTCTGATTTTACAGCAAAAGGCAAGACAAACTGCTTAACCGGTAGCATAATTTTCCAAATAACTATACCCTATCTATTTTTTAAACTTACCCTTCTTAGCACTACAACGGATAGAGTTTGGAATGTGTTATTTATGTGTGTAGAGCAGTTGTTTTTTTGGTGGGTATTGTTGAGAAAAAGTTGTTCTGTGTCATGTTTTCCTGGGTAAGTCATGTCGTGATGGATGCGATTTAAAGTAGCGTTCGTTGTAGTATTAGCTTCCGTCACAATACTGACTATTTGTTGTGTTATTAAAAAAGGTCTCCAGTTTAAATGTTGGACCTGATTTTTTGAGAATTTCGGCACATTTTTTAGGATATAACTCTTTAAACTCTAATCCCATACTTACTAACAGTGCTTGCACATCTTTACCTAAGCCGGGTGCAACTAGGATTCCTCGAATGGGCCTATCAGCTTTTAGCTTAATAGCCTCAATATACCTAAAAAGTTGTAGTACCGCCTCTTTAGTTGCCGTTTTACGTTTAACCTCAATTACAACAAGCTGACCGTTTTTATCCATGCCATAGACATCAACAAATCCCGGTTCAACTTTTTTCTCCCAACTGATTGGTTTAAAACCTTCCTCAATTAACTCTGGTTTAAACAAAATCGCCTTATGCATGTCCTCTTCACTGGCGTTAAGTATGAATTCACCCGCATCAACTAGCATAATAGCTGTAACCGTGTAAATTTTTGTGAATTGCACATTAACGTTTTCTTTAGGTTTTTGACGAACTGCATAAACCTCAAGAGTGTCCTCTTTTATTTGTGTATGAAAAACACTGCCTGAAGGCTGCCAATTGACAGGCTCATAACCAACAGGGCGATGAATAAGTAAGCTGCCATCGGATTTTATAATTAAAAACCGTTCTCCTAACTCTAATTTTGAACTTGCCCTTCCTACATAATCAACTTTACAGTTACCTGTAACAATTAAGGTTCTTCTTTGAACAAACGCTTTTTCAATTAGACTTTTTGCCTCTTCAAGTGTAGGCTCCACAAGCACAGAGAGTTTATTGTTTGATTGCTGCATTATACTCACAATAATAACAAGTTTGATGGTACATAAAATTTTTGAAACTTTGCCTCATAAACGGTTTATGTACAGTAAACAAGCGTAACCTTCCAAAACAGTTAAAGTCCCATGTTATAGTTTTTATTTAGTGAAAATCTTGAATAGTTGGAGTAAAAAACGTTCTATAGCAAACCGTTATAACATTACCTCTAATAGTTATGATGAACAATACACTCAAGAACAAACCGCGAAATACATAGCTGCACAAAAAACTTTAAACCAATTACAGTATGCTACAATTTTAGATGTCGGCTGTGGTAGTGGGCTTTTCTTTTCTCATGTAACTGATAAAGCTCAAATGGTTATAGGCGTCGATTTTTCACACAAATTGTTACTTAAAGCTAAAGTGCAGGCTAAACAATTCTATAATGTGCATATTGTTCAAGCAGATGCTGACCATTTACCTTTCAAAAAAACCTTGTTTGATGTTGTTTTTGCTTTTACTATGCTCCAAAACATGCCTGCTCCCAAAAAAACCTTGCTTGAGTTCAAACAACAAACTAGTACAAATGGTAAACTTGTAATTACCGGACTAAAGAAAGCTTTTAAATTAACTGCTTTTTTGGATTTATTTGAAACTAACGGGTTAACCTTGTTTGAATTTATAGATGACCCCAATTTAAACTGCTATATTATCATAGCATAAACTGTTATTTACCTCTTTATTGTAGAGTTCTTTTTATTTTGTCGATTTTGTTTTCAATTTTATGAAAATTGGTTTGTTTGAACATTCATGTTTGAACGTGGTTTTTATCAGGCAATATTTATATCAATTTTTGCTCTTTAAACATTTGTTGTAGCTAGTCCTGAAAATTCTTTGGGTGTCATGTATGCCATATAAAAGTTCCAAGCAAGACTCATCTGATGTTTTAACGTTAGAGTGGGTTCTGCAGGTAAAAAATTACAAGTTAACCCTTGACAAACATCGTTGTATGGGTTGCCAAATTTGTTGTTTAGCCTGTCCCAAAGAAGCCGTTACCGTTGAAAGACAACTAAAAATTGGTGAAAAAACGTTAAAACCTAAAGTAGATATAAACTTGGATAAATGCAATTTTTGCGGCATTTGCGATGTCACTTGTCCCTTTGGAGCTATTCAAGTAACCTTAAATGGTGTCCACAATTTGGCTTTGATAGCAACTAAAAGTTATCCAAAACTTGAACGCACAATTACTTTAGACCCTAAAGAATGTCCTAAAACATGTTCTAACTGTGAAACCGCTTGTCCTTTTCAACTAATTAAAGTATCTAAAACCGGTTTTGATGGAAAACCTGTTGAAGACATACATGAGCTCTCTCTAACAGAAAAACGGCGTATTAAAGTCTCTGTAGATATAAAAAAAGAATATTGTCCTACATGTAAAATATGCGAGATAAACTGTCCACCGAAAACTTTGAGGGTTACAAAAATTTTTGAAGGAAAAATTGCTATAGACTCTAGTAAATGTTCTCTGAACTGTCATGCATGCGTCGATGTTTGTCCAATACCTAATGTTCTAACAGTTGATACAGATGGAAAAGTTGTTGTAAATGAGGTCTGCTGTATTTATTGTGGGGCTTGTAAAAACGTTTGCCCTGTTGAGGTGGATGCGTTATTGGTTAAGCGGATTAAAGTGGCTCATGAACGTGTTCATTCGGGTGCATGGAATAAGGCTTTGGAGAAACTTACTAGCAAACGTGATGGGGTAAAAGCGCTTAAAGCGGTTGCCTCTATAAAGAAGCGTGATATAGTGATTAAACGCTTACAGGATGAATAGCTGATGACAACGATAAATAGTTCACAAGACGTTGAAGAGTTGCGTATAGGCGTTTTTGTTTGTCATTGTGGTTTAAATATAGCCGGAACTGTCAATGTTTCTGATGTTGCTAAATACGCTAAAACTCTTAAAGATGTGGTATATGTTAAAGAAAACCGTTATACCTGTGCTGATCCTGGTCAAGAAGAAATTCGAAAAGCTATAAAACAAAATAATCTAAACCGTATAGTTATAGCTGCCTGCTCTCCTAGAATGCATGAGCCTACTTTTCGGCGTACCGTTGCTGAGGCGGGTCTTAATAGTTTTCTCTATGAAATGGCAAATATTCGAGAGTTCTCCTCTTGGTGTCATCAAAATAATCCCGTGGAAGCAACTGAACGTGCCAAAGACGCCGTAAATATGGCCGTTGCAAAAGTGCGTTTAATGCAGCCTCTGCAGACCCTTGAGGTGCCTGTAACAGATAGTGCATTAATTATAGGCGGTGGAATTGCCGGTATAACTGCCGCCTTGGACTTAGCTGAGCAGGGTTTTAAAGTGTATCTGCTTGAAAATTCTCAAAGTATCGGTGGACACATGGCTGCCCTTGATAAAACTTTTCCCACCCTTGACTGTAGTATTTGTATTGAGGGTCCAAAAATGGTAGATTGTGCAAGACATCCAAACATTACCATTTTTGCATATAGTGATTTAGTTAAAGTTGACGGTTACGTGGGCAATTTTAAGGTAAAAATTCGTAAAAACCCAAAATATGTTATTGACGAAAAATGCACCGGTTGTGGAGAATGTAAAGATGTTTGCCCTATTGAGTACCCAAATGAGTGGGATATGAATCTTGGTACCCGTAAGGCCATATCTGTGCCTTTTGATCAAGCGGTTCCGCTAGTTTATGCTATTAATCGTGATTATTGTATTGAATGTTATAAGTGTACTGAAAAATGTGGTGAACGGCAAGCTATAGATTTTGACCAAAAACCCCTAGAAGTTGAAATTGATGTGGGCGCTATTATTGTATCTACGGGGTATGATATTTATGAACCCTATGATTTGCCTCTTTTAGGTTATGGCAAATATCCCAATGTAATTACTAGCATGGAGTTCGAACGTTTAATTCTAGCAGCTGGTCCCACAGGCGGTAAAGTTATCCGTCAATCAGATGGTCAAAAACCCTGCAGAATTGCTTTTCTTTTATGCATTGGTAGCCGTGACAAAAATAAACACTCATACTGTAGTAATTACTGCTGTATGTACACCTTAAAGCATGTAGTGCAGCTTAAAGAAAAATATAGAGAAGTTATAGAAGTCTACGTTTTTTACATGGATATACGTAGTCCCAGTAAGGGGTATGAAGAATTTTATGACCGTGCAAGAGAAAGAGGCGTAATTTTTATCCGTGGAAGAGTAAGTCGTATAGACGAAGACATTAGCACTCATAATTTAACTGTTCACTCCGAAGACACACTCCTAGGAAGCCCTATAAGTGTTGAAGTAGACATGGCTGTTTTAGCTACAGCTTCTATAGCTAAAAAAGACTCAGATGATATGGCTCGTATTCTTAACATTTCCCGAGGTCAAGATGGTTTCTTCATGGAAGCCCATCCTAAATTAAAACCCTTAGATGCCCCAACAGACGGCATTTTTTTTGCAGGCGCCTGTACTAGTTTGAAAGACATTCCGTATAGTGTCTCACAAGGCAGTGGAGCTGCCTCCCGAGTGGCAGCTGTTATCTCTAAACCAAAATGGAAAATTGAACCCATTATATCTATAGTGGACACAAACAAATGTACAAGCTGTGGTATTTGTGTCAACGCGTGTCCCTATGGTGCTATTAAACATGAAAAAAGTCAGCCTGCAAATATAATAGCTGCTAGCTGTCATGGCTGTGGAACATGCGTCGCTGAATGTCCCTCACATGCAATTACTCAAATGCATTTTACAGATGCCCAAATAATGGCTCAAATTCATGCAGCTCTACAAAATAATCCTGAAGAAAAAATCCTAGCGTTTCTCTGCAACTGGTGTAGCTACGCCGGCGCAGACCTAGCCGGAATAAGCCGCTATGATTACCCTGCAAGCGTCCGTGTCATACGCGTAATGTGCAGCGGCAGAGTATCTAAAGAATTCATTTTAGAAGCCCTCCGTCTTGGTGCAGGTACAGTTTTAATTGGTGCATGTCACCTACCCTATGACTGTCATTACATCAACGGAAACCACAAAATGAAAACAAGAACCGACACCCTCAAAAACATGTTAACAAAAATGGGTCTAAGCCCCGAACGATTCCGCATAGAATACGTTTCCGCTGCTGAAGGTATCCGCTACGCCGAAATAATAAAAGAAATCGACAAACAAAGAAAAACCATAGGAACTAAACAAATTAAAGAAGAAAACGAAAAACTTAGACCCCTACTAGAACGCTTGTTAAAAACAAAAGATAAAAACTTTAAACCTTAGCTTAAATAACTCTGCTACGCTTACTTTTTAGTCATCTATTTCTCCTATAAGATACGTTTCTGTAACTTTTATGATCTTTACATGTACTGTTTTACCTAGCAAGTTTTGTGTGCTTTTTATAACAATAGGTTTGTAAGCAAAATTGCGGCCTATCCAGGAATCTTTTACTTTGCCTTTTTCGTCAACAAGTATTTCGCCGCTCCAGTTTTTCCATTGCATATTTTTTTCAAGCGATAACTGTTTAACTAGTGTTGTTATAGTGGTGCTTCTTTGTTTAATTTCTTCAGGTGGTACTATGCCTTCTTTTATTTCGGCTGCTAATGTTTTGGGTCGAGCAAAAAATTTAGACACATTAGTGATGTCGGGTTTTATCTCTTTGAGTAGTTGAAGAGTGTTCTCAAATGCTTGTTTTGTTTCTCCTGGGAAACCTACAATGATATCTGTTGATAATGTTACTTCTGGTATTGCCTCTCTAAAGGCTGTAATTGATGCTTTAAACTCGTTTGTGGTGTAGAATCGGCGCATTTTTTTGAGCACTTGGTTATCTCCGCTTTGGACTGGGAAGTGTAGAAATTTGAAAATTTTTGGGTTTTTGTAGGCTTCAATGAGTTCTTTTTGCATATCTGTTATCATGTTAGGTGTCATCATGCCTACTCTGACTTTAAATTCGCCTTCAACTTTTCCAATGGTGTGGAGGAGTTCTGCGAGGTTTTTTCCTATTTCTCGTCCGTATGCAGCGGTGTCTTGTGATGTAATCCAAAACTCGCAAATATTTTCTGTGGTTAGATCAGTTTTTATGCGTTGGATTATTTCGGGTATGTTGTAGCTTTGTAGTTTTCCGCGTGCAAAGACTACGGCGCAGTAGGCGCATGAGCCAAGGCAGCCAAAGTTTATTGGTATTATGCTGATGATTGGGTTTGTGTTGATTTTAGGTAGGGTTAATGATGGTTTTTCTTTGGGTGTTTGTTGTTGTATGATTGTGTTTTCTTTATTGGATGATACACGGTTGACTAGTTCTATTATGTTTTCTCCTATAGATGGTCCTGCTATGCCGTTGATTTGTGTTTCGTTATGGAGGCGTTCTGTGTTGATTTTTGGTAGGCAGCCGATTATTATAGTTTTTTTTGTTTTTGGGGTTTGTTTTATGGCGTTTATTATACGGTTTTCTGTTGGTCCTTTTACGGCGCAGCTGTTGAATATTATAATGTCTGCTTCTGTTTCTGTGGTGATTTGGTGTCCGTTGGTTGTTAGAATTCCTGTTATGGTTTCGGTGTCTGCTATGTTTGCGGCGCAGCCGTAGGTTTTGATGGCTATTTTCATGTTTGTCACTGTTGTTGGGTTTGTAGAATGGTTCATTTAGTAATAAAAACTTGAGGGTTGTGCGCTGCTGTTTTTGACATGTACTTGTTTTTTTGCTTTTTATGCTTTATATGGTATGGAACCAACATGTTATACACATATTAACTGCATGATATGCAAATGTATATATCATAAACTATAATAAACTTTGTTCACAAGAGGGAGCAGACGAGCAAATGAAATTAATAACACTATACTTACCTGAAACTTATATTAAAGCTTTAGACCAGCTTGTAGATGAACGGTTCTATCCAAACCGTGCAGAAGCAATCCGAGTCGCAATCCGAGACCTAATAAGCGCTGAAGTATGGAGGCGAAACGGCGTTGACTAAACACGACTACCTACTCAAAGACACCATAGACGAAAACCTTGAAATCCCAAAAATTAACCTCCACCCCCAACTCACAGACAAAACCCTAAACATCCACAACCCCCTCTACACCCACCTTGAAACCAACGAAATTATCCCACAACCCAAAAACTGCAAAACAAAACCAAACCTAACAACAACATCATCAACAACAAAATCACTATTAGAAAAAGCCACAAGCAAACTATGCAACATAGAAAACTGTACTCCACCCGAAAAAACACTAAACATAGATTTAAACCTCTACCAAATGGAAGAATACTAAGGGATCGTTACAAAATAACTTTTATAGTTACAAAGTGGTTATTGAAAATAGTTGCAAATATTTGACAAAAATAACTCACATTAGCGCATATACACGGGTTTTCATAGAAGAGTACACCATCGGCGGCGCGCCGATGCTGGAAGAAACATGAAAGCACATAGTTTAGCGCTCGCAGTATAACGGTAGGTTTAGAGAAAGAAGACTAGCATTTGTTCTTGGTGTCTTTGAACCCGTAATTAAAAAACTGAGTCTGAGCCATCTTGTAGACTGGAAGAATGATGCCACGAGCCCAAATGAGAAAATTAGCCTAAAAGAAGACCCCAACCTAAACCTATCTACAAAAAAGAGATAGTTACACATGACCCTATATGTGGAATAGATATCGCAAAAGACGAAATCGTCGCAACAATCTTAACAGATAACTTTAAACAAACACGCAAATTCGGGTCATGAACTAAACTAGTTTATAAGTAAAGTTGTGTATATTATCTTGTGATTAATTGTGATTAAAGGGTCATCCTTAATCTAGTTTATAAGTGAGGTATCTGTTATTTTATTGAGAATTAACGGTGGTAAACATGTCTGTAAAGTGCATACATTGTGAAAGCGAAAACATAGTAAAAATGGGCAAACAACCAACAAATGGAACCCCAAGATGCAAATGCAATACATGCAAAAAAACCTTCCAAACCCACTACAAAAATAATGGAGCCAAACCTCAAACCAAACAGCAAATAATAAAAATGTCCCTAAACGGTAGCGGCATACGCGATACTTCACGCGTACTTGGCGTTAGTATAAACACTGTTATGTCGGTTTTAAAAAAACAGAAAAATTCCTCGTAAACCTAAACCCAAGATACACAAATCTCACTTAACCCTTAAAAGTTAGTCTTGAAATGGATGAACTGTGGAGCCGAGTCTACTGTAAAAAAACACTTGTTGGCTATGGCATGCTATAAATCATAATACGGGTGAGATTATTGCATACGTTTTTGGTACTCGTGAGCATGAGGTGTTGTAAAAACTTTTAGATTTGTTCTTAGAGTTAAATGTGGGGGTAGGGGTTGTGTTTTTTGTTGATAGTTTTGTTTATTGTGATGTTATGCCGGTGAATGTTTTGTTTATGGGTAATGTTATGCTTGGGGAATTGAGTGTAAGTATTTGATTTTTTGTACTAGGTTTAAGTGTTTGGCTTGTAGGATGTTTTGTTGTTTTAAATTGTTGGATGTGCATAAGATTGTTTTTGGTTTGTTTATAAACGTGTTAGAATTTGGGTACAAACTATTTTGATATATGACCAAGTTTTTCTGCAAACGTCTCTATATGTATCTGTTTAGTGGTTAATGTTGGTAACTTGATTGTTTGCAGGGGGTGACAACTTTTTTTAGGTTGTGTGTTACTTTGTGTTTAGGATGGGAAAAAGGGATTGTTTGTGTTTGGTGTTGATTGTGAGTTTTTGTGTAGTGTTTAAATGTTAGCCGTGTTTTTTTTAAAGGGGGGGTAGGTCTATTTTGAGGCGGTTTGCCCCACTCTTTTGTCATTTAAAGCCCATTTTGGGCTTATTTTATTTTTCTGGATGGGGTATCTTTTCCATGCTAATTGCATTTTTACCTGTATTTAGTTCTCAGTAAAAATGAGTCGTGGATAGCTCACTTTTGTTAGGGTTCAAACTTTCAGGTAATTTTGTCCAGAAAACGGGTTATGCACAGTTATGTATGCACACTTTAACAACATTTATGTGAACTAAATACGTATGTTTGAAGTTTCATCGGTGAAGTATTGTTCTTGAGTGAATTTGGGTGTGCAAACACAGTAGAAAACTAGGTCTTTGTTGTCAATGTTTTCTATGCGTTGTGAGGTGCCGTTTGGGATAACAATTACGTCTCCGGGGACAACTTTTGTTGGTTCCATGCCTTTGATATCTATGATGCCTGTGCCTTGAGTTATTATATAGATTTCTTCTATACCTTCAAGGTGGTGAGCAACGGTTGTGACGCCGGGTTTTACTGTGGCTATGGCTATTGAGACTTTGCCGTCTTTTGAGCTATAATTTTCTGCAACATAGCAACGTTCGGGAGTTAGGGTCATGTTTAGACTATCTACTTTAATGATTGTAGGTTTCATGTTTTTCATGTAGTAAAAAGCAGGGCGGTGTTTAAGTTAATCGGAAAAATTAAAAAAATAAGGTTCGCGCTTGCACAAATTTTGTGCCGCTAGGTTTAGTCTACTTCTAACGCGGAGGTTGTTGTTTCTGTGGGGTTTAACACATTTAATGTGCCGTTTTTGCCTAGGCGTATTTGTTTTTCGCCTCGAAAGAGACAAACTTGGGCATTTCGGATTTCTATGTCATCGTCAATGTTTATAGTGCTTATTTGTCCTTCCCAGAGACATAGTTTAATGGTGCCTGTTTCATCGCTTACTATGGCATTTACAACCATTGCAGTGTTACCAAATTGAGTGTGCACTTGTGCAGGTTTAGGTATTTCTTGAACTTTAGCTTTGAGATTTACATGTTTCATTCCTGAACGAAGATCCGAGATAGCGCTAAAGAGAGCATCAGGATTTTGTTTAGCCATTTTTTTCCGTATTTTGTCTGTACTCATGTATGTCTCAAATGAGGCATCATTGTTTTGGGAGAGAAAAGACTCTTCTACACGGAATTGAGCAACTACGCTGTCATCTTTTTTTATTAAAAAGATTATATCCTCTTTGGTTTTTCCACGATAATCTACGGTTAGCTCACCACAGGTAGCTTTACCATCTCGTTTTGCGTTAATTAGGGCTTGAACAACTTCAGCTGGATAAACATTGTATTTAACAGATACAAGAGCAAGATGTTCGCCTAAGGGGGATTTCTTTTGTCTCAATGTTATCTTCCGTTTTTACTTTTTTAGAAACAGAGAAAAACGAACATTTCATTCCTTTTCTCAAGAATCCAAATAACGGTTGATATAACATACCTTGCCTATATTAGTATGACTATTAAAAAAACACGATTTTACGCCTAATCATCAAACTATAACTTCAAGAAAACTAGGTTAAACATATTTAAAATTTCTATAAAGCAGAAGTAAAACAATGACACTACTCATTAGCGATAACACACCAATTGGCCATGTTATGATATTTAATAAAACCCTGAAGGAGACAATAGAAATAGCTATAAGTACACCAAAGGTTATGCACACTAACATAGCTACGTTTACCGTAGTCTCTTTCAAGCTTTACCACAAACTTTGCGGAAAAAAACTCTCGAAAACAAATAGGCCCGAAACATCAATAACCTCCGTAGCCTTAACATGAGAATCGGCTATTGTCTGCATAAGCTTTGAATGCATAACTATTACACCTATAATGTTTGTTGTAGCCATAATTAAAATAAACAAGACAGGTTGACCTAAATACCCCATAAAAAACGCACAAGCCACAGAACAACAATAACCACTAAGCATGTAAAACACGTTATTTTTGGTCTGCTTAGCATGATATAAGAAAATAACTATAAAACTTAGCAGTAAAGCAACCATAAACCCGTTAACATCCCATAAAGAGAAATCCATGACCGCCTACCGCCACTATACTTGATCCTAAAACATAAAAAGCAGGTTAATACAAAAAGTTTATGGTTTTTCTTAGATATATGTGCTGTTGACAGGCATCAGTTTATAAGAGTCGTTGTCACATGGTTTAGTTCTTGTAGGAAGTAATTCTTACAAACCAATAGAGTAGGAGTTGAAATATCAAAAATGTCATATGCTAATAGAGAGATGCACAAGGCAACCTGCGCAGACTGTGGCAAAGAATGTGATGTTCCATTCAAACCAGACGGTAGCAGGCCAGTTTATTGCCGCGAATGTTACGCAAAAAGAAGACCACCACGAAGATACTAAGCGTAAGCTTTTGCATCTTTAGCGTCTTATCTTAACTTTTTCAATTTTTATTTTTTAACCACCCAACCAATCTGATAGACAAAACAAAACTATCAACAAACATTAAACAAATTATCAACAAACAAATTACTAAAACCTCTCTGAAACATGAGATACAACTATAGGTCACAGCTCAAAATTGCGGTAACACATAACATAACAAAAAAGTTACAATTTTGCCCAATACTCAGATAGGGCAGATAGGGCTTCTTCAAACAGGTAATCTTTGGGTATTACATCTACTTTTATGTTAAGCTCTTTTAGTGCTTGTGCTGTTGTTGGCCCAATTGCAACTATTGTTACTTTTTCAGCTAATAATCTCTGTAAGTGCTCCATGGAGGTTTTCTCTGTTAACATTTTGAAAATATTTTTTGCACTAAGTCCACTGCCAAAGAGAACCGCGTCAATATGCCCATTTGTTAAGTCTTCGTAAAACTTGTTTTTCAAATTTTCATCTATGGGAAGCCCGGATTCGTAAACATGCACTTCTTGTACATTAGCACCCATTGCAACAAGTTGATTTTTTAATATTGGAGCAGCACTTGTCGTCCTTGGAATTCTAATTACTTTACCTGCTACCTCTTTAGCTGCCAAAATTTCAAGAAGACCCTCAGAACTATATTTTTCTGGAATTAAATCCACTCGTACACCATAGGCTTCAAGCTCCTGAGCGGTTCGCGGACCAACACCTATAACAGAGGTTTTTACAAGACCCCCTTGTAGTGCACCAACTTGGTTTATACTCTGAGCAACTTCAAAGAGGTGTTTAACACCGTTTGTGCTCATTAAAATGACATAGTCTACTTTACCTGTTTGTAGCTCAGTTATAAATTGCTTTACAGGCTCAGAGTTGCTAAGAGACCTTATTTCAATGGCAGGTATATAGTACGGAACACCGTTTTTTTCTTTAATTAATTTCCCTGCCTCTTCAGCTTGACCTGTAGGGCGCGTTAGGGCAACGGTTTTGCCTTTTAATGTAGGGGCTGTTTGAACCATGCTAATTTACGTCCTAACGTAGTTACTTCTCCAATTATAATAACTGCAGGAGGTTTTAGATTATTTTCCCTAGATTTAGCAATAATTGTACCTAAAGTAGCTATTATGGTACGTTGTTGAGGAAGAGTACCTGATTCAACCATTGCAACTGAACGATTAGGACTTATTCCACCGGTAAGCAATTTATCTACAATACCTTCCAAAGACTCTACACCCATTAAAATTACCATAGTGTCTACAGCGTGAGCAATTTTTACCCAGTCAACATGTTTTTCAGCATCCCCTGCGCGATGACCTGTAATTATAGCTACAGATGCAGCGTAATCTCTATGAGTTAAAGGTATACCCGCATACATGGGCGCTGCAATGCTACTGCTAATACCTGGAATAACCTCAAAAGATATACCGTTAACAACAAGGGCTTCAACTTCTTCACCACCTCTACCAAAAACAAATGGATCACCACCCTTTAACCGCACCACAACACCCCCCTCTTTAGCTTTCTGAATAATTAAATGAGTAATTTGATCTTGAGGCACCTCATGTAAACCTGTACGTTTACCTACAAAAATACGCTCAGCCTCAACGGGAGCCATGTTTAAAACATCATCAGAGACACCTAAACGGTCATAGATAAGAACATTAGCCATTTTAATTACCTCCACAGCTTTTACCGTTAACAATTTAGGATCCCCCGGACCCGCACCGACAAGATAAACTTTACCATGCACCATACTTTTCACGCCATTCCTTTTCAAAATCTTTTGCACCCTGAACTATTAACTCTTCACCAACTTTGAAACCTAATTCTCGCGCTTGAGAAAGCAAACCCTTAGCAGAGGCAAAAATTTTTTTACACTCATTAAGAGAATAAATAGAACCCAAAATCGTTAAAGTGTCACCTACAACTTGACTAACCGCACCTATAGGTACACGACAACCACCGGCAAGTTTTAAAACCAAACTACGTTCAGCAGTAACTTCAGCACGCGTAACCTTATCCTCAACAGACTGCAAAAGTTTCAACAAATCGGTGTTACCCTCTTTTACCATTAAAGCAATTGAACCCTGCCCCGCAGCAGACGGAAACAAATCCAAAGATAACCTCTGAGACATTTGACTTGCAATATTCATACGCTCAAGACCTGCTTCTGCAATAATAATCCCCGCTAATTCCCCATTTTGCACTTTACTAATTCGCGTATCCACATTACCACGTATAGGCTCAACAACCAAATCCGGTCTAACATATTTAATTTCAGCTAACCGCCGTAAACTACCGGTGCCAACAACAGAACCTTTGGACAAATCTTCAAGCCGAACATTATTTTTAGAAATAAAAACATCACAGGGAGAATCACGCTTAGGAACTGCCGCAAGAACAGTCCCTGTTGTATGCTCCACAATGGGCACATCCTTTAAACTATGAATAGCAAAATCAATTTCACCTGAGGCAACTTCTTGATCAATTTCCCGCTCAAAAATACCTTTAGCATCAATACTAAAAAGCGGTTTACCATGCTCTTTATCACCTTCAGTTTTAATTATCTTAAGCTTAAAATCTACTTCAGGATGTTTTTGCCGAATTTGCTCAAGCGTACGATTCGTTTGAGCTAAAGCCAATTTACTGCCACGAGTACCAACAGTGTAAATCATAGTTTACTCTACCTTTGAGGCTACCGCCAAGGCTTTATCAAAAACCTCAATGGTACCACTTATATCTTTAGATGAATGAGCAATGGAAGTAAAACATGTTTCGAACTGAGAGGGAGGAATGAACACACCGTGTTTTAAGAGTTCATGAAAATATGCATTAAACATTTTAATATTTGAAAATTTAGCACAGGCATAGTCAGTAACTGGCTGGTCTGTAAAAAATATTTGATACAGTGAGGCTATGTTACAAATTTGAGTAGGCAGTTTATAGTTTTTTGACAGATCAACAAGGGCTTTACTTAACTCACAGGCAGTCTTTTCTAGTTGAGGATACAATTCATTTCTTTTCTGCAACAAGAGACATAGCATTGTAGAGCCCGCTATTGTTGACACGGGATTACCACTAAAAGTTCCCGCCTGATACACACCCCCAACAGGCGAAACAGTTTGCATAATTTCGGCCTTACCTCCAAAAGCCGCCACTGGAAAACCACCTCCAAGCACTTTACCAAGAGTAGCCATATCAGGCGTGATGTTAAAGTATTCTTGAGCACCACCTAATGCAAGACGAAAACCCGTTATAATTTCATCAAAAATAAGCACAACTCCATATTTAACAGTCAATTTTCGCAGAGCCGCTAAGTAATTGGTTTTTGGCAAAATTAAACCAACATTTGCAAGAACAGGCTCAACAATTATGGCCGCTACTTCATTACCTTCCTGTTCCAACACAGCCTCTACCGCGGCTATATCATTGTATGGTAAAACAATAGTGTTTCTTGTGGTCTCATCAGGAATACCCAAAGAGTTTGGAACACCAAATGTTGCAGCACCTGAACCCGCTTTGACAAGTACATTGTCATGAGAACCGTGAAAACAGCCTTCAAATTTTACAATTTTCCTACGCCCAGTATAACCTCTGGCTACACGAACAGCGTGCATGGTAGCTTCTGTTCCAGTGTTAACAAGTCGCAGCATTTCCATGCAAGGAGAAGCCTGCTTAATTAATTCTGCAAAAACTACTTCCTGCTCAGTTGGAACCCCGTAAAGAGTACCATTGGCAAGCTGCGTTTTAACAGCTTCCATAACATCTGGATATGCATGACCAAACAACATAGCCCCGTAAGCATTACAGTAATCAATGTAAACATGACCGTCAGCATCAAACAGTTTAGACCCCATAGCACGCTTGACAAAAAAAGGATAAGGCACAAACGCCCGAACAGGACTATTTACGCCCCCAGGCAAAATTTTCTTTGCACGCTCAAAGAGTGCTAAAGAACAAGAAGAGTTACTTTTACTCAAGTATAGTTCAACCAAGCGTTTACATTTTTAGCATGATAAGTAATAATCATGTCAGCACCTGCACGCTTAATACTTGTCAATATTTCATGTATAACAGCTTGTTCATCAACCCAACCATTCAAAGCAGCAGCCCTAACCAATGAATACTCACCACTAGTATTGTAAGCAACGATAGGTACATCAAAAGTAGTTTTAGCAAGACTTAAAATATCCAAATATGCTAAAGCAGGCTTAACCATTACCATGTCAGCACCCTCATTTATGTCAAGCTCAATTTCACGCAAAGCCTCCTTAACGCCACCGGGATTCATCTGATAAGTTTTACGGTTACCAAATCTTGGCGCAGAGTCCGCAGCTTCACGAAATGGCCCAAAAAAAGACGATGCATACTTGGCAGAGTAAGCCAAAATAGCGGTTTGATCAAAATCAGCTTCATCTAAAGCTTCACGAATAGCACCAACTTGCCCATCCATCATAGCAGAGGGGGCAACTATATCAACACCTGCAGCTGCTTGACTAACCGCCGTTTTTCCTAGAAGCTCTAGAGTCTTATCATTCTGAATGTCTCCATCTTTTATTATACCACAGTGACCATGGTTTATGTACTCACATAAACATACATCAGCCATTATGATAAGCTCATCTTTAAAGTGGTCTTTAAGCTTACGTGTAGCTTGCTGTATGATACCGTCTTTTGCGTATGCACCTGAACCTGACTCATTCTTTTCAGCAGGTATACCAAATAAAAGTATACTCTTTATCCCTTGTTCAAGCGCAGTTTGCCCCTCCTGAATAACTTGATCAAGAGGACAACGGAAGTAACCGGGCATTGCAGTAATGTGTTCTGGCTCTGAGAGAGCTTCATCAACAAAAACAGGGTAAATTAGATTACTTGGTTGAATTCGAATTTGATTTAACATAGTCCGCATCGCCTCAGTTCTGCGGAGTCTTCTCATACGTACATTTGGAAAGCTCATGACATTGTAGCCTCTTTGTTTTGTACAAGCTTGAGGGATAACGCTTTAGCCACATAAAGCTTACCCTCATTTAATGCTTGTTTAATATCAACGTTATTAAGTATCTCGTTCAAAAGTTTACTACGCACTCGCTGATCTGTCTCGCAGTTTTTAAGCACCTTTCGCAGATAAACCTGCAATTCAATCTCTAATAAATCCTCAGCCGTAACAAGACGTTCAATACGCTGCCGTAACATTCTAGCCACTACGGGGCTTTTACCACTGGTAGAAACCGCAATTTTAACGTCTCCTACTCTAGCTACAGCAGGCAAAATAAAATCACTTAAAGAAGGATCCGATACACAATACACAATACAGCCCAACTTTTTAGCTGCCAAGACAAGCTGAACATTTAACGCATAATCATTGGTAACTGCTAACACTAAATCGGGCTTTATAGTTAAGTGAACCATAAATTTTTGAACATCTGTAATGTAAATTTGAGACAAACAAACTTTTCCTTGTGCTGCAAGAGTTTTTATATCTTCAGAAAATTCATTACTAAAAACAGTAATCTCTGCAGAACTGTCAAGAAAATTTTGAAGCTTACGATAACTCTCAAACCCACCGCCAATAATCATAACAGTTTTTCCATCAACTTTAAAATCCATAAACAATCAAATCAGCCTCAGCTTAAGAAAAATTGTAAGAATAGTTAGTTAAGAGTTTTTTAAATTTTTCAACAAAAACGGTATAGTCAACGTTAACTTGTTTAGGCGTCTTAGCTAACTCGACAAGTTGGTCAAGATTTATGTAACGCTCAACAACATCTACTGCTTGAGAACAAAAAGTGGTATAACAAATTTCCACTTCAGGAATCATCATTTCTCTGCGCTCAAACTTTAGACTAGGCACCACACCTATAACCTTAACATCTACATTCTTAAAGGCCTGCTGTATAGTTAGTTTATCCTCCTCAGTGAGATAACTGGTGCTCATTTTATTTAGAATCACACCTACAGGATTAACCCCTAATAATTTTAACACATTAATATAATTTAAAACATTAACTAATCCACCCTCAACACCTTCCTTATCACAGGTAACAACAACAATAACGGGTGCTCCCAAGGAGGCAGCAACCTCTAAAGTAGAGGCAGGACGACTTATTTTGCTATTAAGCAAACCTGTAAAGGCGCTCATAGCACCCTCGACAAACAAAAAGTCATGCTCCACACAAGCCTGTTTAATAGATTCATGAACAGGAGTCCAACCACTCTCACTAATTTTAATGGAACAATAACGCTTCATAGGCGCTTTAACCAAATAAAGAGCAGGCACAGAATCGCGGACATCTCCACCAACCTTAATCAACCCCACATTATAACCTCTCTTTCGCAACGCGCCCGCCATACCTGTAACAAGAAAAGTTTTACCAGAACCACTACCCAAAGCCGTAATCAACACCATTACAGGTGCTTTTTTAACAGCTAACTTTGCAGGCTGAATACTAGTGTTTATGCCTATTTCGTTTTTTATCTCTAAGGTCAGTTTTGCGTTAGCCTTTCGAATTTCCTGTAACTCTAAGGGATCAATATCTAAAGATTTTGTTATACCTGCTATAATTGCAGGATTTTGATCAAGTAGAGCATGTACAAGAAGACCTACAATATTGCCTTCTTTGTTAGCAATGCCAGAAACTAGGTTTTGAGGTGCTTTACGATAATTTGCATGTTCAATATGTGAAACTAGTACAGGTTTAGAATCGCTATGCAGAATTGTTTTACCGTAGGTATGACAATGGAAACCGGAAAGTTCTACATCAACGTCATTGCCTAAAAAGCTTTTATCAATAATATGAGCTTTAACTTGGTCAGTACAAATAAGCGGTTGAATGGTAGCATTTATTAAACCTAAGCCTTTACGCATAATAGAGTCAGTAGATGAATCTCTAATAGTCTGTTTCGCTAATACCTGAAGACCTGAACCTATACCGAGAACAAATTTACCTGCTGCAGACATCTTTAAAATTTCCCCTGAAACAGCAGGACTAACACTTTGAGACTCAAGTAAACTGCCACTTGGAAGAATTAACATATCTAAAACTTCACTGGCAGGCTTTCCATTTATAAGACCCTTTTCAGGTACTAAATCAGTAGGTAAATTCCCAAAGTCTTCAAAACAGGGTAAAGCACCAGAAAGATACGCTAAACCTATTCTTCGTTGAATTGACACCAAAAGCTCTCCAAAGCTAATTTACGGAAAGCTTATATTTAAAGTTGCATGGTTTATCCAACCATGCATTCCTCAACAAAGACAGACCATATAATTAACATACGCATAACTCACAAGACAGCTCGCGTTCCATTACTGGAGTCAGTAGTGTTTAAAGACAAAACACAAGCACTAACTGAACTACAGGCTATGGAAAATGTTGCAGAATGTTTACTTCTTCAAACGTGTAACCGTATTGAATTGTATCTTGTAAGTGAAAAAGGAGAAGAAACATTAAACAATGCTAAACAACGCTTAGCTAAACGCTCAGCACACTATGAGGAAGCATTTAACGCCATAGAAACCGCGCTTGATCATGAAGCATACAAACACTTGATGCGAATAACATCAGGATTAGAATCTATGGTTATTGGAGAAGAACAAGTTCTTAATCAAATCTGGGAGGCCTATTTAGAAGCTGAAAAAGCTAAAACTTTGGGCCCAATTCTTAAACACTTATTTAACCGTGTAATGACCGTGGGACGACGAATAAGAGATGCAACAGGCATTAGCAAAGGCGCAGTTTCAGTTGGTGCGGCATCAGTAGAGTTAGCAGCAAACTTGATAGGCAATTTAAAAGATAAAAAAATTCTAGTCATGGGCGCGGGTGAAACAGGCACTATAGTAGCTAAATCTTTAGCTAGACGCTGCTTAAGCCCCGTTCTCTTTGCTAATCGCACATACTCTCGTGCAGTAACTTTGGCAGAGAATCTTGGGGGTAAAGCAGTAAAATTTGACGAGTTTCAAGAGGTTTTGGTAAATGCTGACGTCGTTATATGTGCCACATCAGCACCACACCTTTTGTTAACTAAAGGCATTGTTTCTCACAGTATGAGTCAACGTACAAGTCAAAACAATTTAATTATTATTGACATTTCTAATCCACTTAATGTTGAAAAAACTGTTCAGGAAATACCGAAAGTAAAACTCTACACCATAGATGATTTACACCTTATTGCGGAGAAAAACTTGGCTGAACGTCAAAAATGTGTTGAAGCAGCATGCCAAATGATTGATAATGAATTAGTCATACTTGATGATGACTTAAAAAAACTCTCAGTACGATTAATTATATCAGCACTTCTATCTGATGCAGAGCATATACGACAGACAGAGTTATCTAAGGCAATTAACAAGTTAGGGGTTGTTGATGATAAAAAACGCAAAATTATTGACGACTTGACCAGTGTTCTCCTTAAACAAACTTTTTTACCAGTCATCGAAAATCTGCGCATAGCAGCTAGTAAGGATGATAGGGAAGCAATTAATATTGCAATAAAGCTGTTTGATAAAGAGGGGAGTAATATTGTTGACAAAGATACCAAATAATGACATGGGTTTAATCCTAATTGGACATGGCAGCAAACTGCCTCATAACAGAGAAAATCTAGAAAAAATAGCCAATATGTTACGCAACCGTGGCAAATTCAAAATAGTAGAAATTGCTTTTATGGTACGTGACACACCAACAGTTAATGAAGCAGTTGATATTGTTACAGAGAAAGGTATATCCAAAATTGTGTTAATCCCCGCATTTCTTGCACCTGGAATTCATACTACGGAAGATATTCCCAGTCTTATAGGTATGAAAGAAAAAGAACCTAATCTAAAAGCTAAGGGCATTGAACTTGTATATGGTGAACCGATAGGCAGTGATGAGCGTATTGCAGAGATTTTAGAAGAGAAAGCCCTTAAAGCGTTAGGTCAAGAAGTAAAAAAAGATGTTGAAGTCATGGATGCCTATTCAGTTTCTGCCGCAGGTAAAATTGTAGACCAAAGCATGATGCTTATACGGCAAGCAATCGGCGACGATTTAGCAAAACTTTCAAAAGATAAAATTTCCATCGTTGAAAGAGTAGTTCACACAACCGCTGATCCCGAATTTGCCAAACTTTTAGTAATAAGCGATGATGCTGTTAAAGCAGGCGTAGAGGCAATTAAAGCAGGCGCAAAAGTAGTAACGGACGTTAAAATGGTAAAAGCAGGAATAAATGAGGCACGTCTAAAAAAATTTGGCAGCCAAATTTACACTTATATGAATGATGAAAGAACAATAATTCTTGCTAAAGAAGAAGGCTTAACACGTTCAGCATCTGCTATGCGATTAGCCATAAAAGATAATTTAGATGGCGCAATTGTTCTTGTAGGCAATGCTCCAACAGCAGTATTTGAATTAACAAATCAAATTAATGCAGGCAAAGTTAAACCAGCGTTAATTGTTGCAGTTCCAGTTGGTTTTGTAGGCGCCACAGAATCTAAGGAGGCAGTTGAAAAATTACCTATACCGTACGTGATAACTCGGGGACGCAGAGGAGGCAGCACTATTGCTGTTTCTATTTTTAACGCGTTGCTTACTCTTGCAGAAGGCAAACTTTACGGTTAAAGGGGAATATTATGGCAAGATTTCTTAAATATGGCATAACAACGGGTGCCACTGCTGCCGCAGCAGCTAAAGCGGCAGTTATAACCGCTCTAAAAGAACCAGTTAACTGTGTGGTAATTCCTACACCTATTGGTTTACGCTTTGAAATCCCCGTAAAATCCAGTCGAAAACTTTCTGAGAACACTGCAGAAGCCGTTGTTGTAAAAGACGCAGGCCAAGACATAGACGCCACTGACAAAATGGAAATCATAGCCACTGTAAAAATTACAAACAATGCCACCACTAAAATAGTCATTAAAAACGGTGTAGGCATTGGAGTGGTTACTAAACCAGGCTTACAGATACCAATAGGTGAGGGGGCAATTAATCCTGTTCCAAGAGTTATGATAACTGAGGCGGTAAAAGAAGTTCTCCCAGAGGATAAAAGCGCAGAGATAATTATAAGTGCACCTGAAGGAGCAAATATTGCTAAAAAAACAACAAACGCCAAATTAGGCGTTAAAGGTGGCGTTTCCATTTTGGGAACAACAGGTGTTGTAAAACCGTTATCCCTTGAAGCGTGTAGACGTTCGTTAGTACCTCAAATTGATGTTGCTATTGCGCGAGGATATAAAAAAATAGTTTTTGTTCCCGGTAACATAGGTGAAAAAATTGCTAAAGAAAATTTCAAAGTCCCAGAGGACGCTATTGTTCAAACAGGCGACTTTGTAGGTTACATGTTAGATAAAGCTGTTGAAAAAGACGTTAAAGAGATCATATTTATAGGTCATTCAGGCAAAATGGTAAAGTTAGCAGCAAACATTTTCAACACTCACCACAAAACGGGGGATGCTCGTAATGAGGTTATCGCAGCCTACGCGGGAGCTGTTGGGGCATCAACACAGATAATTAATCAATTATTAGTAGCTAACACGTCAGATGAAGCCTCAGAAATTCTAAGACTGACAAATATTTTGGAAAAAACATACAACAGCATTGCTACCCGAGTTAACCAGCGTGTCAGTGATAGAGTAGATAACAAAATTAAAATAAGTATAGTTATCGTTGCCATGGACGGCAAAATTTTAGGTATGGACAAAACTGCAAAGGAGCACACGCCATGGTTAAACTTAACATAGTAGGCACCGGACCGGGCAGCGCAGACTATGTTACGCCCCTAGCGCATAAAACTGTCTCAGAAGCCCAAATAGTAATAGGCGCACAACGTAGTCTTAACCTATTTAAAAAAGACATCCACGGCGAAACTTGTACATTAACAGCCAAAAACCTAAATGAACTGCTCAAATACGCAGTTGAGTCAACTAAAAACGGCAAAAACGTAGCTATTTTATCAACAGGTGATCCTGGTTTTTCAGGATTACTTAAATCGATTTTAAACACTAAATTTATTGCCCCCTCAGAAATTAACATAGTTACAGGAGTAAGTGCAGTTCAGGCATGTGCAGCCAAACTTTGTTTAAACTGGGATGAAATGGGTTTGCTTACATTTCATCAAGGTAACATAAGTGATGCAAAAAAAGACCAGTTAATAGCTTACCTGAAAGCAGGCAGAAATGTTATACTGCTGCCAGATGCAAAAACTTTTACGCCAAAAAAAATTGCCACCTATCTTATTGAAGAGGGGTTTAACCCAAAGACATCTGTGATTATCTGTGAAAGCTTGACTTTAAACGATGAAAAAATTACAAAGAGCAGTTTAGAGAGAATTTTGACGACAGACTTTGGATCATTATGTGTAATGGTTATCAAAGCAAAACTTGAGGAGGAGATATAAAATGGTGAAAAATTGGAGTTATAAAACACCTGGTATACCTGATGAATACTTTATTACAGATGAAAATGTGCCCGGGCCAACTAAGGAGGAGGTGCGTGTTTTAACAATTTCTAAAGCTCGTTTAAAGGAGGGCAACATAGTTATTGATGTTGGCTGCGGTACAGGTGGTTTAACAGTTGAGGCGGCACTACAAGTAGGTCCTCAGGGAAAAGTTTACGCTCTTGACGAGGATGAGATTGCAGTAAAGTTAACTCAGAGTAATGTTGAAAAGTTTGGTGTTCAAAATACTGTTGTTGTAAAACGAGGTAAAGCTCCCGAGGGTTTAGCAGATTTTCCTGATGCTGATGCCGTGTTAATTGGTGGAACTATGAATTTACGAGAGATTCTTCGTGCTGTACAAACTAAACTTAAGCCTAACGGGAGAATTGTAGTTAATTCAATTCTTTTAGAGACAGCAATAACAGCTATTGATGAGCTTAAACTGTTAGAGTTCAAAAACTTGGATATTACACATATTTCGGTATCTAGAGGAAAACAAATTAAAAGCGGCACTATGATGTTAGCAAGAAATCCTATTACAATTGTTTCAGCATCAATAGGTGTAAATCAATGGTAGGCAAATTTATCGGCATAGGTGTAGGTCCAGGCGACCCGGAATTAATTACAATTAAAGCTGTAAAGGCATTACAAACAGCAGACATTATTTGTATTCCAAAAGCTAATATTGACAAGCCAAGTCTTGCAGTTACAATGATTCAGTCAATTCTTGAGGAACGTAGAGTTAAGCCGGAAATGTGGGAACTCATTTTTCCTATGACTAAAGATGACATTAGCAACCAAGAACTTTGGGATAAAAATGCAAATCTCATTGCTCAAAAAGTTAGCATGGATAAAACGGTGGTTTTTATTACTCTTGGAGATCCAATGTTTTACAGCACGTTTATTTATCTATATCAAAGTCTTCAAGAAAACCATCCAAACGTGATCCTTGAAATTACGCCAGGAGTTAGCGCCTTTAATGCTTGTGCTACAAGTGCTAGAATTCCTTTAGCAGAAAAAGAAGAGCTTATAACAGTTATTCCCTCAGAACTTGATGAAAAACTAGTTGAACAGGCTGCTAAATGTTCTGAAAACTTGGTTTTTATAAAATGCGCTTACCGTCTAAAAGAGTTAGCTCCAGTTTTAAAACGTGCAGGCTTTAAAGATAACAGTATCATTGCAATTGTTCGCCGTTGCAGTATGCCAAATGAAACAGTAACTGTTGGTAAGCTTTGTGATGTATTAAATTGGAATGTTAATGAGGATTATTTTACAATTGCTATTGTAAAGAAAAAATATATTATAAATAATAAAGGTAATGTGGTACGTAGCGATGAATAAAGTTGTAATTATCGGAGCAGGTTCAGGTGATTCGGAATTAATTACGTTAAAAGGTAAACGCTACCTTGAACAGGCCGATGTAATAGTTTACACAGGTTCTCTTCTAAATCCAGAATATCTAAAATATGCTAAATCAACAGCAAAACTACATGATAGCGCAAAAATGGGTCTGCCAGAAATGCTAAATGTTATGTCAGAGGGCATTAAAGCAGGAAAAAACGTTGTTCGACTACACGATGGAGACCCCAGTTTTTATGGGGCCATTCAAGAGTTAATGGACGGCCTTGACAGGGAAGGCATAGAATATTTTCGCATTCCCGGTATAAGCTGTCTACTTGGCGGCGCAGCAGCGTTAAATCGTGAGTTAACGTTACCCGATATTTCTCAGACAGTTATCATAACTCGGCCGGAAGGTAGAACACCTGTACCTGAAGCTGAGAGCATAAGTAAGTTGGCACAGCATCAGGCAACTATGGTTATCTTTTTAGGCATTCCTCACATAGCAAAAGTTATGGTTGAACTACAAAAAGGCGGTTATCCAAAAGATACACCCGTCTCTGTGGTGTATAAGGCTACATGGCCTGAGCAAAAAATTGTCACGGGCACTATAGTTGATATCGTAGAGAAAGTTAGAGCTGCAGGGATTACAGAGACTGCTTTGATTTTCGTAGGAAAAGTTATGAACCCAAAAGCCTATGATTTATCAAAACTGTATGATCCAACATTTACAACTGGCTTTCGCAAAGGTGAGGAGTTAAATGTTCCCTAGGGGCATAGCCGTTGTCGCCATCACACGTCGCGGCGTAGAAACAGCCCTAAACATAGGACAGACTCTTGAAAGAGAGGGCTTAAAAAACTCTATTTTTTCCCCTAAAAAATACATACAAGATGGCGTTTGTGAATTAGAGGGTAAAGTTGGAGAGTTCATTAAAAATAATTATAGCCAAGTGGATGCTATTGTTGCTGTTATGGCGACGGGTATAATAATTCGCGCCGTGGCGCCTTATATTCAAAGTAAACTGTCCGATCCGGCAATAATTGTGGTGGATGCTACAGGAAAACATGTGATAAGTTTGCTTTCAGGACATTATGGGGGCGCTAATGAGTTAACTAAAATTATAGCTAAAGGCATAGGAGCAACGCCCGTTGTTACCACCGCATCTGATTCCATGGGAAAACAAAGTGTTGATGAGCTCGCAAAACTTTTACATTTAACTATTGAAAACCCCAAAAGTTTAGCACCAGTTAATGCAGCTATTGTTAACGGCGAAAAAGTTGTCCTAGTTTTAGTGGGAGATGTAAAAATTCCCCTTAACGTTATAGATAGTTTTTATGTAAAACATGTAGGTACCAAAGAAGAGGCCGTGAAAATTGTTAAGAGTTATGACGCGGGAGTTATTGTAACTAAAGATTTGATAGAACTTGAGGATTTGGGTAAACCGTGTACTTTGCTTAAGGTAAGAAATATTGTTGTAGGGTTGGGTTGTCGCAAAAATTCTCATAGTGATCATTTAGTTGAGACGGTAAATGCTGCTTTGGAAATCGTTGGTTTGTCCGCAGAACGGATTAACATGTTTGCTAGTGTGGACATTAAACGGGACTCTGCAGCAATGATAGATACTGCTAAATTGTTTAATGTACCATTGGAATTTTTAAGTGTCGAAGCATTACGTAGTTTAAGTCATCCAGATTTATCACCAGACTCAGAACTGGTTCGAGAAAAAATTGGTGTTGGAGGAGTTTGTGAACGAGTAGCATTAATAATGGCAGGGAAAAATTCAAGTCTGATACTCAAAAAAATCAAATTAAACGGGACAACAGTAGCAATAGCCGAGGGCAAATAAGTGTAGTGGGTATAGGTCCTGGCAACCTTGAACATATGACCACTAAAGCACGTAAAGCAATTGAAGAAGCCAGCATAGTTGTGGGCTATGGAACATATATTAAACTAATTCAAGACATTGTCCGTAAAGATGCTGAAATTATTTCAGGAACAATGGGTAAAGAAGTAGAAAGAGCCAAAATAGCTGTTAAAAAAGCCAATGAAAATCATACAGTAGTCATGGTAAGCAGCGGAGACCCCGGCGTTTATGGCATGGCAGGCATAATTCTAGAAGTAGCAGACCAAGAAAAAACGCAAGTTCCCATAGAAATTATACCGGGCATAACAGCCGCTTCGTCAGCCTCAGCTATATTGGGCGCTCCATTAATTAGTGATTTCGCTGTAATCAGTCTAAGCGACTTATTAACGCCGTTGGAAAAAATTGAAAAAAGGCTAGAATTAGTCTCACAAACAGACATGTCCATAGTGCTTTATAACCCTCAAAGTCAGGGCAGAATTGAACCTCTGATAAAAGCTTATGAGATTATGATAAAATACATAAATCCAGATACTCCAATTGGTATTGTTAGACAAGTGGGAAGAGAAGGGCAGCAATCAAAAATTACGTCTCTAAAAAATTTGTTAAACGAAGAAATAGACATGGTAACCACCATCGTGATAGGTAACTCTTCAACAAAAATAATCAACAATAAAATGGTCACCAAAAGAGGATATAGCCTCACAGACTAAACAACATTTTCTTTTATTTTTTGAATTAACGTTTATAGTTATGTTGTTGAAAAAGTTTTCAAATCTGTTATTGTTTGTATAGGTAAAAATGGAAGCAGATGGCTTAATGGAAGAGTGATTTTGGAAATGAATGTTTATAAGTTGGATTGGTAATGTTTTTGTAGGTTTGCCGGCCAGAGGGCGCGGGTTCCACCTGATCCCGTTCCGAACTCAGAAGTTAAACCGTGTTCCGTTCCCAACTGTAGTGCGGTCTTCGGCCGCGTGAAATCGGGAAAGCTGGCTACCTACTTATTCTAATTTTGAGATAAGTTTAAGGAGCCTATTTAGCATATATTTATAACTGAGCAGGCATAGTTTTTTGAGAAGTGGTGTAAAACGTGAGTTTAATTCCCGTAAGTGATATAGTATCTCAAGTATCTACAAAAGTAAACATTCATTCTAACCAATTTTTTGGCTTTGGTGGAGATGTTGGTTGGCAAGCTATTTTACAATTATTTACTGTAGGATTCTTCTTTGTCATAATGTTTTACGGTCAGAGGCTTCAAATGCGTGTGATGATGAAAGATGTAGAGGGCAGTTTGCTCAAGCTTAAAAACATTAAAGATGAAGGGCGTAAAAATGCTATTGACACCTTAAAAGAAGTGGGTAAATCAACAGTGGATATTGCACCACGTGTGGATAGATGTCTGGATTATTTTACAATTAGTCCTCAGGGTATGGATCCAGCAGGTATTGTTGATAAACTTGATCATATACTTGACGTACGAGACCAGCGTATAAAAGATGATGTGAAAATCATAGCGCCACAATGTGAAGGTACACAGTTAAATAATATGGAAAACACTCTTGAAGCAGCGATGGCATTAAATTACATCTACAAAATAGTGCGTCACTACTACATTCAAAGCAAAAAAACAATGAGTCTTTATGTAGTTATGCAATTACAAATGATTTTACCCATTGTCATGAAAGAAGCAGAAGCTTACTCAGCAGCATTAAAAGCTTTCTCACTTGGTCAACCAATAGGCGACAGTGTTGGACCATTAATTGCAAGTAAACTGATGCTTGGTCAAGAAATACGTAAAGTTCACAAAGATTGCGTTGTTGCAAGCGTTCCATTTGAAGGTCGTACAGCTTTAATTATGAAAGCAGAAGGTCCAGGTGGAAACGTTGGTAAACCCGGAGATGCTATAGAAACAATCATTGAAGAAAACGAAGGCAAAATTGCAATGCTTATCATGATTGACGCAGGCTTAAAACTTGAAGGAGAAAACGTTGGTGATGTATCAGAAGGCATAGGCTCAGCAATTGGCGGTCCAGGTGTAGACGCATTTAAAATTGAAGAAAAACTGGTTAAATACAAAATTCCAATAAACGCAATTATTATCAAAGAAGACATAGGCGATGCCGTTTCACCAATGCGCAAAGAAATTCATAACGCCGCAGACAAAGCAATTGAACGTGTACGAGAATTAGTCGTAGAACGCACAAAAGAGGGCGATACTGTAATTATCTTTGGCGTAGGCAACAGCATTGGAGTAGGACAATAAAAATAGAAACACACAGAGGGAAAAATATGACACAAAAACAAACAACAACTGCAAACAAAATTTCAACCTATCTAATATTGATAGTTCTAATAGCTATGAGTCTATCTATTGTGGCACTGATTAGCGCTGTTTACGCATACACACAAAACATGATTCCTCCGGCAGGTTTTCTAGCTATAATTGGCATATTTGGGATAGTTATGTCAATAGTGAGTCTTCACCAAAATAGTCAAAGAAGTGCAGCTATGAAAATTGAGGTGCCAAAAGTCATGACATACATTGAATGTAAAAACTGTGGTACAAAAATAAGTCGAGAATTTCAACGTGGCGACTTTGTTTTCAAAGAACTTGACGTATGTCCAAAATGTCCAGAACATAAACAAATGATAACTGGCGTTTATAAAGAGATTAAAGAAAAAGAAAAAATCTATGAAGTTTAACCTGTTTTTAGGTTAAGACTTCACAGCCATCTTTTTTTATTAAAAGCGTGTGTTCTGCTTGTGCAACAGGTCTTCTGCTAGCTTCGATAAACACGGGATAACTAGTTACAATTTTTGACTGCAAAAGCTCTTTAAACGCTTCAGCATGATGCTGTTTGGGTACAATATTAGTTAACCAGCGTTCAGCAAATGGGAGTGTTCGAAAACTTGTTTCTATATACTTTAACATTTGTTTGGCATAAGCAGTTTTAACAGATTTTGCACGAACCATACGAAATATCGTGGTCTGGGGACTATCGTCAACACGTGCAAGGGCATCATAATGGGTAACGAAGGGTTCAACTGCAAAAACATCTCCCACACATACTTTATTGGCAGCTAAAGAGGCAACATTTGGAATACTAGTTCCTGCATGGATTAAGTATCTGCCCACAGAATGTCCGGTAAGGTTGCTTATAGGCTTAAACCCGTGATTACGTATAACAGTCTCAATTATACCGCCAATATGACCTGTTGACATGTCATCGTGAATATTGTCAATTACCGTTTTTAGAGCAAGTTCTGCGGTTGCCGTCATGTTCCGTCCTTCAGGATTAAAAGCTACTGTAAACGCAGTATCAGTAACATAACCGTCAACCTGTACGCCCATGTCAATTTTAACTGTTGACCCAGCAGGAATTACACTTGTATCGTTTGGAGGAGAAGTATAATGCGCCGTAACCTCATTTATACTGACATTACAAGGAAACGCGGGAAACCCGCCCTTCGCACGAATAAGTGTCTCAGCCCGTTCACATACCTCAAGAACAGACATGTTTTCCTTTATATAACTCCGCATTTCTTCACGGGCTTCACGTAAAATTCGTCCTGACAAACGAAACTTTTCAAGCTCTTCTAAATCATACGGCATACAAGAACCTTCAAACAAGAGAAGAACATTATTTAGAGACTTAAATTTATTGGCCACAAAAACAAACATCGTATAAAACAGACAACAAATAGTACATTAACATAACAAAAAAACGTTGGGAAATTAAATGTTAACATAAAGCAGCGTATCGCGGTTAACGTTAACGTTAGCAGCTAAGTTGATTACATATTTACTGTTGTACATCCAATAAATTTAAATTCTCTCGCTTAGTCTTTATGAAAAGATTATCTCGCGGGAGGTAGCTCAGCCTGGCAGAGCTCTCGAGCCCGTTAACTTGCTTAACGGACGGAGAAGCTGTAGAGGTCTACCATGGTGGGCTTCATTCTAGCCTGTCTAGGCCACAGAAACCGAGCTGTCGCAGGTTCAAATCCTGCTCTCCCGACCAAATAAAACCGCCTATCAAAACTGTTTTTACACCTATTTTCGATATTGCGGTGATTTAAACTGATATTGGTTTTGGTGTTTTTTTAGGTTTTACTTTTTGGTTTAGACCGTCGTTTTAAAGATTTGCTTGTGTACCGTAATCGTATAGCTTTCTTTGTCTATGTTATCGTTACTGTAGTTATAGCGTTGTTTTGCTTTAAGTATTTTTCTTTCATCTCTTTATAGATCCGTTTGTTGCAGTATCGTATAAGTAGGATGTTTAGTAGGTTTTCAAGACCCTTCTGCTCAGGTGCATCCATTTGTGTTTTACGCGTTTAGCAATCTCACGTCAAACGCATGAAAATTTAGTGAAAAGGTCAGACTAACTGTTGTAACTACCAACTGAATAAATATAGCAGTTTAACTTTTAGTTAACTGTATGGGGAGGGTGTAATTGCAGTGTTTAAACCAAGCAGCAACAAGCTCCGGCGACACACAATCAAGAGCCGTAGACGCAGCCTCCATCAACGCCTCCTCACTTCTAGCCTTAAACTTACACAAAACACCCAATGCTGTCAACCTAAAAATTGGTTGATGATTAAAAGCCAAACAGCACCTCATTTTGAAAACGCACAACTTAAAATTCATTAATACAAACTTGGGTCATGTATCAAAATAGTTTGCACCCAAATTCTAACATGTTTACAAGCAAACCAAAAACAATCTTATGCATATCCAACAATTTAGAAAAACAAATCGCCCTACGAGCCAAACACTTAAACCTAGCACGAAAAGTCAAATACTTACACTCAATTCTCCAAGTATTACGTTTCCCCGTAAACAAAACATTCGCCGATATAGCAAGTCAAATTTACATTGTCCTGTGTGATTTTGGTTATTGCTTAAAATAGGGTTCTATTTTCCATAATTTTTCAGGATTGAATCTTGTTACGGCATGAAAAACACGCCAATGTCTATTCACTTTGCTATATAGCCTCATGATAAGCAAAATTATCATCAGAAAACACGACTTCTACCTCTACATTTAACTCTGAGAGCAAATCTAAAAGTTTTTACAACACCTCATACCCACGAGCACCAAAAACATACGCAATAACCTCACCCATATTATGATTTATAGCATGCCACAACCAACAGGGCGTCTTTTTACAGTAGACACGCCCCCACACTTCATCCATTTCTAAACGAATTCTGAGAGGTGAGATAAGGTTTGTGTATTTTGGGTTTAGATTTACTAGAGATTTTTTGTTTTTTTTAAAACTGACATGACAGTGTTTGTACTTATGTTTAGGACACGTGCGATATCTCGTATGCCACTGCCGTTGGTGGTTATTTTTAGTATTTGTTGTTTGGTTTGGTGTTTGGCTCCGTTGCTTTTGTATTGGGTTTGAAAGGTTTTGCCGCACGTTTTGCATTTGCATCGTGGTTTTCCATTTACTTGTTTGCCCATTTTTACAATATTTGAGCTGTTGCAATGAATGCATTTTACACTAATTTCTACCATGTTATTTGCCTGCACAGACGTTCAATACGCACCACACACTTAATAAACTATTTTACGACATGACCGAATTTCGCTAATGTTACAAAAGTGTTTTTTCATGCGTTTGACGTGGGGGCGTAAATAGAAAGGGTTGACATCAACAAACTAAAATAATACAATTATCTACTTCTTTACAAGTATTATAACATTGATTGCCGTTTTAGTTTAGACAAGGTATTTATGTTCAAGGGCGGTAACACTTCAACATTAAAAGAGGAATACTATGAAAATAAAAATGATAAAAATAAGTTCGATATTGTTAATGGCTTTGCTGATACTTTCGTCAATGCAAATGATTGCTGGAAACGCAATGGGTAACGATGATGACGTTATAAAAGTAGTTGAAAGTAACATTGATAACGTATATCCTGCAACAGGTGAATCAATTCCACTAACAAACGTTCAAATCGATGAAAAATGGTCAAATCTTCCAACTGCAAGACAATTATACGAAAACGGTTCCACATCTAGGCACTTAACTTCGCATGACGAACAACCCCCTACTAATTGCACTGCAACACTTCCCGCTTATTTAACAGGAAATGACGTTACCGTTACAAACATTTGGCTGCAATATGATGACAATACATGGGTTCAAGTACCTTATTCATACCTTGACACGGCTTTGGGACAAAATTATTGGGTTTCTTTGTTTAGAGTTTTTTCATCTTCAGGCGTTAGTATGATGTCTCTTGTGTAGACTTCAGCATCATATATCTCTAAGAACTGTAGCACTTTTTCCAAATCAGATTCTTTCACAATAATAACACTACGTACCAACTTTATGTGTACAATATCTTCAAGCAAACCATGTATGTGATGTCGATACTTTCCACCGTGACTACTAACGGTTTGTCCATAAAACTTTTGTACAAACTTGTTAAGCACCGTTTTACCCTTATCGGCCTTGATATTGTTTTTGTAAACTCTAAAAGCCACTAGTTTGCCATACATCATGTCTTGTATTCATCTTGCCAACA
>Ga0209755_10001600_pt1 | contig 34305 bp, 37 predicted proteins | sample TergutCo191P1_FD_187301 | JGI IMG/M metagenome (GOLD analysis project Ga0209755, IMG submission 187301) | Cornitermes sp. P1 segment gut microbial communities from Petit-Saut dam, French Guiana - Co191P1 (SPAdes) (version 2) | ecosystem: Host-associated > Arthropoda: Insects > Digestive system... | reverse complement strand
TTTAGCTTACCCTCGATCTCGCAAGTCATAAGACCAAGCGACAGTTGTTGTCTCCTTGTAGCACATGGTCTAAACCACTTGTCCCGAAGCTCATCCAGCTCTTTCTTAAGCTTTTCTAAAGGGTTTGCTTTCTCAAACTCATCAAACTCAGTTTTCAACCTGCCGAAGAAAGTTCTTAAAACAGCCAACGCTTGCTTGGATAATCCATTTACAATAAGCACATTCTGCCAGCCATAATCTTTTAACAGGTTTTCTAGTGAATAAATCAGTGCCTCTCTAGCTTTTGTGATCTCAATGTATCCATAATCATTTTTTGGGTCGCCTATTGCTTTGCCATTATCTTTCAGCTCTATTTCTTGTTTCTGAGGAAAAACCATGTTGGCATTCATTAGCAAATTCTCCATTGACCAAACTTCATAGCTAATCAGCGGGGCAATCTCGGCATTACCACTAATCCTGTATGGATTATCGCACTTAAGCATTCCAATATGTGTTTTTAGTTTTTCTTCATCCTTAATTGATATATCTTTTCCCATTTTTAATTACCGTCCCTAAATCTTTCTACCGATTCTTTAATAAGTGTCCAATATCTTGACTGTTCCCGCTCCCAAATTCGACCATATCTATCTTGATAAGATTTTGACCTTAACAAATAACAAATTTTCTTTGCTCGAGACACTCCGACAAAACACTTTCTGTCCTCTTCTTTTAAGCGCTTCGAATTATTAACTGCATCATATCTAGGAATTATTCCTTCCGACATCCCAACCAAAACAATAACATCAAATTCCAATCCTTTGGCTGAATGCCATGTCAATAACACCACTTGATTTATTGGCTTTCCAATCTTATAAAAATCTGAAACAGTAAAAGTTTTGTATTCTTCTTTTTTTATTTCTTCTACAAAGTTTTTGTAATTATTTTTCTCTTCATCTGGAATAATAAAAGGAATATTCTCGTTAATCCAGTCTATCCAATCGCTTAATATTGAGCGGTCTTTTGACTCAGTTATAAGTTGGTAAAAATATGATAAATTAATTGAGGCATCAACTGGTTGATATTTTTGTGAAAAATCTTGAAATAGTTGTATTGGGCTAATCAAAGAGTTTCCACCGCACCACTCAGCAATTTCTTCTAACCAGAGTATAAATTTTGTTCTCTCAAAGTTTCGCTTGCTAATATATGCCTCAATATTATTTTCCGCCATTAAAATCTTACATTGTGTTGCTAGCGGATTAGTTGTAAATAAAATACCTATCTCTTCTCTGGCAACCCCCAACTCATCGCACTCAGGAATAACTCTATCAATAATCGCTCTCATCTGGTCTTCCCAATCGCTTTCGCAAATGATAAACTCAAATCGGGAATCCTTAAACGATTTTTTTGCGATATACCTATCGCTATTTCCTAGAATCCCGCCTGAAACGGACACGATTTCTGATGAGCTTCTATAATTGTTTTTCAATTCTATGCTAGAAAAGCCTCGTCCACCTTTGAAAGTTCCTAACTCATCCATGTACTCGGGGTTTGCACCAGTAAACCCATAAATAGATTGATTCGTATCACCAACAATAAATAGTCTAATATCTGTATATAAAAATAGTGTAAGCACAATTTCATGTAGAGGCCTTCCCAAATCTTGATATTCATCAATAAATACCCACTTGTATCTAGACTCGATATATTGCCTTACATATTGCTGTTCGCGCAAAATCTTCACACTATAATTTACAATATCTTCAAAATCTACTAAGCCCTTAGAATGCAACTCTATCTCATATTTTTTCGCTACTTTTAGTGCCAAATCAAAACTTGGCGCACTTACTTCACTCAGCCCACCAACATTCTTCTTTCTTTCAGCATTCATTTCTTCAGAGCTAACACTATCTGCTCCATTAATTGCATCTCTTGCTGAAATAAATGCTGCCGTAATTTGTGTTTTAGAAGCTAGTATGAATTCATGTGGAAAATCATCTTTATTTAGATAAAGTCGTGCGAATGGTGAAATTATATATTGCAAACAAAAAGAATGAATTGTGCCAACCTCTACTCTGTTCCCCATATCCAGCGAATATTTTCTTATTCGTTTTCTCATTTCGTTTGTTGCCTCTGAGGTAAAAGTAAGACAAGCAATGTGCTGGTGTCCTGCTAGTTTTTCCGCCTCCATTACAGACTTTAAGGTAAGAACTGCTGTCTTACCACTACCGGGACCAGCAAAAACAAGTGTATTATCACCTGAATACAAGGCTTTTCTTTGATCCCCATCCATCTCTATTCTCCGTAAATCAGTAAAAAAATCTTGCGTAAAAATCATACTTCATCACCTATTGTTTTAATGGCGGTGGAAATGTAATTTGGTATTGCTTTTACATCAATATCAGTCAGTGCTAATTCTTGCATGAAATTCGCCTTGCCGACATAACAACTCGCAATCGCACTATAACATGCATTAAAATCCTTCTTGGCAAAATTTTCTGCAAAGTTTTCTTGATGCTTCTTTCCTCCAGATGTTACTTTTGTAAAAACATCAATTATCAGCTGTTTGAATACCTCATGGCAAGCTTCTAGAATATCTATCTCAAGGGTTTCTTTCCCGATGAAAATTCCCCTAGACTTAAAATAGTTGCCCCAATCAACAATCTTCTCAAAATCTTTTGGGTACAATCTTTCAACTAAATTTTGCATTCTATCAATACCTGTGCATTCTAAAGAATAATCTCCATCAGTAATGATGACATGAGGAATTTCAAAGTAGTTCAACAGCTTACTATTAAGACAAAAAATTTGTGGCTGAAATATTACAAACAATTATCCCCTGTGAATCTAAATCAATTTTTAACAACTCCGCAAACCTTGGAACAATAATTTTCTCGCACATCCCCTCAACCAAAATTACTTTACGCCCAAAAAATATATCTGCCCTATTTGTATCAATAAAGCGTTCCAACTTAGAAATCTCTCTCTCGTCAAAAAAACCAATGGCTTGAAGACCAGTAACCGCATCAGATTTTTTTTCTTTCTTTTTAATGCTTACATAATAGCGCAAGGGACAAATCGACGCAATTTCTGGAGAATGTGATGTAAATATTACAGAATTATCTCCCTCAAAAATATCTTTGTAAATCATCCTTATAAAAGCAGGATGTAAATGTGCCTCTGGCTCTTCAACTGCAATTATTGTATTTACACCAACATTATCATCAACGCATACTGCAACTGAATATATCAAAGCTTCGTCTTTTATCTCCAATTTCTTACTCTTGCTAAGAACAAAGTTTTTGCTTTCCGTTTTTGTATAATATTTGTCAACAATTTCCCTGTATTTCTTGCCTAGTTTTTCATATTCTTTGCCACTAATAAACGTTGGTATCGCTGGAGATGAATTTGCTGCCAAGGTTAATAATATATAAATTATGTTTGTAACGCCTAAGCTTGAGTCTACTAAAAACCCGCCATTTTCTAACACTCTTAACTGTCCAATAATCCTAGGCACTTTATTGCTTATTAAGTTTAGGTCAATTTCTGTACCACTATATCTTTTCAAAAAAGGATTCACAGCCTCTCTCATATAATTGCGTGCATCAGCCATTTCGTCAATTTCAAAAATTTTCTCCGTACTCGACTTTATTTCTTTAATTATTCGACCAAATTGAGCATTATCTTCCTCTATCCCGTATTTTTTTATGATGCTAAATACTGGGGATTTCTTGAATGACGAAAAATCTTCATTAGCATCACGAAGGGCATTTATCACTCTAATATTCAAATACTTGCGACATAAAGAATCAAACTTCTTTTTCTTATCATTACCTTTATAAATTGAGTAAAAATACCCTTTGGCTAAATCATCTGGATCTCTTGGCTCAAAAACATATGTGATTTTTGCAGCTGTGATACCATCCTCATCAACCTTAGCATCTCCTAATACTGCCATTAGTGCTGGATTGCTTTCGTAATCTGAAATGTATATCACTATTTCAATTGCGTCTCCTTTCTCCATTGGCTTATCTAAGGTAGTATTAAAGTCATCAGTATTCAGCATTCTATCAATGTCTGAAAATGTTGGATCTAAAATCAATCTCAAAGCCCGCAAGTAGTTTGACTTCCCAACTGCGTTTTCTCCAAGTACAAGTTGCTTCTCAGCTGTAAAAAAATCAACATCCAAAAAGTTTCTATAATTTTTAATTTTTACTCGTGAAATATATGCTTTCGCCATTTGCTTTCTCCTATGTTACATCATGTACTCCGCTTGTTTGATTACTCGCTCTACGGCGGTCTCGGTGTATTGCGATGGGCATTTGTACTTCTTGAGCAGCTTCTTTATTTCTACTCGCATTTTGGCTCTAGTGAACACTTTCTTGTACCAATCCACCATGCCATATTGTTCGACAATTGCTTGAAGCTCTTTAGCCATTTGAAAGAGTATTCCATCTTTCATCGTTTCTTCGGCACTTGAGTCCTTTTCGTTCCTTAGTAAGTTAATTACGTGTTCACAATGCCTTTCACAGCAACTCCTCCACATTCAATATAAATGTTCGTATGTTCTCCTTAAATTCTCGTGCCGAATTCCCAAGTAGGTTTATATATACTGCATAGATTTTCTGTAAATAATACTGCTCGTTGATAAACCTAAGCACGCTCTTTGCTTTCTGCCCACTTGAGGGGTAACAAAGGATAACTTTTTTGGTTCGCAGCATTTGAGCGTAAAATGACATTTCATAAACATCTGGATTTTCAAATGGTTTGGATGTCTTGTTTTTCATGTCTAATATTGCTCTCGCTGAAGCACCAGACACGGTTTCTTTGTAGTCAAATAGTAAGTCTGGGATAAACGAACGGGCAAATGTGTTATCTTGGTATTGATAGAGTGCATACTCTTTCTCCAAAGACCAATACGAGAATTTTCCTGCACTTGAGTATTCCATCAAAACTTTTTGAATAAATTGTTCGAACACACGGTCAAAGTTGATGAGAAGACTTTCTCCCAAACTTGAATCTCCATCAGTTGACAGCGTTAGGTCGTTCAGTATCATATACGCCAATGATAATGCTTTTTTACAATAAGCTGTGTTTCTCATCGTGACTACTGATTTAGGATAATTTAAATGATCAACATCGCCAAATTGGCTAATCGCATACAATAGATTGCCATCCTTACAAACCGATGATATTTTTTTTGCCGCAGCTACCAGAACACGATTTATTTTTGTATCTCTCGATAAATCATCAAATTCGCAACTGAATGCCTCTGCCCTCCCTTGAAGAAAATTTTTTTTCGTTGCATAAGTGTTTACCTTGCCTCGTGCAAACTCTAAGTCATCTCTTATCTCAGAATACTCCACGGGGATTCCTTTATGAATGACCGCTAATAGTTCGCTTATAAACATTGAAATTAAGTTTACATCGCTACCTGTTTCAACATCATACTTCGGTGCATCCAAATCCGAATTTTCCGTTGAATAAAGGAAGTGATATATCCTCAAAATGTGACCTATGGTGACTCCATAATGCTTTGGTCTAATTATCAAGCGCCTTTTCGGAAATTGAATATATCCTACATATTGTTGAGGAAGCTTCATGATTCCTTGGCGCTCATCGAATAAGCCCCAATTTAGACCCTTGTTTTTCAACAATGCCTTCATTACACGTATTTCATCTTGAGACAATATAACAACTGCCCCTTGCTCTATGGTTATTGTACTCAAGTAGTTATCCTCCGTTTATAAATAAAACTGTTTCTTAATTTCTTTTATAAATTCATCCGTATTATCAATCCTATTAATTAGATTTTCTCCCATTATGTTAAGAAGGAAGCGTTGATTCCCATAAGTATACTCCTCAACTATCGGCAAAACATAGTAATTGAACATGGTTTTTAATATATCGTTTGTCCATTTGACTTTTCCAGCAGAAAATGCCCATTTTGGTATGAAAAACGATTGTCCGAGTAAAAAGTCAGTATCCCCTAAAACGGAAAACATTTTGTCATTCAGCTTTTCCATGAGCCTAGCGACATTTATTCCAACTTGAGAAAAATCCGATAAATACTCCACTATCTCGCTATTGGGATAAAAATCAACAAAAGCAAATCTTCTTCTAATGGCGTAATCCACCAATGCAATACTCCGATCTGCAGAGTTCATTGTAGCAACAATATAAACATTGCTAGGGATAGAAAACTCTACAACTTCACCTCCTCCTGCAAGAGAAAGAGGGATAGGTAGATGAGCCTTATATTCTCTATCTAGCGTGAGAATAACCTCCCCAAATATTTTCGATAAATTTCCTCGGTTTATTTCGTCAATAAGAAAAAGATACTTTTTACCCGGCTCTTTACGCGCTTTCTCGCAAAACTCCACAAAAATACCAGCTTTTGAAACTACATTCCCTGCCTTGTTAAATACTTGCCCTCCTATAAACTGCTCATAAGTGAGATTTGGATGAAACTGTATTAGCTGGCTATACGCAAATTTCAGTTTAATCTTATCCGAAATGTAGGTCTTGCCTGTCCCGGGAGGTCCCGCCAGAACAACCTGCTTGGTATCTAGAAGCAATTCGCATAACCGATCTGGCGTAATATTCCGCCCACGCGGTGTTAGTATTCCATTGACTTCATCTAATGCAAGAACTGTTTTTAATGATTGCAATAGAGGCATTGGGTTTCGTTCAACTTCTGGTCTGGCATCCTCCTCAAAAGAAATTAAACCTCTCAAATATTCGCCTGTTGTCATAGTTTTTTTAAACTTGATTATAAAGCCATCATCCTCAAACAAAGCATTGTTTTCATCAGTTGTTATGTTTAGTTCGTCCCTAAGCTTCTTTATGCAAAGACGCGTAAAATCAAGCTGGTGGTCCTCTGGCGCATTCTCCCATTCGTTTGGCACATTAAATTCAAAAAAGCGAAAATACCAAGCTGCCAACATTCCTATTGATATCTTGCCACCTTGTAAAAAACTGCTGCTCAACAAATCAATATAATTTGGTGCAAACCTGTAAAACTTGTTTCTCGTTTCATCTTTTCTCAGGAACTTGCCGTCATCTACAAGTGTGTTGTCAATTGTATCATTTATTCGTCCCAGCAGCCCGCTGAACTGTGTTCCCCCATTGTAAAAAGCACTTTTTCTTACTAATGGTGAAATAGAAAACGGAAATAGGCAAGTTTTCTTATTTCCTGTTTCGCTGCTCCTATCAAACAGCCCCGCAAGACAATACAAATTGCCGAGCATTTTGTTTTTTGTCTCCGCATCAAAATCAGCAAGTGACATATATTCTTTGCTGTTCATTCCAATTGACTTGAAAAGCAAAAAAAGCCCCAACTGCTCTGGTGAGGTAAACGATTTGCCTCTGAAATGTTCTACTGAATCTGACAACGATTCGTTAGCTACATAAACTTTCATAATTAAATTTCTCCTTTTTGTGTAAACACTTGGCTTAAAATTGCTTGTGCAAATTCAAATGCTAATTTCGGCGGCACAGCATTTCCAATAACCTTATACATTGCTGTAATATTTTTAATGCTATCGTCAATAAAAATAAAATTATCAGGGAATGTTTGTATTCGTGCTATTTCGCGTATGTTAAACCTTCTAGCTTGCGTTGGATGGATAATCCCACAATTCTCAGGCTGAGCAGCTGCCGTAATCGTGCCAGCTATTTCATCTCGAGAGAAACGCCTGTAAAAATTCGGCGAGTGATACCTTTTCATATTGTCGCGTATTTTTTGAAAACGTGGCGCTAGTTTATCATAAGGCACATCTTTCCAAGAGCCACCCTCTGTAATATACGACACCATCTCCAATGCCTGCGGCGAAAACTTCCAATCAACTTGATTAGCAGCTGTACTTGGTATATCAAGAATCACATGGCGAAGAGTTAGTTTTGATTTGTCTGTTTGAGGAGCTGGCGGCGTGAAAGTTACATTTCGATCCTTTCTGACGGCCACTAAAATCATTCTGTAGCGATTTTGCGGCACGCCGTAATCGCTCGCATTAAACAAACCATAAACCACATTGTAGCCTATTTCGTCTATTGATTCCATATCTTCAACAATAACATCAATCAAATTTCTTCCATCTGCATATTTAGATGATAAAAGCCCTCTTACATTTTCAAAGAGAACTACTGCTGGGGTTTTTTCTTTAATAATACGAAGGCAATCCAAATACAGTGTCCCTCTTGAATCATGTACACCCCTCCGATTCCCTGCATTAGAAAATGGCTGACAAGGAAAACCTGCAGTGATAATATCACAATCTGGAATTTCACTTGCTTGAACAGCACGAATATCTCGTCCATCTATTTCGCCAATGTTTAACTTGTATATTGCTTGAGCATCGGAATCAAAATCATTTGCCCACACGCACTCATATCCCGATTGCTTAAAACCTAAATCTAGACCACCACAACCAGAGAACAAAGAAACTACCTTGATAGACTTAGGGCTTCTTCGTTTTGTTACAGGATATGGCTCATTAATATCAACAACCCAGTTACGACCTATTTTTCGTGCTGTTTTCAAAGCACCGTTCTCTGCTAAGCGCCGAAGCGTATCTCCGCTCTTTCTATGACTACTAGCATATTCTTTTAGTGAAACAAGCATATGATTTGACTCCTTTGCCCTTTAATTATACACGATATCGTGCATAAAGTCTAATAAAAAATAGCACATATTCTATCTTTTTTGAAAAAAAACATCGAATAGAAATCATCTTAATAAATAGTCTGCATAATATTTTCTGCTATTCGCTTAACTAATGGAACGCAGACCGAATTTCCTGCTTGACGATATGCATCTTTTTGCGAAATTCCCCTTGCAAAACTAAAATCCTGTGGAAAACCAAACAGCTTCAAACATTCGTGTGGTGTAATTCTGCGAATTCCAAAGTCATCTTTTATAACTGGAATGCGGTAAAAATAGTCGCCCATGCTGGCTACTAGGGTTGGGCAGTTTATGCTTGCTTTTGGATAACCATAATCGTTTAATCTATAAACTCTGTTTTTTAATTTTGCTTTTGAAATCAAGGTGTTGTAGTGCATACTCGTGCTATCGTAATAATAACATTCACTATGCCTCTCTTTTATGTCTATCAAATCAAATACACATTGGGTCGGCTCTATTTCATCTGGAAAAGAAAACTTTTCGCAATCCTCATAGTTCAAAAAGGCAACTAGAAATATCCTTTCTCTCTTTTGCGGAACATCAGCGTATTTGTGAGCATCCATGACCTTGTATTTTAAGTAATACCCAAATTGTGCAAGCGAATTGTAAATCACAAGGAATGTTCTCCCACCATCATGCTCAATGAGGTTGCTTACATTTTCTAAAAATATTACTCTTGGTCTTTTTGCATCAACTACCCGTGCTACTTCAAAAAACAAATTGCCTCGTGGATCTGCAAACCCCCTCTGCTTTCCTGCAACTGAAAACGCTTGACAAGGGAATCCTGCTGTAAGAATATCTATATCAGGAATTGAATGTGAATCTATCTTTTTTATGTCGCCTTCAACCAAATACCCATCACCAAAATTATGACGATAAGTATTAGCGGCATTTTTATCAATTTCATTTGCCCAAGCAATTTCACATTCTGCCTGCTTAAAACCTAAGCAAATTCCTCCTATGCCAGCAAAAAGGCTTGCAACTTTTAGCTTTGATGCCTCCATTTGTCTAAATGCTTTCTCCGTTAATTTAAACTGAAAATCAATAATATTTGTTTCAGCAACTTTTCGCCTCTCTCTTCTATTGCCTGAACGCTCCACTCTGTTGCCTCTTTCAAATCTTGATTTAAGCTAAGACCATTCCTATATCCAATGTAATTGCCATTCCCATCAGTTCGGTCACGCTTAGTTGTAAAGTCTTTATCTCCAAGATTACTATTAAACGCAGAAATAGTTAAATTACCAAGCTTATGAACATGGTCTGCTTGCAACTGCTTTGCCAAAGACTCATCACCAGATGCCATCATATCCACCCAGCATTTCTTTATGTTTTCGCCTTGAGGGAAAATATGCTCTATTGTCCAAAGATAAATATTCTTCTTTTGATTTGGCTGGTATTGCCATAAGTCAACAAAGGTCTCTCTCGTCATGGCTCTTTGCGCCAAACTACATAAAATATATCGAGTTACTCCCACATTGTCTTCATAAATGTTGCCTCTAAGTTTTTCTTCAAAATATTCATCTGATGCTGATTTCTCTCTTAATGACTGACAAATATACTCCACAATTTTTGATTTCTCAATTCCGTTAATGTTAGAAATAATGTCCATAAACAAGCGTGTCAAATTTCTTGTGTTTGGGGTATCGGTCAAATTACGCCTAACAAAAAACTTGGCTAGGTACAAAATTATTTCCTTAATGTTTGCATCGCTTAATCCCAAATTATCCTTATATCTAAAAATATAGAGTAACAAAAGGTATGCTGGCGAGCCTTGCGAATTTTTTAGGTCGGTAAGTTCAATGGAAAAATTGTTTGGATTCTCTTCATCTTCCTTAAGTAAAAACAATGCATAATATTTCGTACATTCTGCTAAATCCTTCAAAAACCTCTCTGGATTCTTTTTAATAAGCTCATCATAAATCCTAAGCATATTTGACTTGGTCGCTACTGGAGCAAAGCTTTTAGGAGGCTTTTCAAAGTATGTTTTCAAATCTTCCTTGAAAGCATTATAATAATATCTGAAAAATCTTTCTTGGTCTGAGTAGTCATCTCCAAGATCAGCTATAATTTCTTGCCACTTCTCAAAACAATCATCTACACTCCCTCCACCCTTTTCTGCTCTAGACAAAAGCGAATTCTTCATAAGGTCGACAGCAGTTAATGGAACACCCCTGTTGTTTAACGACTCGAATAATGTGTAAGCATCTGAGTGCGTATCTACCTCTATTTTTACAAGCAATGCTTCATTTATCTTATCAACTACTTCAAATGCTTTTTTTATCTTACTCCCTCCATTGGTTTCAAGATGCTCTCCGACACGCTTTTCAAGATATCGAAATGCTTTACAAATTCTGCGATTCCCGATATTCCTAGGCTTTATTGCATTTGGTATCAATCCGCATTCTTTCAAAATGTATTTGTAATCATCTGCGTTGCCACCTTGAGTCTGAGGAATAACTCTTTGCAAATTGTTTTTACCTACAATCTTTCTCTTCAAATTAAATGCTTCATTTTTCTGATCATCATCCAACTCGAAATTATTTAATGCCTTATAAAGTGCAGCCATAAAAAGCGATAATGTGGTCAACCTCTGCTGTCCATCAATCACTTCTAAAAACTGTCTCATTGTGTCATCACTATCATTAATACAAATTAGAGAACCTAAAAAGTACCCTCTGTCATTTTCTAAAATGTCATCAAATAAACTTTGCCATTGGTCTTGTCCCCATGTGTACTCTCTTTGATATTTAGGAATTTTATAAACCAAAGTAGAATCAGGGGAAAACAGTTGTGAAATCGGATATGCAAATGCGGATTTAATCATATTCTTTGTATCTCCATAATGTAACTCGTAAACCGAGATTACTCTATAATTGTAGCAGATTATTTTACAAAAAGCAAGTCAAAATGCACCTTTTTTCGACAATAGCAAAAAACCCCTGCAAACCAGTTGCTAAAGGTTTTTAAGTACGCTACCATACGACAACCTTTGGAGGTAGCTATGAAAAATTATATTATTGATTATTTGATAAACGGCAAGCTAGATGATAAATTGACTTGCGTGTCGGCTAAATGTAAACCGCTATTGGATGCGACTGTTGCGGCAGAAGAAACACTTAATGCCGTGTTGACCGATGAGCAAAAGACTCTTTTCAAAGCATATTGCGAGGCGGCTTTGGATTTCAAGTGCGAACAGCTTGACCATCACTTTGCCGAGGGCTTTAAGGCTGGAATATTGATGGGCTTACAAATTAAAGACTAGCTTTAGTGCTATATTCAACGCTTAGTAAATTTGGAATGGCAACTGCATTCCATGCTGATAAATCGCTGTCGCCTTTTAATCGACAAAATCTAAGAAACGCAGCATCCTTTTTTACTTGTTTGACAACATCGGTGTTGCAAAAATAATCCTCCGAATATTGAAAAATTAAATAGTTCACCAACTTTGCCTGATCATCAGTATTGAGACTTTTAATGTCGCTAGCTAGCTTATCATAGTTATTGTTTTTTGTGTGGCAAAACAATAATATTAAGCTTTTGTTTTCTAAAGGAAAAACACAGGCATGTAAAAAGTTAACATCACCACTCAGGTCATTAATTACCTCTCCGCTCGCCCCTCTTACTACTGGTATCGCCTGTTGTAATGCAAGTGGTACTTGGCGCGAAAGTTCGGCTTGCAAAACTACTTGATATGCTGTGTCATTATCGCCTAATTTTCCTTTTAATCTTGCTAAAACCTGCACCAAATAACAAACTCTATTCTTTGAACAATTAAGCTTCATTTCAGCATCTGCTTTATATTTTTTTAAGGTTTCACGATATTCTTGTGGGATTTGAAACGGTTTTTTATTAGCCAAGAAAATTATTGCGTCTAAATACCCCATTTCCCTATAGGTCTTATCTATTAAAAAAAGCAAGTTCTTTATTGCGATATCGTGCAATACCTGCTGACCAAACGGCTTACTTAAATCATCGTATAATTCTTTCTTTTCATAACCTAATTCAATATTCTCGCATGAGTCACAAATCAAATGAAACGTTCCTGCCTCGTTCTTGCCTACAATTGACCTTAAATCATTTGTATCTAGCAGTGAAATAAAATTCGAATACTCGCCTTTCGATGACAAATTAGAAAGTATAAACTGCGGAATCGAGTGCGAGTTTTTGTATGATGTGCAGTTTGCATCACAAAGAAAACACTTTCCGCCCTTTGCATTTTTTGCCACCTCTGCTGCCCTCTTTTTTATATTCTCAGAAAGCCATTTAGAAAAACCTTTATCGACAGCAATTATTTTCATTTCTTACCACCTCTTTTGTAAACTTCAAGAAATAGTTTCATGTAATCATTGGCTATGTCTGCAACCTCATAAATGTTTTGCAAGAAATGTGACATCTCTTTCATTGAGGTGTACATGTGAAAAAGTTTGACGCAATCGGTTGCTGTTACGATCATATCGTATTGACCATGCATCAGTTCATGGCGGTTAATAATGCTCTTATCGCGGGTCTTGGCTGAGGCATTCATTGCCTTGTATCGCTTATCAATCTTTTCCCAGCATTCGGTGTAGTAGTCTATCTTTACCGAAGACAAGTTATCATTAATTGCCTTTGCCCTCTCCGCTCCCCTTGTAATGCCTTGCAAATTGCTAAATGATCTATGCTCATGCTCAAGTATTGCAAAAAGAGTTCTGGCACAAGATCTGAAAGCCCCCAAATAGAAACACTTAAGTGCCTCTTCAAAGTCAGTCAGCTTAGCCTCTGTCAAATGATTATCATGGGAAGACATATTTAGAATATTATCATATTGGTGAGGAGCGGTTGCTATAAAATTTTCAGTAAGAATTTCAACTACTTTTGGATTATCAATCAATTCTATAGGAAAGTCTGGTGTTTGCATGAAATACAAGAACCACCCGTCATCAGCAAGCCTATCTAAACAGTCTTTGTATCTAGGGGAAAATAACTTGTCCCTATCTTCATTAATCATCTCAATGTATTTTGCAAATTCAGCAGCATATTCAATTGACAGTCTTTCCCACTCTGCGTAGCTCTTGTTACTCTCGACAAAAAACGTATTAGAAAAGAGTTCTTTCTTTAGCTTCTCTCTAAAATTTGGGTCAAACCATTTTTCGATTGCATCAGCCCTGACCTCGTCCTTAGTCATGGATTCATCTAAAGAGCCACCGTTTAATTCCTCAACAAGTGGCTTTAACTGCTCAATCATCATGCAAACCCTCGCAAGAGTAATTTCTCTTCTCGCTTGTAGCTCTTCTAATTTGACAGCCATACCATCCTGCCTAGCAATGGCTTCTTGCATTTGTTCATCTGTTGGTGTAAAATCTTTCACTAATCCTCCTCCTCATTATCCATTACCTTTAGAAGTGCATGAGCATCCGCTATGCTCCTTGTTCTTTCCTCGTCTCCGTCCTTTGGCGGACTGTAGACAAATTCTCCTGACGGCAAGCAGCAAGTTCCGCTGTGGGTTCTTCCTACCTCAAGGCGAACCATCTTTTTATCTATTGAGCTTGAGGATTTGTGGAATAAATCCATGAGTTGCTGATTGTATAATTCGTCAATATTTAGCAGAGTATCTAGCTGCTGCGGGGTTAGAAGCTTCCAAATTTTCTCAATAACATCGGGGTTGTCTTGATTGACCAGCAAAATCTTGTACATATCCGACCTATAGGGAATCGGCGGCACTGAGCGTTTGTCGCCATGAACAACAAATACTCCCTCCCGTCTTGGCGGCTCAACATAATACTCTGGACCTTTGATTTTCAAATTGAATAAGCTGAAAATGCGCTTGGCTCTTTCATCCTTTTCCTTTCTCCGTTGCTCTTTAATGCGCCTCTCCCGTTCAGCCTCAATCATTCGTCTTTCTGCCAACAATCTCTCTTGCTCTCGCCTCGCTGCTAACTCCTGCTCCCTCTGCCTTGCAATCTCATCAAAATATGGCTGACCTATCGGTGTAATCTTTTGTAAGTAACTGCCGTTTTCATCTGCTATAAAATCATATCTATTGACCTTAAAGGATTTATCAAGTCCTGCAATATTGTCCATTTTATAAACAATTGTGTAAGCATCCTTTGAGACAGCATACTCATCAATCTTTTTTAGTAGCAGTCCCGGTGTCGGATGATATTTCAATTCCTTTTCCCAGACAACAAACTCAAGTATTTCTAGCGACTTGTTTTCGCCATCCGATACGATTGCGAACCCCCAGACATCTCCGCCCAGTCCATAAACAATAATTGTGTTATTGAAATCATCTAGTAGACCCTCTAGTGTCAATGCGTCAATTTTAGAAAACGGCTCTCTTACTATATTCTTATTCGTGACCGCTTTTCTTCGGATGGTAGTCACATCCTTTTTTGTAGCAAACCTAATGCAATCCACTTTGTCCGCTTGAGCCTTTAGATGAGAGGGTCTAAACTCAAATTTTGCTAGCACCCATAAATGCTCTCTTAGCGCCTCTCCGTGAATTGCGGTCTGCCCGTCAATGTAGGCATCAATATCCTCTATGACATCCATGCTCTCTTTCACCGCTACATCTTTCTTGCGGTTACTAACCTTTTTATGTCTCTCGTAATAACTGCACGATAATAAAGCTCGCCTCACTCCCTCGCCAAGCTTCTCACAGACCTCATCAATGTATTTGCTCTTAGCTGATTCCTTATCAAGCCCATATTGCAAAAGCAACTGCCTGAATTCATAATCCGTAAAGCCAAAAAGTTTGGTTATCTTAGCGTGGCTAATTCCCTCGCCAAGTAACTTCATCAGCCTCTCTTTATCCAGAGTATCCTTGGCAAGCGTACCTCCGCCTGCCTCAATCAAAAGCTTCTTGTATGTTTTGTTTTCCATGTGTCTCCTTTAAGACAATACCATTGTATCATCTAAGCGTATAAAACGCAAGTAAAAATTGCCTCTAATAACAGAAGCTAGAAAATAAATAATCCAATCGAGGCTTAAAAAATCAAAATTAATCAAAATCCTGATAATTAATCAAAACCGAAAAGCACTAAGACTTTTTCTGCAAATCATATCTCCCTATTCTCGTAACCTCCGCCGCCAACATTCTCCCTCAATCCACAACAAAAAAGTGCCTGACTTGCGTCAAGACACTCATTTTGTTGCCAATTAAAGCACTTTTCGCTCACTTTTGCCGTCTTTCAGCCCTTTTACTCCATTTCACCGTGTGAATATAAAGTAAATTTTTACTGCGACAAAAGTGATTAGTTGTGTGGCACACCCGTACAAGAGGTATAAGCCACGACTTCTTGCATTTTGTATGACCTGCGTTGTATAAAAGGTCGTAGTTTTTGGGGGTCTAAATGGTGCTGTAAATAGAAAAAAAGCCACAGCCGCTCCCGCTTAGGGAATGACTGTGGCTTGGGTTAAATCATCCTAATCTGGATAACAATCAGGACTACTAAAATCAGGACTACAGCTACTGCTATCTGGATTGCAGTCATCATACGGATTACATGATGCTCCATAAACAATTTCAGCCGTCACGCATTCTATTGTTAATTTTTTTGACTCAATATCACTCATTGTTTTGCGCCTCCTTTAAGTTAAGTATTGTCTTTTCAATTTTCTCTATGCTTAGCATCTTGTATTGGAAATATTTCATTATTGGCGTCTTGTTATCCTGCTCGCATATCTTGTATAAAGTTTTCCCAATTTCATATTTTCTTAGTCTCAATATGCTATGATCAGATTTAGCAATTCTTTTGTAGAGCATCTCCAGTTGATCAACCAAACTTACAAACGAGTATGCCCTACTCTTCTTACTGATTTCAGCGACTTCGATAGGGTTATTTAACTCTAAAAGAATGTTTGCTCGTAGGGTATCTTTTCCGCACCCACTAATTATCGCTTCAAACAAGTCGAAAATAATTTGCTCATATGTCTCATTTGTTATTATTTCACCAATAAAAACTCTTATTGACCTAATCAAATAATCGTAAGTATCGCCATCCTTTTTCTCACTTAATCTGCTTATCAAAGTTTCAATAAATTTTATATTTCTTTCTACTACGCGTGTAGGAATATTTCTACACTCTTCACGTAAATCCTCAAGTAGTCTATCAATAATTTCCCTTGTGACTGTCGTAAATGGCTCTTTCAACTTCGTAATTAAATATTCCTCTATTCGATCTGTCGTCTCTCTATCTTGTTTCAAAAACAATGCTGAAAGAAAGAAAATTGCTATAATCAAAAGAATTATGCTATTCAAAATTGCTAGGATAAAAACTGCAACATATAATCTTGGCAAAAGCAAAAAAAGACTTCCAATGGTCAAACAGATTGAAAGCAACACTAAATAGTCAAACTTTAGAAATTTTCTCTTCTCTTGAATGTGAAAATGCAAGGTGTTTATTGAATAAATCTTTTCTTGGTTTACTTTTAAGTTAATAGAAAAAAAGACAAAAAACAATGCTGACAATGTAACTTGAACTGTTAAACTAATTTCTGCTACTGACAGAAATCGTTGACATCCAGTAATTGAAACAACGAAAAAATGAGTTATTATCTCGCCGACAATAACTATGCCCATCAACGCAATTGTGGACAGGAAACATTTTAGCAACAATTTTCTTATGCCTATCTTCATTTGCTAGAAATCTACTCCCATTCTCCGCTCATTGGATTATAGGTACATCTACTCTGCTTTGAATATAAATTGCCGTCTCTCGCTATTCCTAGTGGTCGGCAATCTTTGCAACAATATCTATATTCACAATCCTTGCATTTGTCAACAAAGTCTTTTGACAAGTTCCAATATTTCGCTAAAATCTCAGAAGCTAAAATCTCATCTATGCTCTGTTTGTTCAAATCCCCAATCACTATATCTCTTGCAAAAATACAAGGTATTATTTCCCCTGATGAAGTAATAGCGAATTTGCCACTCCAACAAGTATTGTGATGCAATGCCTTTTCAAAGAATTTTTTATCCGCAACGAAATTCGCTTCTTTTTTTACTCTAGAGTCTATTACATCATTTCGCGTTGGCAAATGTGGCTGTTGCCTGCCTCCATAAACTTGTCTTATAACATCATACCCATTATATTTATGTCCTATTGACTCAATAAAGGATTTCGTTTCTTCTATGAAATCTTGATTTTCTTTCATTATAATGACCGCTATTGATGTAGGCACTTCGTGCATTTTCAGAAGTTTCAAATTTGCTACCGTTTTATCAAAACTCCCTTTGACCTGCGTTATTGCATCGTGAATTCCAGCACTATGAGCATATAAAGAAACTCTTACTCGAACCTTGTTTTTTTGTAGAAACTCTATCTGTTTTTCATCAAGCAACACAGCATTTGTAAAAAGCGTTATCTCGTCAAAATTTAATTTGTTTGCATATTCAATTAAAGCATTTATGCCATTATAAAGTAATGGCTCACCGCCGATGAATTGAATTTTACTACAACCTATTTTTGTCAACTCGTCTAAAATGCTTTTCCATTTTTCTAACTTCATTTCATCGGTCGCCCGCTCTCTACTTTCGAACTCCTCATAGCAATGCAAGCATCTTTCATTACAACGCTCTGTTAATTCTAGCCATGTAAATTTTAATTTTAATGACCTCTTGACAGGTTGCTTGAATATTTTAATTTTTCGCCCACTAAATAAAAGTCCTTTTTTTTCTAAATCAAGTAAGTAATTAACTTCACTGCTATCATAAACATCTTTATTTTCATGCAATAGTGTAACCAAAAACTGAAGCGCATCCTCATTTATCGAGTACACTTTCTTTGTTGTGAAATCATAAACTGCACCACGCTTCATGCCTGCTACAAGAACAACATTTTCATTTAATTGAAAAATATTATTTTTCATTAGTAATTTTCAGGCGTGCAAGCTCCACTTGCTGGACCGCAAACCGAATCAGGGTAACAGTCATCACTGTCGGGCAAGCAAGTAGTGTCATCGGGACTGCAATGGTCTGGGATGCAACTTGCATCTTCTGGACTACAATCTTCACTAAACATCATATAACTATTCACTGTCATTACTGTTCCATTACCAATCTTATTGTTGTCATCATCTATAGGATTGCAACCTACATCAGGATTGCAAAATCTATCTGGACTACAACTCCTTTCAGGATGACACCCCATTTTAATATAATGCGGATTTGTTACCAAATCAATTGTATAAGTTTTCACAAACTATACCTCCTCATGTTACTTATTAAATATTTTAATATAAGCTTGTTATGCTTGCGCATAACTTTATATAAGTATATCACATATTTATTGTTCTCTGCAACTAATTAAACCGTTCATTTTTGTATGCAATAAAAAAAAACCGCAATACTTCCCCTATTTTAAGGTGAGACTACGGCTTTAGTAGCTGTTTTGGTTAAATCCTCTCTCTTTCTACTATTCCGCAGTTGAAGTGAAATTCTAACTCTCGGAGCGGCAGCACCTTGATATGCTTGATTAGTTGCTGAAACATGGTATCATCGAACTCGTCTAAGAGTTCATTCTTTAGGGCGAAGTTAATGTCGGCTATGCGGTGGGCTTTCAGCTTTTTGGTTTCGATTAGTCCTCGTATTTGTTTGGTCTCTTCGGTTAGTGCATCTATCTTGTTCATGAGTGCCGCTAGCCTTTCATGTCTACCCTCTTGGCTGCGATTGACCGAGCGGCTCAAGGTTAGCATCTCTTCACGAGCTGCAGTCAGCTCTTCCATCTTAGCCTCAAATTCGGCTTTGTCGCCCTCGCTTATATTTGTATCGGCACTTTCTATTATCTCGGCTACTACTGCTTCCTTGTCGCCTATCAGGCGGTTAAGCATCCTCACGAATGCTCCCTTAATATCGTCCTCTTTGATTGGTTTTGAGGGGCAGGCTTTTCCCCTCTTTGATTTGCAAATCCATGTTCTATTTAGCAATTCGCCTTTCCAGTAGCTTGCGTGTCGGCGGAGTGTATCGCCGCAGTCGGGGCAGAGTATCTTTCCGCTTAGGCTGTACTTTGAGCCGTGTCCGACCCATCTACCCTTTTGCTTTAGCCCCTTTCGCAATTTCAGCTCCGCCTGCACCATGTCATGTATCTCCCTGTCTACTATCGGCGGATGGCTGTTTTCTATCAGCGTCTGCTCTTCCTCCCCGTCGGTTATCTTTACTCTTTTTTTATCAAAGAGGCTTGGGGAAAAGGTTTTTAGGAGTAGTGCATCCCCCTTGTACTTTTCGTTTTCAAGCATTGCGATAATCCCTGCCGCTCTCCATGTTTTGCCATGATAAGTAGGCACTCCCTCATCGTTTAGCTTGTTAGCAATTTGACTGGCTGACGAGCCGTCCAAAAATTCCCTGAATATTCTTCTTACTATTATCGCCTCGTCATGCTCTATTGTCAGCACTCCGTCCTCGCTTTTGCGGTAGCCATAAATTGTAGTGATGGTCATTATGTTGGCTTTTCTCTTTTTCCTGTTAGCCCACTTGACATTCTCCGAAATGTTGCGGCTTTCCTCTTGGGCAAGCGTGGCTAGGATTGTTATTAGCAGCTCGCCCTTGCTATCTATTGTATCGATGTTAAGCGATTCTATGTGGACATTGATTCCTAGCTCTCTTAGCTCTCGGATGTATGCCACGCAGTCTAGGGTATTCCGTGCAAATCGGCTCACGCTCTTGACCCATATTTCGTCTATGAGACCCGCTCGGCAATCTGCTATCAGCCGTAAGAACTCTTTCCTCCTCCGCGTATTCAAGCCCGTTATGCCCTCATCGGCATAAAGCCCTATGAACTCGGTGTTTGACATATTGACCAGCAATTTGGTGTAATGCTCGCATTGGTTTTTGTATGACGACAATTGGTCTTCATCATCGCTAGAGACCCTAGCGTAGGCGGCTCGCTTTTTGGGACGAACCAGTTCTATTGCCTTAAAATCGTATTTAGGATTTTGTGGCAGTATGGTTATCTTTCTTTCAAAGACTGTTGGTGCTGTAGGCAAATCCTCTTGCCTTAGTGCAGAATTATGCAATGTCATTCTCGACTACCTCCATAGGCTGATTGTGTTTTCGGGCGAGAGCATTTTGTGACCAGCCCTCTTTATTGCCTGCCGTGCCGTTGGTGTACGGGAGCGTTATTATCACTCCGTTCTTAAATACAAAGGCGACTGTCCAATCACGGACAATCGCCTCTTTTAAGAATTTGCCAACCAAGGTGGCATCGTATTCGGTTATCTTTTTCTTGAATGCTTTGTATAAGTTTGCTTGGCTCTTTGTTGCTATCTCTTTATCTATTATCAGCAGCTCCTCGGATATTTTTTCCGACTCGGCTCTAAAGCTTTGCTCATTGATGTAGCCGTTTATCATAAGTTTAGACAGCTCCATCCTTTCGTCTCTTAGCTGTGTCGCCCTAGCCTCTAATTCCTTTATGCTGTCAAGGCTTGGGGTTGCGTCTACGAATTGATTGAATGCCTGCATAAACAGCTCATGAAGAACACTCTCTTTTAGGCTTCGGCTATCGCATCCTTTCTTGCCTCTTGTAGCGTATTCACCGCAAACCCATAATCCGTACAGCCCTTTGCCTTTATATTGGTAGACCTTTCGCCTGTAGGTACATCCGCAAACTCCGCATTTCATGAGCCGTGAAAATTCATAGGTTGCCATCTTTCTACCTACGCTCTTTTGGTTCATTTTTGAGGCTATGCGAGCCTGCACCGTTGTGAATGTCCCCTTGTCTATGATTGCCTCGTGGTCGTTTTCAATAAGTATCAGCGGTGCTTCGGGGTTGTCGTTTTTGTTTATGACTACTTGAAAATTCTCTCGGTAGGTCTTTTGCAATAAGGTGTCGCCTGTCATCTTTTCGTTAGTTAGAATAGCTCTTATTATTGACGGACTCCATTTTGCCAGACCTGTCATCGTGGGTATTTTTTCCTTGCTTAATTCGTCCGCAATGGCTCTTAGGCTTTTGCCATCTAGGTATAAGCTATAAATGTATCTTATGACCTTTGCCTCTTGCGGTACGACCACAAGTCGTTTTATGCCTTGCTCATCGGCAACTGCCTTGTAGCCGTATAATCTACAACCTCCTGTGAGCAGACCTTTTTTGAGACGCTGTCTTATTGACCACTTTTGGTTTTCACTCATGTCTATTATCTCTTGCTCTGCTATTACCGCCCGTATTGATAACTCTAGCTCGGCGGTAACATCGTCCGTATAAAGGTTCTCTTCCTCAAAGTGGATTGTTACGCCGTAGTGGTCTCTTAGCTCTCGGACTGTTGCAATAATGTCCATAAAATTCCGCCCAAAGCGGGTCACGCTCTTTACGAATATTATGTCTACCTGTCCTGCTTTAGCGCACTCTACCATCTCTAGGAATTGCTGTCGCCGATTCAGCGACTTTCCGCTTATGCCCTCGTCCGCCCAAAGCCCGACGAATTCTAGTGCGGGGTCTGCCTTTATCCGCTCTTCCCAGTATTCCTTTTGATTAGAAAAGCTGTGGAGCTGGTCTTCTTTGCGTGTCGACACTCTGGCATAAGCACCCGCCTTTCGGCGTCTCTTTGTGTCTTTCATTATAATTCTTACCTCCTATGCCTACTTGTATTGAGTAGCCCTATGCTAGCACGGGACTTGAATGTGGTTAAAAATTTTTGCCCGTGCCGAGGGCTATCCCCAAGGCACGAACAAGTATGCCGCGTTATTTTTAATTAACCTAGCGAAAAGCGCCACTATTTTGAAGAAAGAATTTTTTTATTCATCGCCGCTTTTTCCGTGCTGTTTATCAGCTTTTTTTGAAACAGCGATGCTACTATCGCCACCTTTATGACGGCTGTAATGTCAGTATCCTTTTCTTTTCCCATCTATTTACCCCCTCCCGTGTTTACTTTCTTGACGGCTGATTCCAAAATAAATGCATCCAGCTCTTTTTCTACCGCCTCAAAGGACTTTTTTGCCGCATCCACCTCGCCGTTGCAGTGACCTTGCTTGATGGCGATTGCGTTGGCGCAGGTCAAGTCGCCTATCGCTTTAAGGCTTTTAAGAACAAGTAAGTCCTTTTTGGTGCGGCGTTCCTCGCTTGCATCGGCGTGTTTTTCCATCCGCTTGAAATGGCGTTGCAGAAAATAAATAAGCGCCCCACCTAGAGCGCTTACAATTGAGCAAATTACTGCTATTAAAACTTCGGTCATGTTAGTTTTTTTCCTCCTTTAGGATTTGTGCGATTTGTTTTATTGCCTTAGCCTTGGGCTTTGCGGCTATTGTGTGAGTGTTTGGGTACTCTTGCTTTAACGCTCTGCCATGGTTTACCAAGAGGACTGGCGGTCTAAGCGGTAGTCTAATCAGCCTATCAAAATTTTCATGGTTGGAAATAATAATCCAGTCTGCTTTGTGCAATATTGGATTAAATCCTTTTGCCGTTTGCACTCTTGCAAATTTTTCTAGAACTGGTATCAAGGCGGTATTGAATTTAGCGATTCCTCCCCGCTCCTCTGGATGAGTTCCTAAAACTAAAATTTTCATGCATTACCTCCTATTTTTTCTACTTGCCATTTTGTTATGAGTAGCAAAATCTCATCTCCGTAGGACGGACGCATAAAATCATTGCTTCTAATCAAAAAGGCATTGCCCTTTATTTCAACATCCATAACGCCTGCGGGCTGCACTACTATGTCATTATTCCATGAGTCAAAATAGTCAACATTTATTAATCCTCCGCCAGATGGCACTTCGTTTGAAACAAAAGCCTCTGACCTAATCGCTAAAAAGTTGTCAAAGTCGTTTTTTGAACCATGCCCCGAATTTAACTGCACAAATTCAATCTTTTTTTCTACCCTTAATCTATAAAGCCCATTGAGTTCAAAATCTATCGGCACAAGCCTTTGTCCTGTGATTTTCTCTACTCCATCAATTGTTGCATTGCCCATAAAGGTAAAAGTTACATCGCTGTACCATGTAGAAACGCTGGCGGGTCTTATCCTGATGTATGTCGAACTTGTGTCGTCATTGCTCCAGTCGCCTTGTGGGTAGCCACTTATGCTAATCTCAACATTCCATGTACGCCCCAAGCCAAAACCAGAGCCTGCATGGGTGTCCTCAACTGCCATAGTAAACACAAAAACTTTTGTTTGCTCGCCCTTGTTGTTTAGCATAAGACCCCTGTCATGAATGCTGCCTTGCAATTTGCCGTATGGTGTATCGCTTGAACTGCCGTTTCCGCTAGAACCACTACTGTTGCTATGCAGGTAAACATTTTGTGTTGCCCTTAGTGCATTTTCTGGTATGCGAGTTCTTAAAGAAGACCACGGACTCCAAGCATTTGCGCTTGCCCAAATTGAATTAGCTCTTATGCGCATACCCTCTCTTAGGTCTATCCGCTCGGATTCAACGAGTTCCTCTAAGCGGAATTTGTCGCTTGGAATATACTCATAACCACCGCCTTTAGATGTATCGCAATCGCAATTATCGCCGCCCCCAGTTTTGCCCTCACCGCCTATAACAGGTAGTTCTGACCACGGGCGAATGCCATCTCCAATTTTCATAATGATTGTGCCATCGGTTTTTCTCTCTACCGCTGGCTCTCCAAAATCTAGCACGATGTCATTTGCCACCCATTCGGTGGTTGTGCCTCGTCTTAGTAAAATTTTTGTAACTGTCATAATAAAATAAATCTCCTTTTATGCTGCTTGCGGCATTCCGCCGTCAAGTGTTATTGTTGATATTGAATAAGGTCTGCCGCCATCAAAGCGCACAAGTGTTTTTGCACTCGGTCGTCCGCCATCTAATTGTATTGTAGGCGTGTCAAAAGGTGCGCCACCGCTTATGATTGCCGTTGCCGTGCTTGAAGGACTACCACCATTTAGTGTTTGCGGTGTGGGCTGTGGAGTTATGTCACCTTGTGCAATTAGCCCCTCTACCCATTCCCTTATCTCGGCTAGCTTGCTTTGGAACTTTTCCCATAATTCTGGATGAGCATTTGGGCAGGTTAAATGGTCGCCAAATTCCTCTTGTGTTTTTTTGGCGTAGGTTGCCGCCTTTTCTGCGGCGATCTTGGCATTAATTGTGCTTGTCGCAGCCAGACTTGCAGACGCTTCTGCATTAGCTGCAGATATTTTTGCATCCAAAGCTGCCTCACTTGAAACACTTATAAGTGCCTGCGATTGACTGGATGATGCAGCAGACTCTATCGCCGCTTGTGCGCTAAGTTCCGCCTTATTGGTAGCCACTTGTGCTAGCTCTACAGCAGCCGTTGCCCGCTCTTGCGATATATCTGCACTTGCCGCAGATGCTTGGCTTGCCTCTCTAGCAAGGTTAGCTTGTGTCATGGCGGTGTTAGCAAGGTTTGCAGCATTAGTGGCTGTTGATTCTGCTAGGCTCGCAGACTGCGCAGAAAGTGCTGCATTATTTGTCGCTTGTGTTACTAAATTCTCGGCATTGGCAATGTTGTCCGCTACTGTCTTAGCTATCTCTTTTGCCTCTGCTATTTTTGCTGTCGCTTGCTCCGCCGCCTCTGCACTTTCAATCGCTGATTCCCTCGCCTCTAGTGCGTGGCTTTCTGCTAGGACGGACAATTCATGGGCTTGCTCGCTTATTGCCATTGCAGCATTTGCTACATCAATTGCCTCATTAGAAACACTTTCTGCAAGTCTTACATCCTCAACTGCTCGCTTGACTGTGTCCACAGCCCAAACGCTATGCTCGAAACTCCGTACCAATAAGTCTGGGTTTTCATGCGCTCGCCTTTTGCCAAACATGATGCCTCGCTCGATTACGAATGTTACGACATCGAATGGGGTTATAATATGCTCGTGGGGCTTGTAGGCTAAGAATTGGACTGTGAGTTCTCCGTCTACTGTAACCTCATTGGGTAATTTGAACCTAAGCACTGACCTATCAAAATCTAGGTCGTAATCTTGGAATTCTGGTGTGTATAGACCTATTGTCCACTTTTCGCCTCGCTCGTTTAGAAAGTCCACCCTCTTAGAATGCTCCTCAAACTCTTTAGGGAATGTAACTTGTATTGCCGTGCTTAGGTTTTCCCCAGCGATTAACTTATGGCGGTTTGCCATGTTTAACTCGTGCCGCCTATTTGCGTGTAGCCGTATTTGTATTTGTGCCATACTGTTTTTTTACCTCCTCCGCTTGTTAAAGCGATACATTAAAATTGAGTGCAGCGTCACGCTGTTTAAACCTCCCAACCTCCGTTATAGGTTATTGTTCCTGTCATGTTTGCAACAACTGCAATGTTGCTTCCGCTGCCCATAACGCCGCCAGAGATTGAAATAACCCCTGCAGCAGAAACACTTCCAAACACGCCTCCGCCGACATTGATCATCTCTGGCCATTGTGCAAATGCCTGCCCGCTTAAGTTTGCGTTCGCCCCTATTATTACTGTCGCCCTTGGACGAAAGCCCTCTGGCACAGTACCCGCTGTTCCTGTGCCGTTAAGAATGACAAAGTTGCCTTGACGGCGAACCGTCCCATTGCCACCAACAATAGAGGCGGTGGTTATATTTAGCGCCGCCACGGCTGCCCTGTCTGCGTATTCGGTTGTTGCTAGCCTTGTTGAATTATTGTTTTGCGGTTGAGTTACTCCCGTTACCGCCGACTCAACCGTGCCGCTAAGGTTAACCGCATTTTGACTGTGGAGCAAGCGGTTTAGTATGTTGCGTTGGTTGGTTATGTTGATTGTGCGGTTGTTGTTGATTTGGCAAAGGAACAGCGGTATCTGGTGGATTCCGCTTGCCGCTATGCTGAGGTTGTCTTGCACTAATGGAATGTTGTTGCTAGTGCTTTGATTGCTTGCCCTTATTTGAAAGCGGTGTGGTGTTACCGACAAATTGACCTCAGCGAATACTCTAGCGAATTGTGCCGAGCCGCTTGGGAATGTGAAGTTGATTGGTGTGGGGCTGTCGCTCATGCCAAAATAGCCGTTGACGAATGCTAGACCGGGGGCAATCATCACTCCTCGGTCGGTTGTGGTTGCATTGAATTGCTGTCCGTTAAAACAGACCCCTGCCGCATTTTGGGCGAGGTATGCATAGATGGCGGCATCAAAACTGGGCAGTATCTCGTTTTGCCCCGTTGCAATGTCGCCTAGTCCTTTCAGGAAAAATCCCATTTGTTATTGCCTCCTTGCGTATTGTCTTTGATTGAATATCTTCATGCGGTCGGTAAAGTCTATCCTTGCTTTGCCGAATATGCAGATGTAGAATGGGTCGTCTTTGCGGAATTTTATGCCCGTGAAGATTGTGTCGTAGCTCCGCCCCTCGTAGATTATCTTTACTTGGTCGCCGTAGTTGAATCGCCTTGCAGGGACCATTGTCTGCTTTTTGGCAAGGCGGACTTGGACATGGTGGTTATAAATTTGACCGCCTATCTCGCTAAAGGCAAGTTCTTCTTGTGTGTAGCCCTCTCTTATTGCATCTATCTCGTCCCACTCGACATAGCGTGTGCTGACTGGATAAAGCCTTAAAGCATGGGCTTGGTTGGTGGTTAGCGTGTTGTTTTGTAGTAGAAAGAAACTGTTTGCAATTACTCCCGTGTATTTATTGAATAACAAGGCTCTATTTTCTCTTGGCAATTCGTTGCTATCAAACTCTGGCTTACTAAGCTTAATGTTGTCTTTTAGCATTAAGCCCTCGGTGTCATTCTTTATAATATCCACGACTATCCGCTTGTTAGCAAAATCTATGTCAAAGGCTAGATAGACATTGTAGTGGTCGAATGCCCAGTCAATGAATTCTAGTAGGTCTATCGTGTCGCTGTCGTCCGTCCAAACCGCTGTTAGGTTTTGACCAAAGGTTCGGATTGTTAGCGGTAGCCGTCTTAGGGTGTCTGGTGTGTTAATAAAGCCATATTCTATCAGCACTCTTAGTCCTTGCACGGCATCAAACTTTCTATCAAGCAATCCCGTCCACTTAAAAACATTGAGGATGTCGTCATTGAATAGCTCTTTCATGTGCTTGAATTGGATGCGTAGCTCCGTGTTATCCACCGCCGTTATTACTCCCAAAACAATTAGACTCACTCCCTCGCTTATGGCAAGAATATCGCCCTTAAAGCCTCGGCTCTCGTCCACGAGCTTCATAGTTGAATTGTTATTGGTCAAATAATCTAGGTCTATGTTGTAGTCTCTAACCACTCCGCTGTCTCTTAATTCTAATGTCAAGCGGTCATAAATTTTGTATCGTGTCATCTAGTGAAGCTCCTTTAAGATTGAATAACTTATGGTCACTCTGCCGAAGTTTGCATTGGCGGCTGAGGCTAGAAACCAACTTGTGCCGCTTGGTATGCTAATGAAGTTGGCAAAGGTATAATCCGCCTCGCCTGCATTGTAGACATCCTCACGGATTAGGTTGTTGCCGCTCTGAGTGTAGAGTGTCGCCTCTTGGGTGGCAGGGTCGGAGTCTATGATAAGGTGTTGGTTAGCTCCTACTGTTAGGTGGTATTTGGCTTGGCTTAGAATCTCGCCGTCTCGGATAAGGCGGAATAATGGTGTGTTGGTTACTCCCTCCGTCCTTATCCTTGCTCCCGTAGGCAATCCCTCGTTTACAATCTGCACCGCCATGTTGTTGCTGCCACCAAAGAAATATGGGTAAATATACGGAAAAACAAGCGGGTCGCCTGTTCTTGCTAGCTCTAATGTAATCTCAACATCTCGTTTCCATCTACTCATCGCTGTAAAAGAAATAGGCACTCGCAAGGCTGCGTAGTGCCTATCTATCTCATCTTTTCTTAGGTCGGTAATCAGCACCTCTTTGTACCATTGCTTTTCTTGGCTTAGGTGCGTTGACCCGTCCGTGCTGTAATAAAGCCTTAGCGGTGTTTCGGTGTTTATGTTGCCGACAAAGTCTACAAAACGACTAAAGTGTAGGTAATCCCTAAAGATTAGCACCCCTTGGATTACTTGGGTCTGCGTGGCAATTTGCTCTATAAAGTAGGTGTTTTCTACCGAGAAACTGTTGACCCTTGTCCTTATTCCTAAGCCTTGGGGGTAGACCATAAAGTTGCTAGTTTGGCTAGCCTCGTCATTGCTTGTTAAATCCCAAACAACTCCGCTTGCGTTCTCTAACCAAAATCGCCTCATTTGTTTTGGCATCTAAATCTTACCTCCCAATTCCTTATTTATCCGCTCTGCCAAAATGTCTGCCACTATCTCAGCATTCTCTTGGCTGATTGGGGTCTCGCCTCGTGCATCAATGGTTACATTTACATCTTGCGTGGTGCGGTTGTGGTTTTGACTTACTTGTGTTGTGTTGTGAGCGACATTTGCCCCAAGGTCGCCATAAGCATTGCCTAAGCGATTGAGACTGCCAGTTTGTCTATCCATTGTGCTTGAGAGTTCTCTGCTCCGCCCCGTTAGGAATGCGAATAAAGTTGCTAGTATCAATATAACCGCCGCCACCGCTAGTAGTATTGGCTGAAGTGGTGCGCTAGCAACTGAGAGCATTTTTGCCCCCACCGCCGCTTTCTTTTTGGCGATTGCTATTTTGCGGATTATCATCGCCACCCCTTTGCCCATGATTATGAGTTTGGGGAGGAACATGACCAAAAAGAGTAGGAATATCATAAAGCCTTGTTGGAATGGGGTCATGCCTGCAAACCACTCCGCCACCGCTGTTAGTAGTGGCAAAATGAAGTTCTTTATTAGGTCGGCTAGTGTTTGGATAAGTGGCAGTAGGCTTGTTGCTAGCTCTGCCCCTGTCATTATAAATTCTTCCCTAACTGCCTCCCAAGCCGCTTGCACTTCCCTTGCCGCCTCGGCTTGCTCTTCACTAATAATGTTTGCCTCGTACTGAGCGTACTTTAGCCGCTCGTATTCCTCTATGCAAAGGTCGAGGATTTCTATGATGTGAATCGCCTCTTCGCCAAACAATTCGTATGCAAGACGATTCCTCATTTGGATGTCTTCCATCTCTCGTAGGGCTGCGATTACCTCGTCATAGATTTCGGCAAGTGATCTAGTTCGCCCCTCAGCATCTCGGCTTGCAACTCCTATGTGGGCTAGTATCCGCTCGTACTGAATTCCCGTTCCTAGGGCTATGCGGTTTAGCCTTGTATTAAGGCGGTCTAGTGAGCGATTAAAATTATCTGCCGAGCCTGTTACTTCTGCAAAAACTCCTCGCTTTACTTGTAGCCTTTCTATGCAAAGGTCGTAGCTCCTTGCCATGTCGTCTAGCTGTGTGGCGTGTCTTGTGAATGCAGTTATCGCCCCTGCGACTACCGCAACCAATCCCATTGCCATTCGGCTAAATGTTTGTGCCACTCTTTGCGCTCTCTGCATAGAGCGAGTTACTTTGTCAAATTGCCCAGCGATTCTATCCACTTGCGCCCTTTGAACATTGACTAATTGTGCGTTGAATCTTTGCAACTCTAGCTCCGCATCTCTAACCGACTGCTCAATCTTTGCAAACTCTGCCGCCGTTATATTGCCTTGCTGTAATTCACGATTCGCCTCCGCTTGCCTTTGGCGGAGCAAACTTACCTTTTGTGTCGCCTGCCCAATTTGATTTCGCAAGCCTTGCATTCTTTGAGCCGCCACCTGAATATTGCGTGGGTCAAGCTTTAGTGTGCGGTCTAGTTCCTTACTCTCTTTTTGCGAGGCTTTTAGGCTAACATTGAGTTGCCTTACCTTATTATCTATCTCGGACAGCGAGCGCCCGACTTGTGTTGCCATCCTCTGTCCTCCTTACTTGGCATAGAAAAAACGCACCTCAAAATGAAATGCGTTTCGTCTTGTTTTATGTTATTAACTTTTAGCAGCAGCCGCTGCTACAGCACGATGTCTTACTCTCTGCCACTTTGCTTGGGTCTTCTACCATGTCAATGGCAGAACCGCAGCACTCTTTGGCACAAAGTCCGCATTCTACGCATTTATCGTAATCAATAATAATGCGTCCGTATGGAGTGCCGCCACAAGCATATAAATCATTGCTACCGCAGCCTGTATCAGAGCAGCCGCCATCGCTACAAGTTACAGGGATTTTGCCCTCTCGGTTGGGGTCGTTACAGTTGCAATTTAGCACCTTGTCCATGATTGGCTCGGCTACCTCTGTGTATGTTATTGCCTTTGTAGGGCAAGCCTTGATTGCTGTGCAAACCTCTTTAGATGCAAAGCAGTTTTTTAATCTTACGAACGGTTTCATATTATTTGTCTCCCTTTTCAAAGCGCTTTTTTAGCACTTTGTAATAATTTGTTACTGACTTATCGCCGCCATTGTCTAAAAATAGGCAGTAAGGCAAGCTATCGGTTTCTCGGTGCTTAATAACGCACAAACAGCATTTGCTGTGGTTTGGACATTCTACCTTTGGGCAGGCGCACTCTTTTACGCTTGAGCATTTATTCATTAGCAGTTCTCCTTGTCGCAATCGTTTGCGTTGCCAACTTTAGATATTGTGGCAGCAAACTCACTTATAAGGTCTACTCTTTCTTTGTTTAGTGAGTAATGCACCCACTTGCCCTCTTTTACTCCGTCCACTAAACCGCTGTCGGTTAGTTGCTTCATGTGGTATGAAAGCGTTGGTTGAGTAAAATTGAATGCCTCCAAAATTTTGCAAGCACAGGTTTTGCCTCGTGTTAGCATTGTCAAAATCTTGAGCCGAGTTTCATCGCCCATCGCTTTGAAAATGATTGCGTATTCTGCTAGTCCGTATTGCATTTTGCGTAACCTCATATAGACGATTGTCTATATGTTAAGTTTACACCAAACAAATATACGATGTCAAATAATATTTAGGGGTGTTTTAGATTTTTTATTCGTTAGTTATGTCTTCAAACCTTTTAGCAATCCTATCATCCATGCCTCGTAGCATTCGGATTGCTTTGCTTATAAACCTCTTGCCTTTTATTGTGCTTGAGCCGAAGTTTAGGATGTTGGCTATTTTTTGGAATGGGACTCCGTTTTTGTTGTTGCCGACAAATTCTATGCGCCATCCGTACCAGTTGTGGCGGTTGGTTACCTCTACTTTGCTTAGGCTTCGCACTAGGTCGCCGTATCGCCTTGGGGTGGTTCGGGCGAGCTGCTCTCTTAGAGCTTCTGCCTCGATGTCCACTTGCTGTTTTATGACTTCTTTACTCTTGCCTGCCATGTTGCCGACTGACTCTAGGTAGTCATGCAGCTCCTTTGTTACTCCATCATTCCATGCCATTTTGTTACCCCCTTAACTTGCCCGATTTGGTCATGCTTGCTAGATTCATTGGTGGCATTCTAAAACTGTTTTTACTGCCTCCACCACTACTATTGGCGCTTAGTGCCTCGGCATCTACTTTTGCCGAGTATTCTATTAGGTCGCAAAGGACATTTAGCCCTATGTCCCAAAGCGGGATTGTTAGCCCCACCTTGGCACTTGCATAGAGCATTTGGGTTGTAAAATCCGTCTCAAACTTATTTAGGGGTGGTGCTGTGTCTAGCCCACCCCCTATGCTTTTTTTTGATTGACGAATAGGCTTAAAAACTCTAGCACCTGACCTATGACCTCGGTGTCCATTAAAAAGTGCGGAGGTATGCCCATAATAAGCTCGCCTATGTCGGGCTTAGTTGGGTATTGCGCAGTTGCCATAAGGCTGGCTATAAGGTTGAGAATAAACTCGGTGTCAAAGTCGAAAGCGTCTAGGTTGTCTAGGTTGATGTTTTTGGGGTCTAGGTCTACCGCTCCGCTGTTTTTCTTGGCAAAGCCTATGATGTCGTTAAGTAGGTCTCTGCCGAAGTAGCTTTTATAGAGAATAAATGTAAAGGCATTGCCCGCTAGCTTTATCTCATGCTCGCCGACTTTTAGGGTTTTGATTAGTCCATATTTTTGCATTGTACTGCCTCCTTTATGCTGCTGGTATGGTCATGTCTGGGACATAGATTGCGTTTTGCACCCTTGCCCAAATGCCTGAGTTGAGCTGTGAATTTAGTATCGTGTAGGTTACTGTGTCTGGCTGATTGTTTGCCGCTGTGTACCTAAATGGATAAACCTTTACATTAAGGGTTAGGTCTCTTATTGCTGTGCCGTCAAAGCTAATGCTTGCAAGAGCTGGCAACTGAAAGACGGCTCGGTACATGGTGAACATGGATTCCGATCCATCGCCTACCGAACTATAAAAGCCGAATGCTAGCTCCTTGGTTTTGGCTGTGGACTTGATTACCACCGCTCCGTTGGCATCCACCTCTACATCAAAAAATTTGCTGTAGACTGCAAATGGCAGAACGGCAAATTTGACTGTACCCTCGCCCATAAGTGGCGAACTTAGGCGAACGAAACTTGGGTCGTCATCTGCGGACAAATCCGTTATCTCGCTTGTGAACTCAATGTTTACTTCCATCAAGCCCTCGTGGTATTCCTTTGCGCCGAATGTCCCGTTTGCGTTAATGCTCGCGGCAAAGAACCGCCTGTTACCAATCTCGTAGAGCTGGCTTACATTATTGTTCAATTTTCTTACCTCCGTAAAGTTTGTAAAGTGTTAGTGGGTAGTGGAATAATTGGGTGTCGTTTTCGAACTGCTCATCGGCAAACTCCACCTCGTAGTCCGCTTGGTCAAAGGCTTTTTCTAGTCTCTCTATGAGTTTTTGGTTTGCCTCTGATTCAAAACTCCGCTTGCTAAAGACATCCACCGCAATCGTAATCTCACGAATCAAGGTCTTGTCGTCCGCTCTTGTGTTAGCCTCGCTTGATGGAATATTCCAAGTGATGTATTGGTCTTTGGCTCTTGCGACAGGGTCACGGATGACCCCTCGCCAAAAGCATGGGCGGGTTTCATTGTGTAGCTGACTAGCTTGCAATGAAATACCGTCCAACAATCCTGCCGCTTTTAGAGCTGCTCTTATGTCCTCTCTTGCTATTTTTCTTGCTTGAATGTTTGTCATTGCTCTTGCCATTCCTCCTCGTCAAAAACTGGCGGCGAGACTTCCTCTGCCCTAATTTCAAGGTCGGTCTTATTGAACTCGTAAGGGTCAATGCTGACCACCTTATAGGTCTTGCCGCCGAATTCCAAATACAAGTTTGTAGTGATTCTAGGGTTGTAGCTGACGATAATTTGCAAGGTTTGGTTGTTTTGAACCTGCCTTGCTCTTAGCACCTCTGCCCCTGACAAGTGGCGGACATACGCCCAGACACCGCCGCTACTTTCTGAGTGGCAGTACGACTTGAATACTCTTTCAAAGCCCCACACGGCGCGAACAGCGGTCTCAAACGCCCTTACCTTTTTGTCCTTTACCAAACGGGTGCGTTGTTTCATCTAAAAAGCCTCCTTTCTCAGGGAACTAAGCATTGTGCGAAGTGTCCGTGTTAGACTTGCTATGTCCGCATCCTCTCGGTTGCTAAATAAAAATGCCACCGCAAATTTGATTGCCTCTTTGATGAGACTTGGGGTCGGATTGACCTTTGCAATTTGGTAGCGGAGTATGCCCTCTACTAGCTCTCTTGCCGCCTCAATTTGAGTTTGGATAAGGGAGTCGCTAAACTCCCCATCCACTCCCAAGTAGTCTTTTACCTCTTGTAAAGTTGGCATTGCATTACCCCCTTATGAGTTGTACCTCTCGTTGGTTAAGACGACAAAAATTGTGCCGATGATGTCGCTGTCGCTTGCGTTAGGGATTTTTATAAATACCGAGCATAACTCGTGATGGCTTAGTTCCCTTGCCGCAAAGACGATTTTGTTTTCGGCATTGTCGCCTATCTTAATCTCGGCTGTGCGGATTAGGATTTCGTC
>Ga0209755_10001599_pt1 | contig 34335 bp, 34 predicted proteins | sample TergutCo191P1_FD_187301 | JGI IMG/M metagenome (GOLD analysis project Ga0209755, IMG submission 187301) | Cornitermes sp. P1 segment gut microbial communities from Petit-Saut dam, French Guiana - Co191P1 (SPAdes) (version 2) | ecosystem: Host-associated > Arthropoda: Insects > Digestive system... | reverse complement strand
AGGCGGCGAGAGCGAACTTTTTCGCATTTTCTTTCCGCCTTGTTTGGCGTGGGGATTGGCTTGTTTTTGGGAACGAAAATTTTTTAACTTTTTTCGTTTTAGGGCTTGACTTTTCTTAGCAGGTTTAATGTAAAACACCTTGGGGCGTTGCCCCAAACCCCACTTAGGAACTTTTTGAAAAAAGTTCCTAAGAACCTCAAAAACCTTGGTACAAAAGCACTATGTGCTTTTGAGAAAAAAGTTTTTGTTCCACCTTTTTACAAAAAGGTGGTCGGGTGTGGGGTGAAACCCCACGGTCTTGACCCTTTTCTTAGATCGCCGAAATGCGTGAGCGGGCAAGGTGGTCGGGTGTGGGGCGAAACCCCACGGTCCTGACTCTCTGGGCGAATAGCCCGCGGTCCTGACCCACTTCTTAATCCCCTATGGTCAGCTGGTTTTGCCCCGCGTCATAGTCCGGGATAATCACTCCTGCTACAGGGATTTTGCTTTTCCGCAGGGATTTGTACTCTTCTCCCTCCGGGGCAGGCGTCACCTGTTCAAGGGTGGCGTTTTTCCGCAGGGTGATAAGAGTTACCCCACCGGCAGAGCGGGTTGCCTTTTCGGCAACAAGGGTGCTGTCAATGATAATCCCGCGCCTGTCGCTTGTGGCAAGCATAAGCTCCATCGGCTCGCTAACGCAGAATATTCTCACCAGCGGGCTGGCATCCGAGTATGCCCCTGTCAGCTTTTTGCGGTTTGTCTTGGTGGCATATGCCGAAATTGGCACACGCACCCCCTTGCCGTTAGCGAAGAAGAACATCATGTGGGTGGTGTCGACAAACTCTGCCACATTCTTCATAAACAGCACTTTCTCTCCGGGGTCAAGCCCCAGTTTAGCAGGGATAAAGTCACCCATCGCCGAAGCCTTGGTCGGGTCAAAATCATTAGCTTTTGCCTTATAGCATTGGGCGGCGTCGGTGAAGAAGAGAAGTTCGTGTACGTTTTCTCCCTCATACTCGCAAATAATTTCGTCCCCCTCTTTCAGGTGCTGTTCGTCCGCACCACGAAGGGATTGCAGGGTGATTTTCTTGAAATAGCCCTCACGGGTCAGAATAAAGCGGACGTTGTAATTTTCAATCTCTTCTTTTTCGTCAACAATATCAATTTCATGCCCAAATACAAGCATGGTTTTCCGTGGTTGGGCGTATTTTTTCTTGATTTTCTCAAGCTGTTCGATTATCACGCCTTTCAACTTGGAATCGTTGCCGATAATATCAGCAAGATTGGCAATTTCAGCTTGCAACTCCTCGATTTCCTTGATGCGGTTAAGGATATACTCACGATTCAAATGCCGCAGGCGAATGTCTGCGATATATTCTGCCTGTACTTGGTCAATAGAAAAGCCCTCCATCAAGTTTGGCACAACTTCGCGGTCGTTTGGGGTTTCTCGCACGATTTTGATGGCTTTGTCAATGTCCAACAAAATCTTGCCCAAGCCCATAAGCAAGTGGAGTTTTTTTTCTTTTTGCTCTTTGCCATAGGTCATCTCGCGGCGTAGGCAGGTCATGCGGAAGCGAATCCACTCGTGAAGCAAGTCCACCACACCCAACACACGAGGGTTAGAGTCAATCAGCACATTAAAATTACAGTTAAACTTGTCCTCCAGGGTGGTCATGCGGAACAATTTTGCCATTAGCTTGTCCGGCTCAACCCCACGGCGAAGGTCAATGGTCAGCTTTAGTCCTCGCAGGTCGGTTTCGTCACGGAAATCCACAATATCTTTTATCTTGCCCTCTTTCACCAGTTCAGAAATGCGACTGATAATAGCGTCGGTGTTAGTGGAATAGGGTATTTCGGTAATGTCAATGCAGTTTGCACTTTCGTCGTACTCATACCTTGCACGCAATCGAAAGCCGCCTCTGCCTGTGCGGTAAATTTCCAGCAGTTGCTCTCTGTTATAAAGCAAACTCCCCCCGCCGGAAAAGTCGGGAGCTTTCACAATATCCAGCATCATGTCAGCGTCCATGTGGGGGTTTTTCAGCAGGGCAATAGTGCCGTCGCAAATTTCCGCAAGGTTAAAGGAGCAAATATCGCTTGCCATGCCTACCGCAATGCCTTTGTTTGGCGAAACAAGCACATTCGGAAAGGCAGTGGGGAGCAAAATCGGCTCGGTTTTAGTGCTGTCGTAGTTGTCTACAAAATCAACGGCATTCTGCTCTATCCCGCCAAAAACTTCGGCACAAATTGCCGCCAGCTTTACGTCGGTGTAACGGGAAGCTCCATATGCGTCAAGGCTGTAATGCTTGCCAAATGTCCCCTTCGAGTCCAACAAAGGGTGCAAAAGTGCCCCGTTATCCCGTGTCAGCCGCACAAGGGTTTCGTATATAGCCGCATCTCCGTGGGGATTGTATGCCATGGTCTGACCCACAACATTGGCACTTTTCGTTAGCCCCCCGGTTAGCAGACCCATCTTGTACATGGTGAATAATATTTTACGGTGCGACGGCTTTAGTCCGTCAATTTCCGGGATTGCTCTTGCCTTAATAACCGTCATAACATAAGGCATATAATTCTTCTCGATTGTTTCGGTTATAGGCTGAAGAGTAGAGGGGGCAGAGGTGGCAAAATCTGCGTCCCGCTCGGTTGGTCGCTTTTTCTTTGGCATATATACTTCCTTGATTTTATGTTGTCAACACTATTTTAGCATAAGATAGTGGAGTTGTCAATAGGTAGATCGCCGTAATTGAGCCCGTAATTGAGTCGTTGAATTACAAAAAATCCAGCACCGAAAAAGGCAACTCTCGTGCGTACGGACACCTACCTTCACGAAACTTCGCCTTCGCAATCCTAAATTTGTTGTACGCTTCCACAAATACTTCCAAAACTGCTCGCAATGTTTCTAAACTGCGTGCAAAACACCGACGTCGGCGTCGCAAAATCTAATAACCCATCACGCGTTTCGGCGACCTGCTCGTAGACCTTTCCACACGCCTGTGGAAAACTATTCGCCTGTTCCACCGGGATTTTTTTTAATCCAATTGTACACGTTTGCCTTGCTGAAGCCAAATATTTTGCCCACTCCGCGACCGCTTGTGCCTGAGTAATAAGTTTTGATGGCTTGTTCGCGAATTTCTTCGGGGATTTCTCGTTTTTTAGGGTCGAGTGTGTAAGATTTTTTGCATTGACGGCACACGATTCGCTGTGTTCCAGAGCGATTTTGTCCATTTTTCATTTGTCCTGTCGTCGCTTCGCAACTCGGACATTTTAGTTTTTTATTTTCCATGTTTCTATATATATCATATCAAACGCTTTTTGTCCACAGCCTTTTGCGAGAACTCGAAAACTCGAAAAACTGCACTCACCCTTGGGGAAATGCTGATGTTTTTATCGCTTTGTCAAACGTGCTTCAAAAACTAACAATTGCTTTTCTCTGGCAAGAGGAGAGTTTGAGGACATCGTCGCTGGTGACGGTAAACTCAACAAAATCATTTTCGAGAAAGAAAACGACAAAGTTGGCATTGAGTTATACGTGCAAGATAATGCCGATAATAATTAAATTCATAACTATTATCGAGCCTACTATCCATGCTACCCAGTACCATACAGGACGTTTCTTCGGTTGTTTTCGCACAGTTCCCGACTTGGAAAACGTGCCGAAAGCTATGTCGGTAATGTTTATGGCGGATTGGACTAGCAAAACCATTGTGTAAATAACAAAAGCATACTCCTCAAAAAAAGCAATGTCTGTATAGATAGTAAAAATTCCAGTAGTAATAATCACCACCACGATAATGGCGATTATAATATTAGCCACAGTATTCGGCTTTTCTTTAACTTTTTTGTTACGTATACTGCCGGTATAAACAACAAGCGTTGCACACGCTAAATACAATAAGTAAACACCCATAAAATACCTCAAAACTTACTGTTCTTGTTGTACGAGTTTCTCTTCGCTTTCGCATTGCGTTCCAATACAACAACGCAGAGAAACGCTAATATCAAAGACAATACGACACTTGTTATACTCAATATTTGATGCCCTGGGACAAAGGTTACTACTATTCCGAATACCAAAGTTATAAAAGAAAAAACTTTTATATAATTGAAAAAGCGACTGGTGCTTTCATAAGCAATCGAACCCAAAGTTATAGACACAATAGCAAGTATAAAACCACTATGTTGACTTTCGCAAAAATACCAAACATTGAATATATTAAGTAAAACCCTAACTAAGACAACTATTGCACCTAATAACCAAATGTAACCATGTGTTTTTTTCATAGTGAGTCCTCATTATTGCATTCATAAACACATTATACCACATATTAAGTTTTTGTCAAGTGATTGTCTATGATATACGCAATTTGCACACCACATAATCTATAAATTCCTGTGCCGTTCGGAAAATCCCGCCCCCGCTCCTTGACAAGTCACAAAAAATAAGATATAATATGTTCATGACCGAAAACACATTGCTTAAAAATATAAATTCTCCAGCCCAACTAAAAACCTTGCCTGTGGGACAAATCCCTACTCTTTGCAGCGAAATCCGCGACACCCTTGTGTCGCAGGTGAATGCACAGGGAGGGCATTTGTCGTCTAATCTTGGGGTGGTGGAGCTGACGGTGGCGTTGCACCGCATATTCAACTCCCCACAGGACAAAATTCTGTGGGACGTGGGGCATCAAAGCTATGTGCATAAGCTGCTCACCGGGCGATATGACCGCTTTTCCACCCTCCGCGCCCCCGGAGGGCTGTCTGCATTTTGCCAGCCGGCGGAAAGTGAGCATGACCACTTTATCAGCGGACACAGCAGTAACAGCATTTCCGCCGCCCTTGGTTTTGCAGAGGCAAACCGCATCGAGGGGCGAGAAGATTTTGTGATTGCGGTAGCAGGGGATGGTGCGTTCACCGGGGGGCTGATACACGAAGCTCTGAACAACTGTCGCCCTGAACTGCGACTGGTTATCATACTAAACGACAACGATATGTCCATTTCCCATAACGTGGGCGGATTTGCGAAATATATCTCCCGCATTCGCACCACACGGAAATATCACCATGCTAAACGGGTTGCGGGGCGGGCAATGAAAGCCATACCCTTCATGGGTAAATGGGTGTTTTCCCGTGCCCAGCTACACAAACGACAACTAAAAGGCTTGGTGTACCCAGGGAATTATTTTGAACAGATGGGGATTTCCTATCTTGGACCGGTGGACGGGCATGATGTAAAGCGGTTGGAAGTGCTTTTCGAGGAGGCCCGCAACCTTGGGCAGTGCTGTCTGATTCATGTTCGCACCACCAAGGGCAAGGGGTACGCCCCCGCGGAAGACGACCCAGGCAAATTCCACGGGGTTTCTGCCGACCCTGCTCGCCGTGGGGAAACTTTTTCGTATCGTGCAGGGCAGTCATTGCTACTTCGAGCAAAAGAGGACAAGAAAATTTGTGCCATTACCGCCGCCATGAGTGACGGCTGTGGGCTGAACGCTTTCAGGGAAGCCCTCCCTGAAAGATTTTTCGATGTTGGTATCGCAGAGGGTCACGCCGCCACCTTTGCCGCAGGGCTTGCGGCGGCAGGGATGAAGCCGACTTTTGCGGTGTACTCCACCTTTCTTCAGCGGAGCTATGACAACGTGATTCACGATATGGCTCTCGGCGGTCTGCCTGTGGTGGTGTGCATTGACCGAGCAGGGATAAACATTGCAGACGGAGCGACACACCACGGGATTTTCGATGTTGCCATGCTATCACACATACCTGGGGTGGAGATATACGCCCCATTAGATTTTGATGGATTAGAGGCTTGCCTTGACGCTGCTTTCGCCGCCGGAAAACCTGCCTTTGTGCGGTATCATTCAGGGGGGGAGGTGGTGAGGGTGGAAGGGTTCACTCCGCTCACAAGCGACCCTTTTGTGCGAGTCTGCGACGATTTTGGCGGAGCAGACGCCAGCCATGCCATCATCACATACGGCAAAATCACCGCCGAAGCCCTCCGTGCCGCGGTCATGCTACACGCCGAGGGGAAGTCCTGCCGTGTTGTTGCCTTGGAGCGACTAAAGCCGTATAATCTCACCGCCAAAAGCGTTGCACCCCTTGTTCAGTCCGCTGAGAAAATCGTCTTTCTTGAAGAGGGTATCGCCAACGGCGGGGCGGGGGCGTGCTTGTTCGAGGAATTGCGGAAAATAGGCGTGCTTGCAGGGAAAAAGTGGCACACCCTTGCCATTCACGACCACTTTGCCGTCCCTGTGGCAGGCGAACACCCCTACGCCACCTGTGGTATTTCTGTGGAAGATGTGGTGCGGGCGATGACGAGGGAATTTGCTACGCAAAATGATTGAAAACACACGAAAAACAGACAAAGTCATGTAGGGGAGGTTGTCTCCGACGTCCTGCTTGTGCGGGGCAGAAAAGCCACCCCGTCTTGGCGGAAAATCACCGCCAATCCACCCCTCCATAGAGGGGAAGAGGGTCAAAAGCGTAAAGGCATTTTACCACGAAATGCGCGAAAATACACGAACAACCTCCCCGCCACACCCGTAGGGGCAGACCTTGTGTCTGCCCGCTTGAATGATACGCACAGCACATTGTTGTAGGGCGTGACGACCCCGGCACGCCGTCAAACGGCATAGGCAAAACCATGTAGGGGCGGAGTTCACCCACCCGCAACATATCGCTGAACCACCCCCCCGCCTACGGCGACCCCTCCACGGGAGGGGAATAAGGTCAAGGACAAAACCGCACAAACGAGCGACCGCCCTCGGTCACTCCTACGGCAAAAATGTAGCGAATGACACAAAATCCTTAGTTTGGCATATAATAACATCACCCAAAGGAGGCAATACATGACACATCTTTCACCACAGGAGCAAAAAAATATTGTTATTCGTTGCGAGGCGCGGTTTGAGGCTGACCTTGACGCTGTTGCCGCCGCTGTTGTAGCCACTCAGGGACTGCGCACCCTATCCATCACAGGCCCAACTTGCGCAGGAAAAACCACCACGGCGAACAAAGTCATAGACGCTCTTCAGCGCCACGGCAGACGGGTGCAGGTGGTGTCCATTGACGATTTTTACCGCAACCGAGCCTGTATCGAAGATGGGATCGAACCGGAAGATGTGGACTTTGAAACCATTGCCGCCATTGACCTTGCCTATCTTACCGAATGTGTGGAAAAAATTCTTGCAGGTTCGTTGGTTCGGTTGCCAAAATATAAGTTTGCCACCGGAAGCCGCGTGGGGTACGAGGAGTATGTTCCTGCCCGTGGAGATATTATCCTTTTCGAGGGGATACAAGCCATTTACCCTGAAGTCACCGCTCTTTTCCCGCAGGATAATGTAAGCATTTTCATTAACACTCGCCGAAATATCCGTGTGGGTGAAACGACTTTCGAGCCACGAGAAATTCGTCTGATTCGCCGTCTTGTGCGGGACAGGTATTTTCGTGACGCTACCCCCGAATTCTCCTTTTTCTTGTGGGATAAAGTTGTGGCAAATGAAGATACCTCCATTTTGCCATACGCCGAGGGTTGCACCCACATAATCGACTCTGCCATGGAGTACGAGCCGGGCATGATGCGCCCCCACCTTGAGCGGGTGCTTGCCGCCGTGCCACAGGACAGCAAATATTACCCCAAAACCGCAGAAATCCTTGCGAAAATCGCCACTGTGCAGAGCATATCGTGTGAATATCTTCCTGAAAAATCTGTGTATCGTGAGTTTTTGGGGTAAAGGGAACGGCAAATGAAGAATGAAGAATTAAAAATGAAAAATGAAGAATTGCGGAAAATTTGCTACGCAAATTGATTGAAAAAAGGGCAAAGGTCAAGGGCGTAAAGGCATTTTACCACGAAATGCACGAATCCCGCCACACCGTAGGGGCAGACCTTGTGTCTGCCCGCCGAACGGAACAGACTGTACATTTCCGTAAATCCCCTTCCGCAGGCGGAAGGGGGCGCTGTGCGAATAGCACATCCCAGCGCGGGAGCGACTGCGACCCGGGGGCAGTCGGCGGTTTTCCGACTGACGGGGTAGGTGTGAAGCGAATGATACCCACAGCACCCGTAGGGGTCGACGCCCTCGGCGACCCGCCCGAATGGCACAGCCGAAACACCCGTCTTGGCAGAAAAACACTGCCATTCCACCCTCTTTGAATAAAGAGGGCAAAGGTCAAGGGCGCAAGGCATTTTACCACAAAATGCACGAAACACACGAAAAACAGACTGTTCGTTTCCGTAAATCCCCTTCCGCAGGCGGAAGGGGAATAAGGGCAGGTCGACCGCCCTCGGCGACCCGCCCGAATGGGACAGCCGAAACATCCGTCTTGGCAGAAAAACACTGCCAATCCGCCCTCTTTTGAGGAGAGGGTGGCACGAGCATAGCGAGTGACGGATGTTTTCGGGCGGGCACAAAATCCGAAACCCGCCCCTACAACAATGTTTCGCTTGTACCTCACAAACGGGCGAACACAGTTCTCCCATACACCCCCCACAAATTTGCAAAGGACAACCATGGAACACACCCCCGAAACAACAAAAAATCTTTCATTGCCAATGCTCCATGCCTCTCTCGAGGCGGTGCTGTTTGCTACAGGTCATCCTCTAACTTATGGAAAACTGGCAAATCTTTTTGACAACACTCCCGGTGAAATTAAGGGAATAATACACCGCTGGGCAGAGGAATATAACGCAAAAAAAAGCGGTCTAATGATAGCGATATACCCGGACAGCTGTCAGCTTTGCACCCGCGAAGAATATGGTGCAATTATCCGCACCGCCCTTGGGGTGCGAGAGGGGGCGTCCCGCCTGTCTGCGGCAAATTTAGAGGTTCTTTCTGCTGTTGCCTACCATCAACCCACCACACGGGCATATGTAGAGCAATTGCGGGGAGTGGATTGCTCCCATGCTATTTCCGTCTTGGTAGACCGCGGATTTATCGAATCGAAATCTCGTCTTGATGTTCCCGGTCGTCCAAGGTTATACACCACTACTACGGAATTTCTTCGCTGTTTCGGGCTGAATAGTCTTTCTGAATTACCAAAGGTTGATGGAGAAGTGTAGACACGCTTCAGAGTGAAGAAAAAGGTCAAGGTCGTGGGCTTTCCGCCCACACCCGACCAGTTTTTTGAAAAAAACTGGACTAAAAACTTTTTTCTCACAAAAGCATGAAATGCTTTAGTACCAAAGTTTTTGAGGTTCTTAGGAACTTTTTTCTAAGCCCTTGTGAGCGCTGAAGGCGACGGCATTGGCGGCTTTGCCGTCAAACAGGTCGCCGTAATGCGTGAGCGGGCAAGTTCCTAAGTGGGGTTTGGGGCAACGCCCCAAGATAAAAAAGACTTTTTCTTCAGGTTGAAGTGTAGACACGCTTATGGCTCACATATTTCGATAATCTTCCATAACTCCACGGAAAAGTTCTGCGTTGCTTGGAGGTGTCCATGTGATTGCGTTTGCACCGGCTTCGATAGTTCGCAAAATGTTATCGTCGCTGTTGCCGCCGGTGGCGATAATCGCCGCATCAGGGAAGTCACGGCGAATGCGACGGACAATATCCGCCGTTTTCCCTGCTCCCGACACATTAAATATGTCCGCTCCTGACTGGATTCGGGCGGCAATGTCCTCGTCCTCTCGCACAACGGTGACGATTACAGGAATCTCTACTCGCTCCTTTACTTCTGAAAGAGATTGGTTGGTTATAGGTGCGTTGACCACTACCCCGATTGCCCCTTGATGCTCGGCATTCAGGGCAATGTTCACCACCCGCTCACCCTGCGTCATGCCACCGCCTACCCCGACAAACACAGGCTTGTCCGCAACCATCATGATGGCTTGGGTAATGGCGGACTGTGGCGTAAAAGGGTACACCGCTATTATTGCGTCTGCGTTTGTGTTACGAATAATGCTAACATCAGTAGAAAAAAGCACACTTCGTATAACTTGACCGAATATTTTTATTCCGCTGCACTGGGATATAACTTCGGGAACAGCAAGGTTTTTGCGGCGTAGTTTAGATTGGAATTCAGGTGTTTTCATATATCGTGCCACGCGCAAGGGGAAATCAAAATTTTATTAAATTTGTGCTTTCTCTCACGCGTCCTTTCTTTTGGAATTCTGTAAAGAGTATACACCTTTGTTGGAGTTTTGTCAATAAGGTTGTGACGAAATTAAAAACATTGACAAAATACAGGCAAAGTTGTGTGTTTTTTGAAGATTTTTATTCTGCGATAATCCTGAATTACGGAACGATACCCCACCGCACCCGTAGGGGCGACCGTCCTCCGTCGCCCGCCGAACGGCACAGCCAAAACCCATGTAGGGGAGACACCCCCGACGCCCCGCCTATAGTCACATATTTCATTAAGAGGAAACGAAAATGCTAATAGCACATATTCCGACTGGCTACCTTGTGGCAAAAGCCATGAAACATGAAAAAAAGTCGCTGATTTTCAGCAGTATGCTGTTCAGCGTGTTGCCTGATTTGGGGCTGATTTATTTTTATCTTGTAAGCAGACAAGTTTCTCACCGCACATGGTTTCCCCACTTACCGGTGGTATTACTCGGAACTTTTCTTGTTACATTCCCATTTTATCATATTAAACGTTTTGAAAAAGCGCGTCCGTTTTATGTGCTGTTTTTCGTGAATTGGTTAGTGCATTTAGTGCAAGACAGTTTTACCGAACAAATTCGGTGGTTGTATCCTATTGTAGACAGAGGGTTCGGGCTGATTGAGATACCAGCGAACTTTGACCATTGGATAATTTCTTTTGTGTTTCATTGGTCGTTTCTTGTGGAAATTGCTATAGCCCTTGTCGCCTTAGTTGTGTTTGTTAGAGTTTGCCGAACAGCACGAAATGCCAGGGAAAACAGCACCGATTTATAACCATACAATGCCAACAAGCTAATTTTTTCGCAACCCACCCCCCACAGAGGGGGAAAAAGGACAACGACACCCGCACCCTACAAGTCCACAACAATACCAAAAAACACAAAATCATCCCCAAAGAGGACGAAAAAATGAGAATTGACAGAATAACTGCCTGTGTTCAGGTGAGAAAAGATTTCGGAAAATGTTTCGATTTTTACACAGAAACGCTGGGACTTGTGCCAATTTACGGCGACCGCAACAGCACATACGCCAGCTTTGCAAGCTACAAACACGGCGTGCCGTTTTTTGGTATGTATCAAGCCAAAGATGCTGCAGAGCGTGTGGCAGACTATGAACTGCCCACCAACACCGCATCCTCCGACACCCTGTCCGCAACATTTCACACAGCAGATTTCGATGATGTGTACACCAACTGGCTGGCGGCAGGAGTGGAATTTATCGGGAAAAGCACCCTGTCCGGTGAGGGGTTTAGTTTTAATATAGCCTATTTCCGTGACCCAGAGGGCAACTTGCTTAGTTTGGAAGATGGTGGGGTGTAGACAATGAATACAAATGCTCTCCGCTCTCTTCCACAAATAGACACTATCCTCCGTGCCGCAGAGGGCAATCCTGCATTGACGGAGTATTCTGACGTGCAGATAGCAAATGCCGCACGTGCTGTGATTGACGGCATTCGCGCGGATATATTGTCCGACAATGGCGGGCAAGTAGATGGCACAATTGACACCATCATCATCGAAATCTTCCGCAGACTGGCACAGGATTCGGTGCATTCTTTGCGTTCGGTCATCAACGGCACAGGGATACCCCTGCACACCAACCTTGGGCGGGCGGTCATGCCTGAATGTGTCGCCGAGCAGGTGAAGTTGGCGGCAATGGAGTACACCACCCTTGAATATGACGTGGAAACAGGCGGCAGAGGTAGCCGTCACAGCCACGTGGAAAGCCTGCTGTGCCAGCTGACAGGAGCACAGTCCGCAATGGCGGTGAACAACAACGCCGCCGCTGTTCTGCTTGCCCTGTCTGCCCTTTGCCACGGGCGGGAGGCTGTGGTTTCCCGTGGTGAACTGGTGGAAATCGGGGGCAGTTTTCGTATTCCCGAAGTGATGGAGCAGTCGGGGGCGATTCTGCGTGAAGTGGGCAGTACCAACAAGACTCACCTGCGAGATTATGCCGCCGCAATCGGCGAAAACACCGCCGCATTGCTGAAAGTTCACACCAGTAACTATCGTATTGTGGGCTTTACCGCGGAAGTTGGTATCGGTGAGATGTGCGAACTTGGGCGTCAGCGTGGGGTGTCGGTGATATATGATGTAGGGTCGGGTGATTTGACCGGAAGTATTTTCGTAGGGGCGGGGTCTGCCCGCCTGTCACAAGATACAACTCCAAGAAACGGGCGGGTGAACCCCTACCCTACAACAGAACCCTCTGTTCGTGAGGGCATCGCCGCAGGGGCAGATGTTGTGCTGTTTAGCGGGGACAAGCTGTTGGGCGGTCCACAGGCGGGCATGGCGGTAGGTCGAGCTGACCTTATCGCCAAAATGAAATCGCACCCCCTTGCCCGCGCGGTGCGAATCGATAAACTTTCCCTTGCCGCATTAGAGGGTACACTTCGCCTGTACGCCGCGGGCAAGGAGGGGGAAATCCCAACTGTGGCAATGCTGTCTGCCACCTCGGAGGAACTTCGTGAGAGAGCCGACGCTCTGGTTGCAATCCTCCCGCAGGTTGCAGGGTTGGAATATTCGGTGGAAGCCACTATGGGCGAAGTGGGCGGAGGTTCGCTCCCCGGGGTAGAGCTACCCTCTTGGGCGGTGGCGATACGACCCGTGCCGACGAACAATCACCCAATCACCATAATGGAGTTAGAACACCACCTCCGCACCCGCGCCACCCCCATAATCGGGCGAATCGTGCGGGATACCTACTTGCTTGATGTGCGGTGCATTGAAAGGCGGCATTTTGCAGAGATTGGTGCGGCGATGGGTGCTGTTGGACTGTAACACCGCCATGTATGACTGAAAACAAAAAGGGCTTGCACATAGCAAACCCTCAGACTGAAGAAAAAGGTCAAGACCATGGGCTATGCGCCCATACCGCACAAGTTTTGCCCGCTCACGCATTACGGCGACCTGTTTGACGGCAAAGTCGCCAATGCTGTCGCCTTCAGCGCTCACAAGGGCTTGTAAAAAACTTGACTAAAAACTTCTTCTCGCAAAAGCACAAAGTGCTTTTGTACCAAAGTTTTTGAGGTTCTTAGGAACTTTTTTCAAAAAGTTCCTAAGTGGGGCTTGGGGCAACGCCCCAAGATAAAAAGACTTTTTCTTCAGGTTGAGAGTTCGCACATAGCAAACCCTGATATTGTGGTCCAGCGCACTGCGCTGGTGGTGCCGGAAGCGGGGGTCGAACCCGCACGGTGTTGCCACCACGGAATTTTGAGTCCCGCACGTCTGCCAGTTCCATCATTCCGGCGTGGTATGGAGTGTGATTGACCACAATGCTTCTGTAGAAACCACTCCTTACGATAACCAACAGAAAATATTATACCACACTTACACCAAAAAATCAATAGCTTTAAGAAAAATATTTTTTGCTTTATTTTCACTTGACTTTTAGCCAATTTAAGTGTACAATATTTAGAGAGTGTGACTATTAAGATAGATCATAACGCAAAGTTTCAGCTTCTCATTGTCATTGCGGGCTTGACCCGCAATCCCATGATACCTCAATGTTTGATGAGATTGCGGGTGGGTCCCGCAATGACAATGTTTTGGTCGTTCCATGAGCTAACCAGATAGTCATATAAAACAATTACATTTACAAAGGAAGTGACCACCATGCCAAAATTACCGATAGCACTACAAATATTCTCTGTAAGAAACCAGGTAACGGCTGACCTTGCAGGAACGCTGAAAGAAATCGCCGCCATGGGATATGACGGGGTTGAATTTTACGACACTGGCGGAAACACCACTCCCGAGGAGGCAGCACGACTGACCGCCCAAGCCGGACTGGAGCTAATTTCCACCCACTATCCCCACGGAAAAATGGAAGCCGACCCCGAGGGCTCAATGAAAATCATAAACGCTTTAGGTGCAAAATATGTTGTCATACCCTATATGAATTCGAACCTTTTCGCCACAGCAGAGGGCATACAGCAAGTTGTTGCAAGCGTGACCAAAATCGCTAATGCCGCCGTGCAGGCAGGCGTCACCCTGTTGTATCACAACCATGACTTCGAGTTCACTCCCCACGGCGACAAGCGTGCTCTTGACTTGCTGTACCAGGCTGTTCCTGCGGACTTGCTACAATGCGAGATTGACACCTGTTGGGTGAAAGTTGCGGGAATTGACCCTGCCGAATATTTGCGAAAGTACAGCGGTCGTGTGCCTCTTGTGCATTTGAAAGACTTTGTCGGAGTAGGAAGAGAAGACAAATACGCCCTTGCAGGACAGTCGGCTCAAGTCACAGGAGAGGGCGCGTTCGACTTTCGTCCGCTGGGCATGGGACGGCAGGACATTCCCGCCATTGTTGCCGCCGCAGAAGAGTCAGGGGCAAAATGGCTTGTGGTGGAACAAGACGAACCCTGCCTTGACCAGTCCCCAATGGAATCTGCGAAAAAGAGCATTGAATATTTGAAAAGCATTAATGTTTAACTCTAACATTCACACCCACACGCAATTTTGCGATGGGCGTAACACCATGGAAGAAATGGTGCAAACCGCAATACAGCAGGGGTTTGTTTCTCTTGGCTTTTCCCCTCACGCTCCCATTGCTGACCAGCCTGATTGGACAATGCGGCGCGGCAGTCTGCCGGATTATTTCGCCGAAATTAGCCGCTTGCGTGGGCTTTACGGAGAGCAGATAGAGCTTTTGTGCGGTATTGAGGTGGACACCGACAGCGGCGTGCCAAGCGCGGACTTCACATACCTTGTCGGCGGTGTGCATAGAATGGAGGTGGATGGGCAAAAGTGGACGGTGGATTACTCTGCACAGCGACTGCAGGAGTGTATCGACACAGCGTTCGGCGGAGATGCTGTCGCTATGTCGGCGTATTACTTCGCCTATCTTGCAGACTTTATCATCAGTCAGCCGCGGGTGGACGTTGTCGCCCACTTTGACCTGATAACCAAGTTCGCCCAACGTGGATTGGCGATTGATACCGCCAACCCCGACTATGTAAATGCGGCACTTGGGGCGGTGGATAGGATTGTTTCCGCTAAGTCGGACATCATATTTGAAGTGAACATTGGTGCAATGCACCGTGCAGGACGCACTCAGCCATATCCGGAGTTGTTCATTTTACAGCATATCGCCCGCAGGGGCGCGCCTGTAACCATCACCACAGACGCCCACGACACCGCAGGGCTGTCCGCCCCCCTTGATTCCGCCGTGGAACTGTGCCGCCGCGCAGGGATAAAATCCGCTCTGCGACTGCGAGAGGGCGGGTGGGAAGAAGTGGGGATAGGGCGATGATAAGAAAATGAAGAATTAAGAATGAAAAATGAAGAATTGCGGAAAAAGGTCAAGGTTGTGGGCTTTCCGCCCACACCCGACCAGTTTTTTGAAAAAAACTGGACTAAAAACTTTTGAAAATTGTTGTATTAAATCCCTTTTTACCAAAGTTTTTGTCCACTTTTTTCAAAAAGTGGCAGGGGGCGGGACAGCGTCCCACGGTCTTGACCTTTCTTTTGACCTTGACCTTTTTCTTCAGATTGCGATTTGCGTAAGCAAATCTACCTTAATTCTTCATTCTTCATTTTTAATTCTTAACCGCCTTTTCAAGAGGAGACCCCATGAAAAAAATACTATTCACCGGGGGTGGCACGGCAGGGCATATCACCCCAAACCTTGCTATAATGCAAACTTTACCTGCCCACGAATACTCCCTTGTGTACATTGGACAGCGTAACAGCATGGAAGAACGCCTTATCCGTGAAGCGGGCTACGAGTTTCATGGCATTTCCGCCGGAAAGTTCCGCCGCCAGCTGTCAATGAAAAACTTCACCGACCTTTTCGAGATACGCAAGGGCATCAAAGAAGCGAAAGAGCTTATCCGCCGCATAAAACCCGACCTTGTGTTCAGCAAAGGGGGGTTTGTTGCCTATCCTGTGGTGAAAGCGGCGAAATCTTGCGGTGTTCCTGTAATTGTGCACGAAAGCGACCTGCATATGGGCTTGTCCAACCGCATTTCGCTACCCCATTGCACCACATTTTGCTGTGCATTCGAGGATACTCTTGCTCCCCTTGCAGGGAAAAAGTTCCGCAGTGTCTGCACCGGCATTCCCATTCGCCCACAGCTATTAGAGGGACGGAAGCAACGGGGGCTTGAACTGACCGGCTTTGACCAAAGCAAGCCTATTGTCCTTGTAATGGGGGGCAGTAGCGGTGCGGTGAACATTAACAACGCCCTCCGTGGAGGTTTGCCCAAGCTGCTTGAGGAATTTCAAGTGGTTCACATTTGCGGTAAGGGCAACATTGATGACAGCCTGCGCGGCACGTGCGGTTATGTGCAGTACGATTTCGTTACAAAGGAGCTACCCCACCTGTATGCGGCGTGCGACTTGGTTGTTTCCCGTGCAGGGGCGACGGCGATATTCGAGATTCTCGGCTTAGGCAAGCCATCTTTGCTTATCCCCCTTGGCTTGGCGGCAAGTCGCGGTGACCAGATACAAAACGCAGAATATTTCGAGAAGCGGCGACTTGTCCACGTACTTCCCGATGACGAGAAGCTAAACGGAAACAGCCTGTTTAATGCGATAAACAAAGTGAAGCGGGATGCACCAAACATCCGAAAAGCCCTGCGGGATTTTCCTGCCGCAAGCGGCCTTGAGGCTGTGCTTGGAGAAATGCAGAGATTGTTGGAATGAAGAATTAAGTTTGAAAACATCAATATAAAGGGACGTCATAAATGCTTAAAGACATAACCCTCGGTCAATTTTTCCCCGGAAATTCATTTCTGCATCGCCTTGACCCACGGACAAAAATCATTGCCACCATGGCACTTATGGTTATAATCTTTCTCGCGCGCTCCTTATGGGCGTATCTTTTACTTGCCGCGGTGGTGCTTGTATTAGTGGCAGTCAGCACTATACCGCCCCGCACCGTGCTGAAAAGTCTAAAGCCTCTAATTTTCATTATATTATTCACCGGGTCACTAAATCTTTTTCTCACTCGTGGCGAGGGCTATCCACTTATAGAATGGTGGATTTTTCGCATTTATGGCGAGGGTATTTACTTTGCCGCTATGATGGCAAGTCGCATTATCATGCTAATTGTCGTGTCTACTGTTGTGTTGACATACACTACCTCCCCCATTGACCTTACCGACGGAATCGAGCGACTTCTTGCCCCGGGCAAACTAATTCGCCTGCCGGTACACGAGTTTGCTATGATGATGACCATAGCACTCCGCTTTATACCAACACTTATCGAGGAAACGGACAAGATTATGTCTGCCCAAAAAGCACGTGGCGCAGATTTCACCACCGGTAGCCTGAAAAAGCGGGTGCAAAGTCTGCTACCTATCCTCATACCCCTGTTCATCTCCGCTTTTCGCCGTGCAGAGGACCTTGCGGTGGCTATGGAGTGCCGTTGCTATCGTGGAGGAGCAGGACGCACTAAAATGAAGCAATTGCGAATGGGAATGAGAGACATGGTGTTTTTCGTGACACTGGTTGCACTGACTGTTGGGGTAGTGTTTGTGAATTAGGGGTGTGATGAATATCAAGTTAGACTTGTATGGAATCAAAAATAACAGCTTAAATTTAAGTCTTAAATTAAACAAACGGCATTGTCATTGCGGGCTTGACCCGCAATCTCATGAAACTTCAATATTTGATGAGATTGCGGGTCAAGCCCGCAATGACAATGTTTTTTGCGTATTGATATTCAGCTAAAAAGTTTTATGAAATTTTATATTTATTCTATCTTAATAGTCAAATTAGAAAATCATTACATTTTTTGGCTTTGTACCACCCTTTTTGCGCATTGTATAACCTAAACAAAAACAAATTGTAAAAAAAATTCAAAAAAATTCAAAAAAAAACAAATTTCCCTATTGACAAACTTTACTAAGTAGTGTATAATGTAAACAAAGCATGAATCGTCTTGTACGATTTGTGCAAAAAATACTTATCAAAAAGGAGTTTTTCACATGAGAAAAACAAAAAAACTTTTAGCCTTGGCTATTGCTGTTGTGATGATGATGTCACTGTTCAGTTTCCTTGGGCTAAATTCATCCGCCGCGCCAGTGAATTTGGCGTTGAACACACAGATGAATGCTGCTGGCGACAATCCTGCTTCATTCCCGCGCACTATTGCACCACTTTTGTATCGTAGTACTGTAACTTTTTATCGTTTGCTTAATGGCAATATTGACATTAACGATACCAATCAGCGTATCACTTTTGGTACAAATGCAACACAATTAGCTGCATTTCAAGCTGCCTATCGTGAAATGCAGGGCAACCCTGAGGCTGATTGGTTTGCCACCAATAACAGACCAGGTCTTTGGGTTGGTGTAGACTTTGGAACACCACAAAGATTTAATCAACTTGTTGTTTATCAAACAGCTCTTCCAGACGCTCGTGGTATTCTCGGAACATTCGTAATTGAAGTAGCAAATTATGATGACTTGGCTCCTTACTGGGTGCCAGACAGCTTTTTGTACGAAGATGGTAGACTACAAAACCCTAACAGAGCTGCGCCATTAGGCTCTTTCAACCAAAATGGTTGGACTGTTGCAAGTGATGTAATTACAGCTAATACTACTCTTGATGGATTTACACCTGGACCTATTACTGTTAATCTAACACACACAGGCGAATTCCGTTATGTTCGTATCCGCACTATAACTAATATTATGCCTCCTAATTCAACTAATGACCAGGGTCTTCCGATGTTAACATCTCTTCAAGTGTTCCAACAGCCAGGTGGCGCTAATCAGCCAGGCACAGGCGACAACAACCAACAACAAGCTTTCGTTCCTGTAACACGTGCGTCTATCCCAACTTTCGATACTAACATCAGAGTAGGTAATACTGTTACTCTGCCACAAACAACAACTGTTGGCACTAACCGTAACATCACTTGGTCTATCGTTGGTACTACAGACGCGGCTACTCTAAATGCAGCCACTCGTGTATTGACGGCTCACGCTGAAAATACTGGCACATTCACTCTACGTGCTACTGTTGCCAATGGTGCTACTGAGACTACACCTTTTTACACTGATTTCACTATTACAATCAGCAAAGATGGTACCACTCCTCCCGCGGGCGAACCTGGCGTGATTATCGCCGGTCTGTCTATCGCTGCTATTGCAATGGCAAGTATTGCTGTTCTTGCTAAGAAAACCGCTGCTACCGAAGTGTAGTTTCTAACAAAAATTAAAGGCGATGCGTTTGCGTCGCCTTTTTTTTTCGTGACTTTTTCGTTATTTTAATGGCTGATATTTTGCTCTAACCCTGCAATAAACACTTGAATAATTGTTAAAAATATGATATACTCTTTGTAGCGAGTATATCGTATTTTTTAAGGGCACCGCCATGCATCTTTACCACAACATACACCAAGGCATATTTATCGACCGTCCGAACCGCTTTATCGCATTTGTAAAGTTAGGCGGGCAGGTGGAAAAATGTCACGTGAAGAACACTGGGCGGTGCAAAGAATTGCTTGTTCCCGGTGTGACCGTTTACGTGAATAAGTCGGACAAGCCCGACCGTGTCACCGCATTTGACCTTGTGGCAGTGTATAAGGGGGAGGAATTAGTCAACATCGACAGCTCCGCCCCGAACAAGATTTTTCTCGAATATTTACAGTCAGGAAAGTATCTTGCTGGCATAACCCATATCAAACCAGAGGCGAAGCACGGCTCGTCCCGCTTTGATTTTTATGTGGAAGTCGGCGAGCGAAAAATCTTTATCGAAGTGAAAGGTGTCACTCTTGAAGAGGATGGGGTGGCAATGTTCCCGGACGCCCCCACCCAGCGAGGAGTGAAGCACCTGCGAGAGCTTGCCTTGCTGGCAAAACAGGGCTACGAAGCCCACGTGGTGTTTGTGATTACTATGAGTGGCGTGACCCACTTCACCCCAAATCACCGCACCCATCCCGAATTCGCCCATGCCTTGGCAGAAGCGACAAAGGCGGGAGTGAGGGTGCAGGCATACTCTTGCAATGTTCGCCCTGACAGGGTGAGTGTCGTTGAATCTGTTCAAGTGAAGTAATTCAAGTATATAATGTTTTGAAGGAGGACGCATTATGAGCAACAAACGCAACAAATCGAATAAGCCCATCCCTGCTCCTCCACGGGGGCAGGGTGGGAGAAACACGCCCAATCCCCCTCCGCGGGAGCAAGGACAACCTGTGCGTCCGCCTCAAGTTCCGCCAAACCAACCTACCCAAAGTGGCGAGCAATCACGTCAAAGACCCAAAAATCCTCACCATCCTCCAAGACCTGTCCAGCCACCACAAGAGGGTCGTCGTCGCACTCCGCCTGCTCCGCGTCCTAAAGACAAACAGGCAAGAGCAAAGGGTCCAAGACCAAGCGGAGGGCGTCCACAAAACGCCCCACCTCGCCCGGAGGGAGGACGCCCACCTGCTCCAACGCCCCCGCAGAACCAACAAAAACGCCGCCCTTCCCTTCCTCCCAAATCTCCCAAACCTCCCAAGCCGCCGCGACAAAAGCGAAAGCGGCGAAACGTTACCATTCCCACTGCCACCATTGTGAACATGATAACCGCCGCAATGCTGGTGTTTATTTTAATTGTGGCAGGGCATTTTGTCACATTCATCGCACAAACAAACCACCGATTGCCGAGATATACCATCACCGTTCAACACAGAGAGGGTGGCGAAGTGGTTCGTACGACGCAAATTAACCGCCGCGAGGTGTTCCGTGACGGGGATACAATGTACATAAACCTTTCCCGCCTTGTAGCAGATGAAAGTTTGGAGATGAATCTTGTCACAGTGGGGGCAAGGGGTTTTACCATGTTTTCTGTTCGTGGTGACACCGACCAACGTGTGATTTTTGTCCCCTATTCCAGTGAAATGGATATGAATGGACGGCGGGTGCGATTGTCTGCTCCTGTGCAGTTTGTAGGGAGATATGTGTATGTTCCCGTTTGTTTTTTTTGGCATTATACCACCGGATTTCACGTGTATTACAGTGCCGCCGAGCGCACACTTTATATTACTCGCCAAATTGTCGGCTGGTACGAGGGAATGGACGAAAACGATAACGACAACAACGATTCCGAAGTTGTGCTAATCCCTTTTTCTTTTAACATTCACCACCCCACCGCCGCAGAAGAAGTGGACGAGCCATATTGGATTCAGGATTGATTATATACTCGAATTCCTCAAATAACTTTTGTAATTCTCATGAATAACTCTCCGAAATTATGGAAATACTCCTTGTGTATGAGTGTGTTGTTTAATCTTTATTCAACGCTCTCTGTATCACTTCCCAAATGGGAGAAAATCGGAGAAACTTACTTATGAAAAAACTTGCTGCAATTTGTGCCGCCACCCTGCTGGCATCTGTTCTATTTGTTTTCCTGCCAACCATCAGCGATGCGGGAATTTTCCGCCAAACCATGCGCTTGCACGTGGTCGCCAATTCGGACAGCGATGCCGACCAAGAGCTAAAACTGTTAGTTCGTGACCGTATCACCGCCGAACTTGAAAAAATGTTCTGCGGACTGACCGACATTTCTGCCGCTGAAGACGTAGTAATCGAGAATTTCGACTTTATCCTTGCGGCTGTACACCAAGTGCTTGCCGAAGCGGGAGCAGAATATAGTGCAACCCTTGAAGTGGACAGCATTTTCTTCCCCACAATGGTATATGAGGACGTAGCTTTTCCTGCCGGGCGGTATCGTGCGGTGGTTGTCCACCTTGGAGAGGCTGTCGGCGAAAACTGGTGGTGTGTGTTGTTTCCGCCATTGTGCCTTGCCGCCGCAAGTGCCGACCGCGCGCCTAACACCCAACGCCTTGCAGAAGCTGGCTTTACCCCCGACCAAGTGCGAATCGTGACCCAAAACGAGGACTCGCCAAGGTTTGTTGTGCGTTTCCGCCTATTGGAATTGTTCGGCGGTCGAAATTAGAAATGACCCCCGCCCCTTGTGCGTACAAGGGGCGGGGGTATCGCTGTATGTTAACTAACCACATTCCAATTTTCAAATTCCATCCTATACGTCCATGGTGTCCACTCAATTTGAATTTCTCCGTCAATTTCACGTAATTCGATATGAAAAATCACGTGCGCAATAAAATGTCCGCAACTGGCTGAAGCAAAAACATATCCTATCGTGCCAATTTTTTCAGACGTGGTATTATCTAAAAGTGGTTCAGTAAAAAGCAAATGAATTCCTTCAATGAACATCATGGCATCTCTATGCCCAAGAACGGGGATAAGTTCTCGTTGTTCAAATAAATCAGCAAACAAATCTTCGGTAATCAAATCGCCCGGCAACTGGGGCGTAACATAACCAAGTTGAGTTCGAAGCCTGAATATTTCAAAACGCATTTCGCCTGCTTGTCGCACAAAATCTGTATTTGAGTAAATTTCTATCTGATATTCAAGTTCTTCGATTATAGAAATGCTATTTTCTAATTCATAGTTAAGAATGAAAATTTTAGAGGTGTTTTCTTCTGACTCTATCTCTAAATCAGACACATTCGCATATAAATCTTGAATTTGCACTTCTAAATTTGCAACTATTTCTCTTAAAGATTCTATGTATTCGTAATTATTATTTGCACATGACAAAAGCACAAACGAAATAATAACACACACAATAACCAAAAATATTTTCTTCATGTTGATGTTTTAGAGGTCACCATGGGGAGAGCGTGGCTTTCCCCATGGTGCTTAGTAAGGTGTTATTCCTAACTAATTTACCCTAATCCCTCCATTATTCCGCGCGCAATAGCACGCGCATATTCGTAAAAATTGATATTCAAAAAGGTAATCGTTCAGCACGTACAGGGTCAAGGCTAAACGTTTCAGACCAATAAGTTCTGTTCATGTCAACAATAACAAAATAATAAGACCTATCATTCGCCGAAGCTGTCACCAATATAGCCCAAACCTCTCCAACCGAATGCTCGGGTTCGCCCATTGAATGCAAAGTTGCCCCATATCCCGCCGAGATTAAAAGTTCCGCCATTTGCTCCAGCGAATAGTCACTCGTGAAGAAAAAGCCACCTTTTGTGTTTGTTATCTGATGCTCAAAAGGCAACTCGAAAAAATATTCGCCACTAAAATCGTGTATTCCGGTGGGGGTGGGCAGGTAAAAAATGTTTATAAATTCTATTAAAAAAACCGCAAAAACAAGAAGTGATTTTAGTGCTATTTTTTTCATAAACTTCTCCTTGGGTGTTAGAGCGTGTCGACACAAAGTAAAAAGAGCGAATTTTGAGATGTTTTTTCGCCAATCTAGGCATGAGGAGGGCGAATATCGGGAATATTTAACCGACGAACAACGACGAGTGGCGAAAAAATAGCCAAAATCTCGCCTTTTTCAGTTTGTGTCGACACGCTCTAAATCAAAGGCAGTTACAATATGAATTTGCAACTGCCTTTTCATGTCTACCTCCGTATGCCCAACGGAATTTCAATGCGGTTGTTGGGGATAGGCACTTCTGTCATTTCGCTTTCGGTGACGCGAATTGGCAAGTCAGAGCCTAACACAAAGGTCCAGCTTTGATGACAGGCGTGATAACGAAACACATTAAACAGACCCTCGAAACCTTCAGGAACAAAGAAAAGTTCGTTAATTACTTCTACAGGATTTTGTCTGAAAAACGGAGTGTCAAAATGGGCGTTCCCACCCCAAACATTGTAAAGGTCAATTTCTATTTGATATATCCCCAAAGGAGTTGTATCTACCTCTCGGAGGTGCGTTTCTATAATACGAGGCTCAACATTTCGCAAACTATATCCTGTAATTCTTGCTTGAGCACAATGGCTAATTACAAAAGTTAAATATCCATCCTCACTTTCTGCAACTTCAATCATGCCAATCCTACCCCAAGTGTGTTCGCCAAGCAAATTTTTTTCATCTCTTAGAAACTGTGCTATTTCTTCAATTATACGCTTCTCTTCTTCCAAAACTTGTGTTCGTTCAATAGTTTCCGTGAGTAACCTATCATTATCTTGTATGGTGTTGTTTAATTCCCGAACTTCATCTTCTAATCTCCTTATTTGCTGTTGTAATTCGTCCGTTACGTTGCCATCAGGAGGGTCATATGACCCTCCTGTGGCGCAGGCAAGTAAAGATAAGACCAATGCAAATGACAGTATCAATGTTGCCAATTTCTTCATGTATATCTCCTGTTAGTTATGGTTGATTACCACTATTATATCACATTATTTGACAGTTGTCAAGGGGTTTTTGTGTATTTTTCCAAATGTTTTTACAATAGGTTTTTCTGAAAAGCGAGGTCTGTTTTTATAAGTGAAAGTGCAAGTCTTTTTGATTTTTATTTGACAAATAATAAAAGTTGTGGTATAATATACAGTAGATAATTATATATCAAGGGGTAAACTTAATTGAATCAACCACAAAATCAACTTATGGGCTTGTCCACCCCAGAAGTGGAACAGCGACTGGCGCGCGGGCAGTCCAACACCACGCCCCAAGGGATAACGCCTACCATAGGCGAAATTATCCTTAGGAACACGCTCACTTTGTTTAATCTAATAAGTTTCGCCATTTTTGCACTGATTATAATTGCAGGTGGTGGTGTTGCCGATGTTATGTTTATTGGCGTGCCTGTGTCAAACACTTTCATGGGTATTTTGCAAGGCTGGCGAAGCAAAATCACTTTGGACAAACTGTCAATTCTTTCGTCCTCAAAATCTAAAGTCCTGCGTAACGGCAATATTGTGGAACTTAATCAAAATGACATTGTTTTGGATGATATAATCCTACTTTCCGCAGGGGAGCAAATTCCCGTTGACGCCAAAGTCGTTCAAACCGAAAGTTTCGAGGTGAACGAAGCTCTGCTCACCGGGGAACAGGACAATATCAACAAACGTGCAGGGGACGTTGTGCTGTCCGGCAGCTTTGTTGTGGCTGGAACAGCGTATGTTGTTGCTACTGCTGTTGGTGCGGATAATTTCGCCAACTCCCTTACTGCCGAGGCTAAATCATTTAAGAAAAAAACTACTCCCCTAATGAAAACCCTGCGAGGAATTATTCGCTTCGCAACAGTTATTATTATACCTCTTGGGGTGTTGTTGTTTCTCAACGCAACCCGTGGACCTGAAGATGCTTTTCTAACGCCGATTATTCCCACTTCTGTACTGGTGCTTGGAATGATTCCCATGGGGCTGATAGTGCTGACTACAGTCACCCTTGGTATGGGTGCGGTGAATTTGGCGCGGCACAAAGCGTTGGTGCAATCCCTGCCAAGCATTGAAACTCTTGCACGAGTAGACGTGCTGTGTCTTGACAAGACGGGAACAATCACCGACGGAACCCTGAAATTCAAAGAATTAGTGCTAAGCGACACCCTAAGCGAGGATGTTGTTCGACGAAGTTTGGCGGAGCTTATGGTGGCACTTCCGGACGAAAACGCCACTGCCGAAGCCATCCGCGGCAAATACCCCGGAGGTGGCGGTTGGCGTGCGACGACGATTATCCCTTTCTCCTCTGCACGAAAGTGGAGCGGGGCAAATTTTGTGGGGCAAGGGAGCTTTATTGTGGGTGCGCCCCAATTCGTGTTCCCAAATGTGCCTGCCAATGCTACCATATTCAAAACTGTAGACGAGTTCGCCGCCCAAGGGTTGCGCGTATTGTGCCTTGCACACAGTGGCGAGAACTTCGAGAGCGAACAGTTGCCACGAAACCTAAAGTTCGCAGGTTTGCTGGTTTTCGATGATAATATTCGCCCGGAAGCCCCTGACACTTTCCGTCGCTTTGTGGAAGAGGGGGTGACTTTGAAAGTTATCAGCGGTGATGATGCCCTGACGGTTAGTTGCATTGCGGCAAAGGCGGGAATCAAAAACGCCGCCCAGTATGTGGACATGAGCCAACATGGAGAAAGGGCAGACTTTGCTACGCTGTCCGAAAAATATACTGTTTTTGGGCGGGTTACTCCCCACCAAAAGCGAGAGCTTGTTCGTGCCATGAAAAAGCACGGACACGCCACCTGTATGACAGGGGATGGGGTGAACGATGTTCTCGCCATGAAAGAGGCGGACTGCTCTGTGGCGATGGTTGGAGGAAGCTCAGCGGCAAGAAATGCGGCGGATTTCGTCCTGCTTAACTCTAACTTCTCGGCAATGGTGCGCGTTATGAAAGAGGGGCGGCGGGTAATCAACAATATCGAAAACGTGGCAAGTGTGTACCTTGTGGGCATGATTTACTTTATGTTGCTTGGGCTGATTGTTGCCTTTACAGGACTTAGTTTTCCTATCTCAAATACTGGTATGATGATGCCGATTAGTTTTGCGGCAGTTGCAATTCCAACATTTTTTCTTGCCATGCGGGCAAACTACAACAAACCAAGCAACAGATTCCTTTCAAGAGTTCTGGAGCTGGCTGTACCTGCGGCACTATCAGTGGTGACTACTGTGTTGCTTGTAAACTTAGCAAGCAATGTGCTTACTGTTGAAACATTAGACGGCGAAATTTACTACCTGCTTAATTCAACAGATGTTTCTACCATGAATGTGCTGATTATTGGTATTATCACTTTTGCCGTGGTCGGTAAAGTTTCTATGCCTTTTAATCGTTGGATTGCCGCAATGTATTTTGGCAGCATTGCCCTGTTTTTTGTGATGTTTATATGGGGCGGCGACTTCTTGCGCCTTGCACCACTTTGGTCGGCTAATGCGTTTTTCTATATTCCTCTAACTGTACTTGGGCTGTTCATGTTTACCTATTTGAACCTGCTTGTCCGCACAATTATGAAAAAATTGGAGGACAGAAAAGAGAAAAAACAAATCAGGTAATTAAAGCGTATCTACGCTCCTAACCTGAAGAAAAAGCATTTTTTGTCTTGGGGCGTTGCCCCAAACCCCACTTAGGAACTTTTTGAAAAAAGTTCCTAAGAACCTCAAAAACTTTTGTAATAGCATTCCATGCTTTGTGTGGGGTGAAACCCCACGACTTTGACCTTTTTCTTCGCTCTGATGGCGTTGTTTTGAGGAATTCGAGTATAAAATCTCCCTGCAAATACTGCGAAAGGAGCACACATGAAGAAACTACGCACCATTTTATATGCTCTTCTTGCCACGGCGGCACTTGTGCTGTTCCACCTGTTCGTTTTGTCGGTGATTACTCTTCTTCTTGTGGTTCTTGGAATAATTCTTTTCTTTGCGGTATTGCTTGCATTGCTCTCCCTTGTTCGTTGCCGCTTGTTTCTTGCATATAAGGACAAGCCGACAGCCACGCTGAAAATCGGTTGGTGGAAACAACCGCTCTTTCCTTGGAGGGGAGTAAAGCTACCCTTTGTGGGGAAGAAAAAAAAGCAATCCAAGAAACAGCTGGCGAAAAAGGCAAAGAAAGAAGCCGAAAAAAAGGCAGAAAAAGAAGCAAAAGCCCTTGCCGCCGAGCAAACAGCAGAAGAAAAATCCAGCGACCCACGAGAAATTATTGCTATATTCAAAGACCTTGCAGGGCTGTTTCTCACCGGGCTAACCGGATATTTGCGTACTGATATTCGTGCCATAAAACTTGAGTTTCACGGCAAAGATGCGGCACAGACCGCCATAATATACGGCGGTGTGATGCAGTCTATAGCCTACCTGATGGAATTTTTCGAGCATCGCGGATTTTCGCACCGTCGCCGTGGTACGGTAAGAATAAAATCGCGAGAATCCATTCAAATTACCCCTGTGTTCCACTCAACCGATGAAAAAATAGGAGCAGAAAGCGAAATTGATATTGTTTTCACTCTCCGTTTGTGGCAAATAATACTGATAGGGCTACGAACGGGATTAAGATTTTTGAAATACCGAAACAAAGGGGGTGCCCTCTAAGACGGATTCAGGTCAATCATGTCCTCGCTCACGCATTTCGGCGACCTGTTTGACGGCAAAGCCGCCAATGCCGTCGCCTACAGCGCTCACAGAGGCGTTTCAACCTCGTTTTTCTTACTTCGTCAAAAATCGTTGCTACGCAACGAAACCATTTTGACAAAGCAAGAAAAATACACTCCAGGCGGAAAAACACCGCCTATCCGCCGAGGTATTCAACACACTCAAAAACAAAAATACATCGGCGACCACTCGCCAAAAGGAGGCCAAAAATGGCTGAAAGTAAACTAAACGACATAATCAAAAACTCTTTGGAGAAAATCCGTGAAATGGTTGATGTGAACACGGTTATGGGCGACCCCATCACCACAAACAACGGCACAACCATTATCCCCATCTCTAAAATGGCAGTAGGGTTCGCCTCTGGTGGGCTGGACTATTTCGGGAAAAACCTGCCAGTCTCTGAACGCGAGCCAGCGGACAAGCTGTCCAGCTTTGGTGGCGGCGGCGGCACAGGGCTGTCGGTGACTCCTGTGGGCTTTCTTGTGGTGTCCGCCGAGGGAAGCGTGGAACTGCTGTCCATCGAAGCGGCGAAAGTTGCCGCCGACCCTGCAATGAACATAACCGAGTCTATCGTTGACCTTATCACCAAAGCTCCCGACCTTATCGGCAAGCTGAAAGCCACTTTCGCTAAAGACAAAGGCGAAGATGAGGACGAGAGTGCGGCGGAATAGGTAATGTCCCATTATTTCAAGCCCTCCCCTCATCTACCTGAGCAAGAAACCCAGATAATATATCACTTCGCAGGAAAGAAGTTCGCTTTTGCTACAAACAGCGGGCTGTTTTCTCGTGCCCATGTTGACCCGGCAAGCGAGATTTTAATGCAAACTTTAGGCAGTACCCCTCCATTGTCGGGGCAGTCTTTGCTTGACATGGGGTGCGGCTATGGGGTTATTGGAATTGTGTTGGCTAAAACATACGGGCTTGCCCTAACCCAAGCAGATGTAAACCCTCGCGCATTAGAGTACGCCCGGCGCAACGCTGTCGCAAATCAGGTGGCGACCAATACAATCCAGTCAGATTGCTTTGCAGAAGTGACGGGAAAGTTCCATATTATCACTATCAATCCCCCTATTCATGCAGGAAAAGTTGTGACATATCAAATGTACGAAGAAAGTGCGGTGCATCTTGAAAAAGGTGGGTCGCTGTATGTGGTTACATTGAAAAAACATGGCGCAGAGTCTACCGGTCGCAAGTTAATGCAGGTGTTTGGAAACTGCAAAACGATTTACAAGAAAAATGGGTATTACGTTTTTCAAGCCATTCAAGTATAATACAACGAGGTATAGTGTGAAAACTACATATCATAGCCAAAAACGCGAAGCAATTTTGAAAAAACTTCGCTCAACAAAATCTCACCCATCTGCTGAGTGGATTTATAACGAACTTAAAGCTGAATATCCCGGCATAGGCATTGCTACTGTTTATCGTAATTTGAAAAAATTTCGGGAAGATGGAACTATTCAGTCTGTTGCCACTGTCGGCGGTCACGAGCGTTACGACGCGGACATTTCAAACCACATTCACTTTATTTGTGACACATGCGGGGAAGTAAGTGATGTTGATTTCGAGCAAAAACATATTAAGTTAGAAAGTCATTTGCAACAAAAAGGATATTCCGTTGCTATTTGCACTACAAATTTACGCGGGAAATGCAACAAGTGCGCATAGAGCGTGTCCGCACAAAAAGAAAAAGGAAAACCGTATGTTACTCACACAACAAAATTCTCCTTTGTGGAGTGTTGGCACGCCTGTGTTTATTACAACAGAAAGCGGGCAAATGGTGTATAAAAACCGCATTGCCGAAATCGCTTTTCCAAAGCCACGAATCGGCGGAAATATTGTGCCATTTATTACTTTTCCGAAAAATTTACTTTGCCCATATGAAACTCAGCATGATATTCACAAGCCTTTGATTACCCAATTTCAGTTCAGCGCAATTCCTATGAACGCTGTGCTAACCACTTACGTACAGGCGAATGAGGTATATTGTGTGTGGGTATTTATAGATGCACTGCACTTGTTTGAGGCAGGAACAGAAGCGAAATTTCGGGATTTGTGTGCTTGCCTGACTTCTTTGGCAAAAAAGCATTTTAGTGTAGCGGATGTAAATTCCGTGCCGAAAAAAATCAGTAAGCGTACAACAAAAGATTTTATAGGTCTTTTGCTTACAAAAAAGATTGTAGAGTTGACAGCAACAATCGGAAATGAGGAAAAAGACTGCAAAAACATAAAAAAAATACTTAACTCGACAGAGCCGTTTGCCGAGGTTTTCAAAAAATCCGGCTTTGATTTTAAGATTAGATTGAATATTGATGATGGTAACGGGGTGCATTTTAATGAATACAGTACCCTTGAAATTTTTATTATAAAGTTAGCCGAAGTGTTTTTTGAAACTAAATATAAGCAAGTTGCTGTTGATGTTAGCATAGCAAAAGATGTATTGCACTTTGTCTACTCGGACGGCAAAGCCCCGTTTGATTTTGACGATTTAGTGCAGTTCACACCCATAGATAAAAAAGATATTGGCATTATATTCCCGGAATATTATCTTGAAATATTCTTGCTAAAAGATATTTGCCGCCAACACAAATGGAACATTGATTTTTATTTAACGAAAGAGGATAAAGTGGTAATTCATTTCGCGGCTAAAGGTGCGGAGGACCGTCGCCATCGTGCAAGGTTACATGTATTCTCTAATCGTTATAATTGATATAGACATCTGAAACACCTTGGGGCGCCCTCCCAATAAAAGGTCAAGGTCGTGGGCTATGCGCCCACACCGCACAAGTTTTTTGAAAAAAACTTGACTAAAAACTTTTAATAATTGCACTGAAGCCTTTATGCTAAAGTTTTTGCCCGCTTTTTCTTGACTTTGTATAAATAGTTCTGACACGAATTATTGCTCCGCCGAAAAAACGCAACGTTTATTCGACGGAGCAATTTATGCTCTAATTTAATATCACAATCGCAAAACTCATCCATACAATATAAGTCAGCCACAAAAAATGTACAAAAGCAGCAATGGTGGCTATGGCGCTTACTCGTGCTGTAAATCTGAGAGAGTAAAAGCACAACACAGCTGCAACTATGGCAGCGGCAAGTGCCATTAAAAAGCTAACCGAACCAAACACAAGGGGAAACCATATTGCCAACAACATTAGATATGTAATGTGCAAAAGCAAGGCACAATTACGCCATTTTCTGTCCCGCGGACGGCGAGTGGTAAGAATTATGCCGATTATCACACCTACAAGGATAAATTGCAGACTTTGAAACATAAGAAATATTATTGGCGGGAAAACACTTCTCGGAAGAAGCAGAAAACGATATAATATAAAAAAGTTCCCTGCAAGCAAAGAAGAAATTATACTAAGTATTAGACCGCATATCCCGCCAATCAGGCAGGCAAACGGGCGTATTTCACGACATTCTACTCGTATACTGTTGGGGATTTTCATGTAGCACCTCGAGTTTCATTATAATATACCACTATATACATATTTATATAAGACGCTAAATATGCAAATACTCCCATGGTCGAGTGCCATGGGAGTGCAGACCGAAGAGAAAGTCTTTTTTGTCTTGGGGCGTTGCCCCAAACTCCACTTAGGAACTTTTTGAAAAAAGTTTTCTGGACTTTCAAAAACTTTGGTACAAAAGCACTCTGTGCTTTTGCGAGAAGAAGTTTTTAGTCAAGTTTTTTACAAAAAACTTGTGCGGTGTGGGCGCATAGCCCACGACCTTGACCTTTTTCTTCACTCTGACTCCCATGCCATGGGAGTGTGATTTAGTCCTTAAAACCCAAACAATTCACTAACCGTCACAAACTCGTACTTCTGCTCTAATAGCAAAGGAACAAGTCTGCGAACTGCTTCGGGCGTTTGGCTGTTGGCTACATTAAAATCGTGGAAGAGGATAACATCTCCCGATTTCACCTCGCCGCTTACATGGTCAAACATTCGTGCCGCAGGAGGATTTCGCCAGTCGCGGGGGTCGATTCTCCACAGAATAATGGGATAGTCCATCTCTTTCGCCGCCGCTTTAACAGCTTTGTTAATCAAGCCGCCGGGCGGGCGAAAAGTGGCAGGGCGTTTCCCTGTTGTTTCGTGGATAAAATCCGCCGTTTTCCGCAATTGTTCAGCGATATGCTTCCCGCTTTTGCCGCTGATATTGTGGTTATAGGTGTGGTTGCCTAACTCGTGACCCTCTTTCGCAATGCGACGAAGAACATCCGGGTATTTCTCGGCATTTTCCCCCAAAACATAGAAAGTGGCAGGAATATCATGCTCCTTTAGGATGTCCAAAATCTCATCGGTGTAGCGGGGATGAGGCCCGTCATCAAAAGTCAGGGCGATTTTTTTATCGCCATCTTGGTCATCGTCAGCACGATAGGCGAAAATACGCTCGATTTCGTCATTATAGTAAACTGGGCTGGTTTCGTTGCCTTGCACTCGCAACACCGCAGGCGACTGTAAACAAATCACAGTCGCCATTATTCCTAAAAGCAGTTTTTTCATTGGCACAACTCCTCAAGACTGCCAAAGCGATAGCCTTGCTCTGTCCATGAGGTCAGCAGTCTGTCCATGATTGCCGCATTTGTGGCAGATGTGGGGTGTAATAGCAGCACCATGCCGTTGTGGGTATGCTTCATGATTCGCTGATAGGACTCCTCGGGGCAAGGTTGCTTGTTGTTGTCCCAGTCGGCGTATGCCATGCTCCAGAAAACTGTCTTATAGCCAAGGTCTTTGGCGTGACGCAAATTCAGCTCGGTAAAACTACCGGAGGGCGGGCGGTAGAATTTTGACAGAGATTGACCTGTTTTCTCTTCATACAGCTTCTCCAAGGCGGTGAGCTGCTCCGCAAAGATTTCAGGGTCGGTTATTTTCGCCATGTCAGGGTGGCGGGCGGTGTGATTGCACACCTCGTGACCGTCATCAATCATACGCTGAACAATGTCAAAGTTGCGGTTTATTACGTTGTCAAGGATAAACCACGCTCCGGTGGCATTGTGCTTTTTCATGGTTTCAAGAATGCTTGCCGAATTGCCGTTGTCATATCCAAGGTCAAAGGTTAGATAGATAACTTTGTCCCCGTCTTTGGCGTTGCGGTCAATGCTAATGCCGTCGTGCTTATGGATAAACTTAAATTCCGGGCAGTCGGGGGGCTGTTTGCCGTCCTCCACCTTGCGGATATACCAGTTATATGGCTTGGTTTCTGTGTGTGATGATGCTGTGGCAATTATGGGTAATGCAACCGCTATCGCTACAGCAAGTGCAATTGCTATGATTTTTTTTGTTCTTTTCATTTTCGTTTTTGTTCTCCTATTTGTGAGTGTTCGACTTAATCATCTCTTTCAAGCAAGCGATAGCGTCAGAAAGCGTTCCTACTCGGTCAATCAGCCCTTCCTGCACCGCCTGCTCTCCGTCGATGATTGTTCCCATGTCCGAAGCGATTTCTTCGGTGTTTAGCATAAGCTCGCGAAAGCGTTGGTCAGAAATGTTCGAGTGCCCGGTGACGAAGTTGGCGATTCTGTCCTGCATACGCTGAAAATAATTAAATGTCTGGCTTGTGCCGATGACAAGTCCGTTCATTCGCACCGGGTGCAGGGTCATGGTGGCACTTGGGGCAATGAACGATTTTTTCGCCGAAACCGCAAGAGGCACACCAATAGAATGTCCGCCGCCCAAAACAAGGGACACGGTGGGTTTTGTCAGCCCTGCGATAAGCTCGGCAATAGCAAGTCCTGCCTCCACGTCCCCACCGACGGTGTTTATAAGAAGAAGCAAGCCATCAATGGCTTCGCTTTCTTCGGTTGCCATCAAAATGGGAATCATATGCTCGTATTTGGTGGACTTTTGGCTTGACGGAAGCAAATAATGCCCCTCAATTTGACCAATAATAGTGATGGTGTGTATGGTTGCGTTGTCTTTTTTTGTGATAACAGCACCCGTCTTGAATATGCTTTCTAATTGCTCGCCCCCACCCTCACAATCTTCCTCGCTGTCCTCTTGCTCGTTACCTTCGTTGCCCTCGTCCTCTGGCAAATTTTCGCAGTCGGCGGGAGGGCGGGTAAATAAATTTTTGAAAATATCTGACATTTTTCGTGCCTCTCTTTACAAATTCGATTTTATGTGATATAATGTTTTTGTGATAGTTCTTTCGCCGTCAGGGCGATTCACTCGCCCGTCAGGCGTAAGAACATGATATAATAGTCGTGAGTATGTCCCAGACTGTAGAAAAAGGTCAAGGTCGTGGGCTTTCCGCCCACACCCGACCAGTTTTTTGAAAAAAACTGGACTAAAAACTTTTCTTCACAAAAGCATGAAATGCTTTTGTACCAAAGTTTTTGAGGTTCTTAGGAACTTTTTTCAAAAAGTTCCTAAGTGGGGTTTGGGGCAAAGCCCCAAGACAAAAAAAGAC